>Ga0065711_1031089_pt1 | contig 30600 bp, 19 predicted proteins | sample Hoacrofraction12_FD_59098 | JGI IMG/M metagenome (GOLD analysis project Ga0065711, IMG submission 59098) | Hoatzin crop microbial communities from Cojedes, Venezuela - Epithelial fraction 12 v2 (version 2) | ecosystem: Host-associated > Birds > Digestive system > Esophagus > Crop | place... | reverse complement strand
GGACCTCTCAAAGATGATGGAGAGTGGCTCAGCAATGACATCCGCCAGCTCCCTCAGCACTCGTGGGTGCATTCCATCGGGGCCCATGGATTTGTGGGCGTTCAGATCGCTTAAGCGATCCCTCACGCAGTCCTCCTCGACCAAGGGAAAGTCATCCTCTCTGTGGGCTTCTTCTCTTACCTCCAGGGCCTGGGATTCCTGAGGGCCTGCCTTGGAACTGAAGATTGAAGCGAAGGCGGCATTCAGTAGCTCTGCCTTCTCTGCATCCTCCATCACCAGGACACCCGGTGTGTTGAAATCATTATTATTATCACTCTATATGTTGAAATCACTATTAAAATTGAGCTCCAGAGTAGTAGAAGAGAGTGTCTGCAGTAAATAATCAGAAGCTGGTGGTTCCCAGATCTAATGCTTTCATTTGAGAAGAAAATTGGTTCTATTCAGTTTTGATGTTTCCTCTTCATCTCTGCAAAATTTGATACACTTGTTTGATAATAAATTCTGGCAAGATTCAATCATATTTTAGTTGTGATAACTCCAATAAACTCTGAATTCACCCTGAACTTCGACACATCCCATCCATTCTAACTTAAAGTAATAACTTGTAAATGCATGAGATATTAAACATATACAAACCAAATAACTGTCTCATTCATGTTGCTTAAGCCTGGAATCCCTCTCACCTTGACAACTTTGACAGACTATCTTCTATCAATCGCTTGGAAAGGTAAGATAAAGTAAAAAAAATCTTCAGGTTAGAAGGTCTGAGCAACTGATGAAGGGTATCGTACGATATGGCTACTTCCTAGAGGTTCGCTATTTCATATTCATTTAGGAGTAATTTTCCCTGAGTAAGTGAACATGAATCAATTTGCCTGATGAGCAAAATATCTTTAGGAAAAAAAAAGTGGTAGATTTCTGGCCAGAGAAAAAGAGAGCATCTTTTTAAATTACACTACTGGCTGCCCAAGGACCTGTGAACGAGGGAGTCAGGACCATTACAGGGACTGACAGAAGATAACATTGTTTATACTCAGAGCACTTAATTTTGCTTTGAAGAACCTGAATCCTTTTTTCTATTGTATGTTTTTCTGCCACCCACATCCACCAAAACCACAGCTGAGTTTGATTAACTGTATTAATTAATGCAACATTAAACATGTAGCAGCAGAAAATTGAAATGCAAGAGTGTTGTCAAGCAACATGAGCACAGCCACACTGATGTTGGGGATAGGGGCGGGAACCAAAATCAAAGCAATGCGTTTGCACTGAGGGGAGATATTCAGGGTTATTAAATGGCATCTGGCTAAACAGCATTCTTTCCTTTCTCCCCCTCCCCTCCTTTTTTTTTTTTCTAATTAAAATGCTGGGGGATAGCTACAACTGCTACATCTTGAGGAACTCAAAGGAATAAGAAAAGTGAAACTGCACTGGATTAAAAAGCAGAGAAATTATGGGTAGTTACGTCTCATTTAGGAAATAAAAAACCTGCAGAAGCCTGGAAGTCCTGAATCTAGATAATTATACTATTGTATCACATCGTTCTGATGGCAAAAGCACTAACAAACTATAGCAAAGGACATGTAAATCACAACAGACTCTAGGATTTTCTACTTTCTGAAGGATCGGTAGACTGTTAGTAATGCAAATGGAAACATTTCCAAAAAGAAATGTTGACAATGAAAAACTTGGTTACATATCACAGATTTAAACATCTTATGTTTTCTGAATATTTATGCAGCAAAATTGTCACAAAACCAGTTTTCAACAGAAAAGCAGCTGCTCAGACACTGCCACAGGAGTATTATAAGGAGTGCAGGGCAGAAAGAATCTTTTCAATTATTTCAGCTTCCTAAGGAGGGGATCAGCGTGGTCCTCAGCCAAAACAGCAGTGTGTCAGAGCAGGGGTGCAGGACCAGAGGACAGTACAAAGAAATGCAGGACTCAGCTTGGCAGACGTTCTGTGTGACCAAAGCAGGAGAATGTGCACCTGCCTGCCTGACCAGCCATTTCGGCACTGGGGCTTCAAAGTACGTCCACATTTTCAGAACAAACGAAAAGCGTAAGAACTCTCTTTTTTACTAGGAAGAAAGAAGCAGCAATTATTACCTTGCAATAAGGGCTGTATGCACATTCTTATGCCAGTGAGGAAAGATAACAAAACAGAGAAGAGTTATAGTAGGAGATTATATGTCCTGCACATGTGCACAGAGACATGGGCTTCCACAGATCAGGAAGGCACAACGTGGGCCGAGTGGAGTGAAGCAGCAAGAGAGGTTTCCTTGAAATAAAAAAAGCTTCAATGACATGATATCGACATGCAAGCCTGATACTTGTTTCCCTTCTTAAAAACATAAAATTTAAAAAAATCTATTAGTTTTTCCATCGAAGTCAACACACACACAAAAACTCATATATAAGGATCAGTCTCATTATAACTGCTAACTCCAAAGCAATTTAAATTAAACATTTGATATGCAAAAGACTCCCTGTGCACTAACATTAGATATTAATCATAGAATGGTTTGGGTTGGAAGGGACCTTAAAGATCATCAGGCTCCAACCCCCCTGCCATGAGCAGGGACATCTTCCACCAGCCCAGGTTGCTCAGAGCTCCATCCAACCTGGCCTTGAACACTGCCAGGGAGGGAGCAGCCACAGCTTCTGTGGGCAACCTGGGCCATTGTTTCACCACCCTCATGGTGAAGAATTTCTTCCTAATATCTAATCTAAATCTGCCCGCTTTTAATTTAGAGCCATTCCCCCTTGTCCTATCAAGGATATATTGCCTTTTAAGAAAATATCTAGAGTAGGTTTCAGGAAGCTGTGCAACTGAAAAAATTTATTTGAGGAGAAGCATAGAACTGAAATTACACAGAACTGGAAATTTTCCTTTCTAAACAGCCTACATGGCAGCAAGATTCCATCAGGAAGTTTTACAAGCTGATGAGATTTTTGACATTTTCTTTTAAAAATTTACTTTGAAAAAAAAAAAAAACATTGTTCTAAGACCAACACCAAATTTGATTTCACACAAAGTAGTAGAAATACCTAAAATCAAAGTATGAAAGCTTTCACAGAAATAGAAAATTTTTAATAAGAATGGTTTTAGGAAAGATGTGTTCTCACCCGAAAGTAGTTGTGATACAAAGTTTTCAACTATCCTATCTGATAAGCAGTAGCAAAACCACAGATGCCCTTCCGTCATGTCACAAGTTAGCACAAGTCTGTGATAAAGAGCCAGGCTACTGAAATGCAAAAAAAACATTGTGTGAGACATAATCTCAAAAGAAAGAAGTAGCCACAACAGTTCATATCAGAGGAAACAGTATACACCAGGCACTGAACTGACCTCTGTTGCAGGCTCTTTTATTGCTCTTCTGAATTACTGTTGACCAACGACTTCCCTTCCTCAACTTCTCACCTGTGTTGACATCTGTCACAAAGCTCTTTGCTTTTTCAGAGATGAAAAGAATTACAGAACAGCTTGATACTCTTATTTTTGAAGTCAGAGCAGCAAATCTTAATAATGAAGAGATAAAATGAAAGGTCAAATATTTTCTTTCTGAAAGAGAACTCAATTTCTTACCAAAAAAAGTTATATGTTTGCTCGAAAGTACAGAGTGAGAGGCCTATGTGAATACTCCAGATCACTATCCCCATGCCGTTATTTCTTCTCCCATTCATTACCCCAAGCAACATAAGAACTACTTAACGTATGTTTTTAAAACAATGGCAGCTGTAAAAGAAGAATCTGACCTGAAATTTGAGGAGCTCTAATAAGTTCAGCAAAGACTTGGGTACAAGATCCAACAAATCTTGCAATATTTTTAACATGAGAACTCCTGACACAGCTCCAAAGAGCTGGATCTATAGTGGTTTCAGAGTCACATGAGTGAAAGCACAAGACAACAATAAGTGAGACTACTGTAAAGTTTAAATATATATATATATTTCTACTTTGATTGGCATTCATCTGACTCTACACTCTTGGATGTCCCAAATACTTCACCCATAGCATTCCCACGTATATTTCGCCGTTTGTACGGCTTCCAGTTTGAAGCTAAACTAGTAAGTAGCATTGATAAAGACCATTTTTTATTATCCTCAAATAAGACAGGCTGCAAAGGAGGAAAACACAAGTACACATCTAGAACAAGAAAACAGTAATTCAAAGATTGCAACCAAAATGGGAAAGCATGCAGAATTTTTTAAAGGGCTTAAAAAAAAAAAAAAAAAACTAAAATGGAATTAACTGTAATAACATCTTCTCCAAAGGCTGTCATCCTCACATCAAGACCAGACGCTTTCCAAAAAAAAAAAAGAATACGGAGCTCACTACAGGTACTACAGTGCTGTGGAACTGAACAACTTAATATATGCCAAGATCCAGCTGATGATGAACTGGTCCCTAATGTCCGTATTCTTCACAGTCTAGTGTACACAGGAGTGGAATTTGTACAATTCCTTTGTACTGTCAGAATTCACATCCTCTGATTAAGCCTCAGTAAAAACCTAAGTAAAAGGTGTTTTATGCTCCCCTGGTCATCTGGCAGTTGTCAAGAGCTTGAAACACTTGAGCATTATGCTCTTTTAAAAAGGTAACTCTTTGATTGAGCTGTGACTGAAGAGCAGAAATAAGTGCAAACTAAGAGGACCTTACAATAAGTTCAGAGATGAAAAGATAATTTCCCATGTGCATAGATAAGCTTCATATAAAACTATAAAAATAATACCTGCTAAAACATAACAAATTTTTTTACTCATACAATTTCCATTGTAACTTGAAGGCTAAACACTGCTACAAAGAAACTAAGATGGCGGATTTTCTTAACCCTTGAGCTTCCAGGACGGCCCTGAAAGGGGAAAAACTCTCATGCCTGTATAAAAACCCCAAAATTTCATCTAGATGCCAGTTAACATACAGTCCTTGTGCTGCACATTGCAGGAACTAGCAGTCCACTGATACAGGGTCCAGGATTTCTTCACCCAAATCAACAAATACTTCACTGCAGTAACCTGACAGCTTCTGTCTTCAATAACGTGAACTCTCAAGAGCCCAATTTAAATTCCAAAGCATCTAAATTAAGTTGCATTTATCCTTCCTTGTTGCCATCTTAAGAAAGGCATAACAAAACCACCATCTCAGAATTTCCACTGAAGAACTCATTCTATAAGTGCTTTGAAGTTTAGGGATTAGAAACTCCTGCAAAAATTCATTGTCAACATTGTTATGTTTGAAACCCTGGTCAGTGTTCTCAGCCCACAGTTCACTCAGCCTGTTTATAACTTCCAAAATGTAAACTGCCTATCCAACATGCCAAGAAGCTGCTTTATCCTGGTCCCAGACTATTTTTCATATAGAGCTCACCTTGACTCTGAGAATTAAATTGAAGCACAGTTTCTGATTTGTTATTGTTACAACAATTCAATTAATTTTTATGTGGCAGCCCTCTGATTCTCCTCCCAAATTAAAGTAAGAAAAGCACTAAGAGGAAAAGGCTGAAGCCTGTATAAATAAAACAGAAGTGCTCAGTAGGGAGAGATAAGCATCTTCAATACTTGATTTATATCACATCGCAGTCATGGCACATGCAACAGGAGAGTCTTGTAGAGAACAGAAACTTCTGAAGGTAAAGGTGAAAAAACAGTCTCTAATGGCCACTGTTTTACAGCGCACCAGGCCACCACACTGCGCAGTTTGTGGTGCCTATACGACTGGGTCTTCATATACAGCAACGCTCCTACAAAAGCAAGTAGCAGCAGGGGTTTCACAGCATACTGGGAAACCAGCTAGGAAGCCTTTCCTTCAAAAAGTGACAACTCCAAGTAAGAATGTCTGTTTTAAAACTCTATTCTCTTCTCCTTCCACGTGCAAGGAATACATATATCCAGAACGAAAGAGAAAGATTTATATCAATTGTTTTTCTTGCCCTTGTTTATGCAGTATATCTGCGCTACCTCTCCATGGAATGGGAAAGCACATAAAAAAACAGAAAGGATTAATTAATATGCAAGCAAGCAGAACTGCGCACTCTTTTAAACAAAGGAAGAATGTTAGCATGTTTGGCAGAAGCTGTTGGAAGGGTATATGTTTACATTACCTTTTATGAATGTAACACCTGAGTCCAAAACATTGCTGTAGGTCTGCTCAGCCATTCTTCTCAGACAGACTTTGCCATGGATGGAGACACATCCTTTCCCTCTATATTGCATCCCGTAAAGTTCATACCCTGCTTTGTCTGCAGCTGGAACCAGATCTTATGATATTTTAAGCCCAAATATTCACAGGAAGTATCTATTATTGAGTAATCTTAATGAGAAGTTTTAGGTTGACAAGGTCTTACATTTACAGAGTGTTTCCAAGACACAAACAATCCCAATTTAGGCATGGGTGAAAGAAAGGGGAAGGTATAGAGTTCTTAAAACCAACAATAATAATAATGCCCATAGCAAAATAGCCCGGGGAAAAAAATCCCAGTGCAACAAAACCAGTCAGATAATAAACTGAAACATCTTTCCTCTGCCTTCTGTTTTTCCTCATGAGGCAAATAATATCTTTATTCTTGCAAGCAGAGCAATTACAGTAACCTTCCGCTCTGGAAACTGAGTACTATTAGCTAATTCAGGTACTAAAACTTAAAGTCATGATAGTTAGAAAAGTTCATTCAGATCAAACCCACCTGAAATATAAACAATCATAACTCTTATAAAAGTCAGTCTACCAATACAAAATATTCCCCATAAATGAGAAAGGCAAACATTTTCTTCTAACCAGTGGTACACTGAAATAAATGCAACTTACCAATATCACAAGGGAAAGCTATAAGATGTTACTGAGAACTTGTGAAGCACCATCTCTTTTCCAAGTCTGAGACTTTTAGACAAATTCTTTAAAGCTACCCACATCTGTATCTCCCAATAAGGAAAACCTCTCTGTTCTGAACTACATGGGCACAAAGCCTATCCAGAAGAACTGAAGCAATTTCACCTGCGTCTCATCAGCCTTTCTCCACAGCTGAGTACACTGCCATGATTATTGAATGTTTCCTCCTTGCTCCCATGAACATCAGACATTAAGTACTGCAAACCATGAGAATACACCCAGGAAAGGATCTCTATACAGCTGTACACATTCAACAGTTTCAGCTACAGGAGGTGAGCCAAGGACCACCAGCCATTAGCAAAAATCCCTGTCTCAGCATTTCTTTTTGTTTTATATTATTCTCAGATACCACCACTCCCAAACTTTTTTAACCAGGTCTAGGGTGATGCAACTATAGGACTACCCTCAGTCATTTATACCCTACCTCAAAAGGCTGGAGATGAATTGCATTTCCTTGGTTACAACATTTCCTCAAAGAACAATAAGACAAGGAACAATAGATTCAAGAATATGAACAGAAGCACAATTAAATGTAATTTTTATGTTCAGGCTAATTTTGTACATAAATAAATACTGAATTTTGTTTGTGCGATATTGTGGATACAGGGACACATAAATGCTCATGCTTCAGTCTAAAACCATCTATTGCAAAAAAAGTCAATTCTTTATCTCTTGTAGTATAAATGCAATAAATTGCTTGGTTATAACCTGTCATTCAACTGCTTGGAAAAGCATAATAAGATTTTATGCCAATATATTTTGTTACAGAACTCTAACATAAATACTTTGTCTGATGCCCCTAACTGCTCTGAAACTGCGCTTCCTTCTTTCCTGTTTGTGTTTCTATGCTTTCATCTGTCCAAAGTTTCTACCTCTTCAATAAGCAGTCTTTTAAGAACTTTGTTAAACAAAGACTCTATATTCAAGTGCTATTGTAAATGAATTCATACTGACTTTCTCCCACAAGCAGTTGGAAAGCATGGTTTCGTCACCTGTTTTCCATCATTTCAAATCTAGTAAGTTGTCGAATTCAGGCTAAACAAAGGTCAGACAATGACTCATTGCTTTTGATCTGGGAAATGCTGTTTTTTGACATATTCTGTAATTGTTAACAGCTTTTTGACATAAGTGATCATGGTATGAAGAATTGATGGCCATGTTTCTAGCGGTTTAGAATTCATTTGTCAAAAGTCCACAGAGTTCCAATGAATACGTTATCCAATGTTTTTAGTACTTGGTTCACAGTTCTGCAAAACAATATTGCATTGCTTTATTTCATTGCATCTTTTACATATTGCATAATGTCTCTTTATTTTCATTGCTTATTAAGAGGTGGTAGGAAGAGGCTATAAGTGAAAACATTGAGCAGAGCAAAGAGGTCTTAGTTCTGAGTAACATTATTTTGAATCAGAGCAGATCTCAATCTGCAGAAAATCCTCAAATGACTCTGTAGACGGAAGTGTGTGGAAACATAACAGCAGGGTTAAAGTCCTTCTTAGTAGTTCTTCTAAAAAAAAGAGAGCAGACTAAGGCAAAACTGATCCCCCCTCTCACACCCTCCCCCCAGAATTAAAACCTGAGAGGTGTTCTACAAGTTACAGAATGGATTCTGTATTTGTTGCATTTATTCTGTAGCTTTAGCTCTAGGCAATTTCTCTGTACATATGGGAACAAGAAGTCACAAACTTGTGCTCCTTTCAGGACCAGCATCACACTTTTGCAAAGGGACAGTAGGTACAACGTGCCTTGCAGCTTAGATTCTCAGTGGAAGCGCGTCAGTAGAATAATGTCTGGGTACCCTGTAAGTTCAGTTCATTTTATCTGCACTTACTCAATAGCCCTGAAATGGAAGTAGGGAACTAAAAGAAAGATAACCCTGACTTTTAAGGTTTTACCTCAACACCGTTGCAAATTTCCCAGATAACAAGCGTGCTTTGAAAAACAGCAAATCAAAGACTACTTTCATGCCCACCTGTAGCCCTTGCAATACCCTCAACATCAAACTTTCCATGATAAAATACCTACCACAGTAACAATATCACAGCAAAACACCATGAGACTGAACAGCTCTCGCATCTTAAGAACTGAACTTGGCAGATTATCACAGTGTCCTATTAATTTGTTATATTTTTAAAGTTGAAATCCTGATATGAAGTGCTGCAGAACAACCACCCTGAAATGACAGGGAGGTTTACACCTGTGGAAGCAAGCTGTCCCCTTTGCCAGTACACAAGTTCCTTCAGGAGGGAAGGAACTCTACTTTTAAAGTGTGATTAATCCTGATTATGAGAGTCATCGTCATTTAGAAAACTATCATCTCAGGCAGTAAAGGAAGAAGTAGGAAGGAAAAAAAATAGAGCACAAGTCTGTTACTAACTGAAGGTGGGAAAAAATTTCTTTGGTTGAAATCAAGAGTGTTCATGGATTGTGAGCTTGCTAAACAAACACAAGAAGCAATAGTATTACTTCTACCATATGGAGAAAAAATCTCTAGTATCAGTTTTTATGCTTTATTCAACACAGCACTAGATTTCTGTAGTTTTTTTGCTGTAGTGCTTCAAAAAAGAAAGCTTGAGAGACAAAATGCTCACTCACTTTTCTCTGTAACTTCAACAGCCACAGTTCCAGACTCCTAGCTGTCTAAATTATTGAGTCATTAGATGTTGCTGTGGAAGAGTATTTAATGCAAGAAGCCTCACAGTACCACAGGTTACCTTTTATTCATTCCTTTACAACTTGTTTTGTACATCCTCTGTTTTAATCACATGTTAAAACTCAGGAGTCCTACACTTAATTCCAAGCTCACGGGAGGAACTTCTGCTGTGGCGACGACCATCTGAACCTTCAGGATTTTTTTCTTCTTTCTTCATGACCATACCACCAGACTCACAAACTTACCTCCCCATCTTTGGTATCTCCAGCCGTACTCTGCCAGCTTCTGCTCAAATTTTTATCTACTGTTCTCCCCTTGCTACTCTTCCCTGACTGGTGCCTGAGCATCACCAGTTACCACCCATTCTTATCCTTCCTTTTTCCACAACAACTACTATTTTTTCCTCTTTATATTTCCCCCCTCACACTCGAGTCCTGCTCATTTGAGTCAGCCTGCTCTCCTTTCATTTTCTGTGACTAGTGGTTACCCTTTGACATGTCCTGGGAATCAAGAGATTTCATGGCACCAGAAATAATAGCTAGGAATTCTGGATTTTTAAAGCTTTTGAATAAATTTACTATATTCTTTCACTGACTTTTTTTAGAAAGTGAACACACAAAACATAACATGCAATATATATATAGGCTGCATAACTTTTAACTAAGTAGAAAGAAAAGAATACTGACATGCTGATGTTTTAAGACTTTAAGATACTAATTGGTTGCCAAACTTACTTTAAAAAATTTAGAGATTGGGTTGTGAGAAAATGAAGATCTCATTGCACTTGCAGGTAGTAACATCATCAGAAATATAACTCAATGCAAGAAGAGCGCTTCTTCAGAGAAAATTCTTCCTTTATTATCTAATCACTAAAATAAAGCTGGATTATTTCAAATATAAGTAGCTGTACTTAATTTGTCACCTGGTTTCTAGGCAGACTAGATCTACTCTTTTGCTTGAGGGTTTTTCACACTCCTTGGATACAAATACTAATTTAAATATTTTCTGTGATCAGTTCTAGCTAAGAAGATGAAAAGTTCATTGCCTGGACCATCTACTGTCCATTGCTATTCTCATTTTTCTTCCCTTCACATCTCCTATTCATCTCACATACACTCCAAGTCCTAATTTATAAAGCCTTAACTTAGAAAGTTTTCACAAAAGAAAAAAGTCATATACAAGTAGATGTTAAACATATATATACCTAGACCCAAAACAACCAGGAAAAATCCCGCTTAATCTTGACATCCCTAAGTTGATGCACACCCCATGGATTTTGTGAACAGCGTATGTTTATAACACCTGTTCGATATAAAATGTAGGGCAACAGATGACCCTGAACACAAATAAGATCTTTAGAAAACTTCCCTTCCAGCTCCTCAAAAGACTCGACTTACCATGTGCAACTGAAACCACATCACCCACAAACTTTGCCCAAACTGGGATAAAATTATGACAAAAACAGAAAATAATATACATAGCGCCAGGACAATACCCTTTCCAAATACTGTCAAGCGCTGTGCTAAACCAGTTGCTTTTTCATCAGATGCCTGCTAAAATACTTCTTCGTTCCATCTGAGACTCCAGGCCTGTTTCTTGCTTTAAATGGAACAACCAAAAAAACAAAAACCCAAAACAAAACCCTGACCAAAAACCATGACAAAAATAAACAAAAAACCCAGGTTCTTTTCAGCGGTGTCTAATGCCAGGACCAGAGGCAATGGGCACAAGCTGAAACACAGGCAACTCCATCTAAATACTAGGAAAAAATTTTGTTACTATGACGGAGACTAAACACTGGCACAAGTTGCCCAGAGAGTGTGTGGAGTCTCCACCCTTGGAAATACTCAAAAGCAGTCTGGGCAGAGTCCTGGGTGATGGGCAGCCTCGTCTGGGTGACCCCGCCTGAGCACAAGGGCTGTACCGGATGACCTCCAAAAGTCCCTTCCAGCCTCATCTATTCTGTGATTGGTAGTTTCCACAACACTCTCAAAAATATTTCTGGCTCATTTTGATAGTAAAAATGCAAAAATATATTTTCATTATGATTTTAGTTATAACTGAAAAAGTTTTAATCAAGACATTATCCAAAAGGGTTTTGCACCTTTAAGAAGAGTGTGGATTCTCTTCCTCCCGTCCCAAGCTGCAAGCCAAAATAGCCTGTAACAATAAAAATAATTTTGGATAAAAAAAATCATTCTAAAGTATGTATGTATATCTGTATTGAAAATGTCAGTCTTTAGCAATGATGGATGTTTAGACTAAAGACTAGATCCAAATCCTTTAGTAGAGGATTTTGCAAACAGTAAACCAATTTATATAAGCAGATAATTTGCCAAGACATAAAACTAAATAAAACACTAAAAGAAATACCAACAAACCACTACATTTGAACATAATAAAAAACATATATTAGTCTCAAATATGCGATAAAACAGACCTACCAGCATGTCATTTCTGTCACGGGCTTTAAACTTGTTTCAGAGCTATTCTACTCAGTTTATTTTCTTCTACAGATATACTGTGTACATGTACCCATGAGTTAGGTACAGAGATTAGGGATCAATTTTGTAGGCTACTAATTCTTACAGTTTTTGTTTCGTAACCCTTGTGAAGGGATACTAAGAATTACTTACACAGAAAAATTAACACTAAAGGATATTGAAAAGACAGAAAAGGTGAAAGAAAACCAACTCTGGCTGTCTAGCTGTCCTAAAACACAACTCTTATGAAAATCATTCAGAGTTCTAAAGATAAAAATCACACTGAAATTAAATATAGTTGGGTTAGATAAACAACTCTCTCCAGGACAAGCACAGAAAGTAGAATAGCATTCTAACTCCCTCTACTGGACTGGATACATAGTATTAGTAACACAGTGATTGTAAAGCATTTTCCTTCATCAGATTTTTGGACAGATCAAGCAATTGCTTTTAATGAATTATTTTTCTTTTTGCTAAAAGGACTTCTGAAAAAAACCTCTAAATAGTAGTTTAACTGCTGGAAACCTTTTTTCTGAAGGAAAGTCAAACAACAAAAAACAGATTTTTTGCTACTGTTCAAAGCAAATTTGCTCATGTTCAGTGAAATTTGCTCATGAACTCTTCTAGAAACAGGTAACACAAGTCATTAGCTGCTGTTTGTATTACTCTCCCTGCCAAACATGCATTTTTTTGCCCCTTGCATCTGCTAGATAAGCTGTATCGGAGACAAAAACTGAAAAATTTAGTAGTAGATGCAAGTCATCATTTCATAAGGAACAAAATCAGAGGACTGTTACGTAACTGACAATTTAAAATACATATTTCTGTACACTAAAAGACTTTCAAAAAGTCAAAAAGAACAACAACAAGAAAACTTCCATTATCTTACATTGTAAACTCATCCTCATCAGCAGCCTAGATCATAGCCTTTTCTTCTCCTTCCTCTCTCGGGAATGAAATAATAGGGAGTGTGTATTTTCCAACACAAATCCAATCTGACTACAGCTTATTTGAGGACATTTTCTCTAGGTGAAATCTTTACCCCCAAACCACCTATGACATTCAGTTACTGTATGCTGCTCATTTAAAGAATTGCTTATAGTGAAACTGCTTATGGACAAACAGACAAAGGAGATCCAAACTACCCTCTCAGGAGATAAGAGTCTTAAAGAAGGAGTCTGTGATGCCTAGTCAACTTCAGCTCTATGCTTCCAGATCCACTTGTTTGGGGGTACTTCAAGACCACAGGATGATTAGCACAGACGGACAGATACAGATGACAGAAGAGTCAGTCTGATCCTTAGAAACTGCTTGAAACTATAGAGGATTTATCTTTGGAATAAGTGTCGAGGAAGCTTTAACTTTTGATAATGGAGAACTAGTCTCCATTAAGCCTCTAATAGTTAAGCAAAGAAATCCCACACCATAGCAGCTGAACACAGCAGACTTTCGAAAAAACTTTCTTCCCAAGTATACCCTGGTGTCTTGCAAGTTCTTCTCTCTCCTGGTTTGCTTTACTGAGCTTCGTTTCATAACCAAAGAAGAAAAGAAGCAGATGGTTCAAAACAAGTACATAATTTAACCAATATATCAGTCAGAGAAAAGACTGATATTCCATCCAGCAGGGAAACAGAGAACACATTGCTGTGAAGCAGAAAGATTTTTTTTAACAAAACACAAAGGTTGAAAATCATTATTACAAATGACCCACTCATTACCAGCATATGCAAGACAATGAAGATACCCAGTTAGCCAACTCGGACTCCAGTATCAATATTTGCAAACACAACTACTGAAAAAAGGCATATGGTTACCAAATAAATACAAAAATTAACTCAACAAATTTGAAAGTTATTTTGCTCCATCCACTGACACACACTGGCATTATTATTATCCTCTTCAGGAAGGAGGGGGGGGGGGTGTAAGTGAGAGCAAGAAGTAAATTTTGAGACCTTACCCTCCACCTCTTCACAGCTTCTCGTCACAGTTTCCTATACACAAACACAAAACTATTTGTTTCAACTGCAGTTTAGCAATGGGGCTGGTGTTTTAAAGCAAATCAGTAATAAATGGTCTAAGAAAACCAAAATAGTCTTCAACCACAGTCTTGAAGATTTTGAATGAATGGATATAATCACATTACAGAAATCATTTCACCGCCTTGGTATATACACGTGCCTTGCCAACATGACTTTCACATGTTCGAGGTGTTTGATAAATACATATAGCAAAAAGGTCAGAAAAGAATGGCATCCCAAGCAGTACCTGTAACACTTCAGAGAACTGAAAATATACACCCCCACAGGTTTACATTATTACTATTAGAAGTTCTCTAATTATTCAGATATTGATTTATGTTGTAGGGGGAAGAGGAAAAAGGGAAGATGGAAAGGAAAAGAAGGGACAGAACTGCCAGGGGAGGACATAAAAATGAGATCTCTCACCTTCACTTTTTAGAATTCTTCACTGCTTCTCATCCTGGTTTCCTGCAGATCAGAACAAAATGTTTCAAAGGTTTCCCGGGGAAAAAGAATAGAGCATGTGTGTGTATTTATATACACACAAATACATAGAGAGAAAGGGAATACATCTAGCTTTTTCACTAGATCTAATTACTGTTAGTAATCTATGAAATCAGAACAGCTAAACTCCAGTTATGCTCTATTATTCATAAGAGTTTGGTACAAAACATTGCACTTTCACTAAAGCATTTATAATCCTCAATGTTCCCTATATGCTCAACGGAAGTGAATGAGGATGGCAGTAAAAAAAAATGTGTTGTATCTTTGGGTAAGTATCTTCAAATACTACTAAATCATCCATGTTTTTCCAAATGAAACTAGTTTAATAAGACCCAATAAGATCTTTCATCAAGTGACTGAGTTCCTCTCTCTGTCTGCGGACATATATTGATTTCTTATAAGCTTTTACAGAGAATACAATGCTGGTTTCTGAAGTCATAGTGTGCAAATGTGCTGTGTAGGATTCAAAGCTTATGAACTCAAGGGATAGTGAGTCTGAGCTTCAGAAATACTATAGCAATGGACTCTACTATGCTTTTAACAGCAACTGAGTAACTATTTCATACTTTTGAAAAATCTGAGTAATCACTGAGAATAAAATCTTCTCTTTCGCTCTCCAAGGTTATATCTCCTACAAATACATTTGAAACGAACTGGATTGTTTTTTAATCAGCGCACCCCCTCCAATTAAATTCCTCTAAAAAGAGAAAAAAAAGCTTTAAGCCTCCTATTCTCTGTCTTCCACTGTTACCCAGCAAAACTTTTATCCATTAGAGGCTCCCAGGAGTATTCCCTGAATATATTACAATTGCTAAGTTATGAAGACGGCATGCCTCTAAAATGGGGTCATAAGGAGAAGTTTCCAACAGGCCTAGCTTCAAGACAGGAATTGCAATTAACTTGTTCAACATGAGACCAAGTCCATGATGCAAGACTAAGAAAAGAGAAAACTGGAACAATGTTTGGAAGGTTTGTTTTTTCCAAGGGAAGTCATTTTAATAAAACATAATATCCAGTGCAACTCATTGTTGAAGAGTTTCTTGACTTTTCTTATACACAAATGTGGATAATTCCAAACTGCAGCTGGCATATCTTTCTAAACTTAAAATAACACAGAAGTGGCCCACTTCAGACAAGTGACCTATTCTGTGAGCTTGCAGTCTTGTTTCAAGGTGAAGTCAAACATCTGTCACAAATCAGCAATGTAAAAAAGGAGCTGTATCATAATGACATCTATACAACAGCCCTCAGGAACTAATGGCACTTTGCCCCTTTTGTCACCAGCAGAGGCATACCTGAACAGACGTGACATTTCTGTAGCTCAGAAGTCATTAAGGATATTAATTGTTTAGAAAATGTCTTACCGGGTTAAACATGTATACACTACTGTGTAATTATGAAGCAGAGCCTGGCAGATGTGGGTGAGGTCCAACAGGAAATTATGTCCAGGAGGAAATTCTCCAAGTGTTTTGAGACTTTCCTGTCATCCGTCTCCGTAAAATTCAAGTCAAAGACGAAGAGAGGAAATGGCACGCAGATTTAAAAAAGAGAAAACTATGACAGCAAATAAGGAAACGTTACATTACTCTTATTCAAATTTGGCCAATTACCAGGCTACAAAATTCTTCAAAAAGAATTTATGTTTATTCTAATAAATATGGCCCAGTAATGTGATGTCCATGTGGGTTTAATTCATGCACAAGCATACACTAACTGCTCTAGCTCCACAGCTTCCCTAAAACAACACAACATCAACTCCCTACCTGGACAACATGCTGATACCACCTTAAGGCAGCACATCTTTACCTTACTGGCTGTCTACCAAGCTAACTACCAATATTTATTCCATCAAAGTTTCATCTGGGCAATACTATCAGATGGAAAGTTATTTTGCACAAGTTTTTAGTTTGTGGGTTTTTTTATTTGTTGTTTCTTTGTGAAACAACTGGGATTAAAAAGCAAGAATAGTGGGTGTGGAGCTTACCATTACAAAATTAATTGCATCAAAACAGCAGTATAGATTTCTGGTCTTGTTTCACTTTCCAGGTTTTCCTACAAGAATCCTAGAAGTGTGCAACTCCTGGAAACTTTTCCTGCCACAGAAATGATTCTGAGTGCCGCCTCCCTGCCTTACATTTTGATGAAATGCATTTTACTCATTGAGTAAGTAGAAGACCCTGAATCAAAGCTAAGTTATATCATAATAGCTGGGGGGGGAGGGGGGGGTTAAGAAAAGGAAGGGGGAAAAAAACCACACACAAGATAACAACCCTGAGTCTGGGGAGAAGCTCAGAACAATTTACTGACAATAAGAAGGAAATCGTTTCATCATTTCTCATCAGAGGGCTGAAATTGTCACAGTCCATCTTCATCAAATTAATATTTTCTTTCTTCTCACTCTTCTTTATTTATAGTTTTGGTGGGGACATTCCGATCAGTTCTAGGCACTGAGGAGAAAAAAAATAATCTCTTTCATAAACAACAGCAATCTACTCTCTGTGGAGTGATACTTGTCCATGAAAGACACATTCCTAATTGTTTTACTCCCTGTGAGATGTGGTTAGGCAAAAATTACTAGGAAAAAGACTTCTGGCAGCAGCTGACGTCTGACATTTACAGACAAGTTTCTGCTCTGTGAAAGCTCTCCAGACCTAAGAATATTTCTGTCCAGGCCTCGCAACCTCTTTAGTTTCCTGATATGATTTATTGCTATGTTGCAAAGTACTAATGGCTGCCAGCAAGCCAGAACTGGATGCAAGCAACATCTCAAGACCTAATGACAATGTCCTCACAGACTCAGGAGAGGGAATGACTGAACTCTCTTTGATAATCAGTACAGCTACAGAAAAGAGCAAGCGCCCGAAGCTGTGCGTCTGAGCAGAACCACATGGAAAAAGAGGCTTCTTTAGCTGCAAAAACTGGACCCCAAAGATTGGTGAGAAAAAACCCAACCAAAATCCCAAAAAAACAGGTGAAGACAATTTGAGTGCAGGCAAAGAAAGGGCAGAGGGACAAGCCTCCTTGCACACAGGATTTGCTGGGCTGGAGAGCCAGGGGGGATTTCTGAACAAGGTAACTGGGAGGTTCTGAGGAACAGGACTCCCATCTTTTTTCACTAGTAAAAGCAAAATTCAATCAAACATACCAGGTTCATTCCAGAGACTGTTCATTTCACACTGAACTTCTACTAAGCTTGTAAGAGTGCTTCCAACTGTAGAGGACAAGTGCAAATAAACATTTTGGTGCGCTATTGAACTCTTCAGAGGACTCCAGCTAAAACCACAGCTGACTTGGGTGCTCTATATAAATATTGTACCACACAGAAAGGGATACTGTATGCTTCAAACATTCTGTTTTTTATGCATTTCTGTTTTGGTGTCCTGGTGATCAGAAACCAGACATCTAAGTCTCATTTGAGTTTTTAGAATTTGGAATTCCAAATCAGAAAGAAAATCCAAGGATGTGGAATGTTTTAAGAGCTGGATTTGTACGACACTTCAGTCTGGAAACAGGAAATATTCTGTTGCCAGAGCACTTGTATTTCTAAATGAAAAACTCCTCCCTAGACTGCTGGAAACACCTCGTCATCTCTTATATGATTTTGTTTATTTGTTTGTTTTCAACGGTTTGAAGAATAGTCATGTCCTGAAAGTGCAAGGACTTTACGAATGGCTCTAGAATAGCCTGACATACAGCAGCCAGAAAATCAAACACTATGGTGTCTACAACTAAGTCATTCAACTTCTGTTTTGTATCTAATACCCACAGTGATTTGCCAAGGTCACACAGAAAGTACGTAGAGCTGGGAGTAGGACTCAGCCTGTCTTTAGTTTAAGCCAAAAGGAAGCAGTACTCTTTCCTACACAATACCTAATTAATTTACAAAACACATATCCACAGGACAAGGGATGAAAAAAACATATAAGAGATCTGAAAGATCCACAGATTCATGGACACAAGTCTGAAGGAAATTATTCTGAACCACAGTTGACCTTCCACCTTCCACCATCAATTTTCCATCAGGAAATCTCAAACCCAAAGAAGGTTTGAGAAAGAGCCTTTTCTTGCCAGAAAGAGCAAGGATGTAGGATCACTCAAAAAAATACCATTTTTCTTCACAATTTCCCTAAACATCTACTACTTGACACTGTCTTACAAAGACATACATGAAGAGATTATTTGTACTCTATGGTTACCAGCTTCACAGTCAAGAGGAGGATAATGACTACATGGTGACAAGGGAAGTCAGAGCAGGCATATCTCATAAGCATGATCATACTACTATGTAAATATAATAACAAACTGCATGAAAGACCTGCAAGTGTCAGCACTGTACAAAGTTAAAAGAAATGTTTTTTCCTAAATGTCAATCGTTCTGTCTTGCAATGATCTGTTCTATTATTCCTCATCTCAGCAGCAGTAACATAGGAGCCCGTATAAGAAATAAGCATCCCCATGCCAGCATGCAAGAATGCCAGAGCCAACGTTTGCTCTACAAGAGCATAGGGTCCCACTCCTGCGAACCCCTTAAAATCTGGGCTCCCTGAGGCGGAAATGTAAGAAGCACCACTACACGACTCATTGAGGAGTCTGATGTCGGTATATTCTTCGGCCAGTGAGCAGAGCCACCAAATACTTGCCACAGTCACAGCCTGTATTTTGTAAAAGAGGTAGGAAGCAAAGGCATAGACTATGAAGGTTGGCTCTGAACTTTCCAGCTAAACACAGGCAGTAGAAACTAGTTGTAAGAAGCAGAGGAGAAGATAAAGGCTTGGCTGCACAGCAGAGATTAGAAGACATTAATAAGGTAAAAAATAAGGGGGGTGTCACTGGTTCCAAATTCATTATTTACTTGAACTTCTGAGATTAAATCCTTGCTAGAAGTGCTGGCAAGCTCAAAAAATAAATTGCCTTTTCATACTGTTATCAAACACAATGAATGTAAATAAAGCATATTTTCTCTATATGTTAGTTTTTTTAAAACACTCAGGATTATTTGATGTGCAAAAATACTTTGGGTTGTATTTTTCACCCTAAAGTGAAAGAGAAGAAAGATGTTTTCTTTAAAAATACAATGATTTTCAGAAAAATAATGAATTGTCTCTAGGACAGCCTGTTTTTCCTGTTAATTACATTGAGGCATTAAGCTTTCCTGTTAAAAGAGGACAAAGTTATTAGGATCAAAACATTTTCTAATAACATGCTTTTTGTCTACTTCTGCTTCAAAACATTTCAAAGTTTTAATAAAGTAAACTTCTCTTTGAAAAGCAAGTTTTCCCTTTATTAAACTAATCCTGCTTGTTCAACATACAATGTTATTCGAATAAGCAGATATGTTATGGTGGTCTCTCAGTAAAATTAAGAAAGACCCATTTGTCCTGAAAAAACAGTTAGTCTACGAATTCAGAGAAGACGGGTGATTATTTTATGGGTAAAGTTTTCACAGTAACAAATGCTTTCAGGTTTTATTTTTCTTTTAAAAATGTGATATTATTTAGCAGAGAGATCTGCAACATAGAACTCATTTGCTTTGCAAAGTAAAAGTCCTCCTGGAGAGAAAAGAGTGGGATTTTTAAAATATTAATCTTTGTATTAATATGTATTTCTACACGGTTCAGAGAAGAAATTTGAACAGCTTCATCGTTGTTGCTATGACACTCCACTGACGAATGTTACACAGGAATAGGAGCCCAACTGAGGACAGATATAATCCTTTTTTGTTGCAAAAATTGCTTTAAAACACTTGCAAATATCTGAGCACAAATACCAACTTAGGGCAAGCATTTCTTTATGTTGGAAAGTGCCATTCAAAGACAGAAATAAAAAATTCACTTTCAAAAAAATAAAATTACCTGTTCAGTCAAAGAGTACTATGAAACGCTAAGTGTATAACTAACACTACTTCGTACCTATCTAGCGGTTGTGGGAAAAGTCTGGCATGCTGGGAAGCAATGGAGCAGGGCACATGAAGAGATTGCTTCTCTGACATAAACAGTTGTTATAGGGTTGCTCATTCCACCAGCATCCAACAAAGATATTGGCCCCAGCATTAGAGAAACTTCAAAAAACGTCCAAGTCAACCAAGTTCATTGCATTCTTCCTGCTGTCCCTTACGCTAGTTTTAGTTCCCTTAGTCTCTTCGCTCGCTGTCCAGAACCTTCTCCCAGCATAGCTATGTGGTGCTAAGCCACTGGTGGGCTCTCTTGAAGTGAGTGTATGATCAGCACAGTGCTGTAAAGACTGATCAGTAAAGTGCTGAGCTTTCAAGGAAAGCACTCTAGAATTCTACATTTATTGCTCATTTAATCTTTGCATTTGTTCACAGAATGAGGCACTAATAAGCCAAAAACTTAGCATCGCTAGTAAAATCACATACAAACTTTCCCTTTCATCAGTTAATGTAAACATTTTCGTTGCACATGCATGCGTGACTTTTAATACTGTTCTTTGTTCACCATGTTTAGCAGGCTTCAGATTATGACCCTTGTCCTTGGATGAACATGATCCAATGACAAAATTACATGAAGTATCTGTCAGTAAATATTGCTTAAATAGTACTAACACAAAAAAGGTCTTTGTTTAGGTGGAGAGGAAAAAAGGAAGACTCAAGAATTAACTAGATTTAATCTTTAACAGCACTGGAACTGAATAACAAATACTTGATGCTTGACTTTTCCCCCTACAGTGGAATCACATTGATTAGGCCAAAGATTATTTTATCAAGATACATTGTTTTGTTAAACCCTCAATCTATTTCAGTCTCTGAAAACAGAGAAACAGAATTTTATATTTGAGAAAATAAAAACTGATTGATCTGTAACAAGATGACTGCAGAGCATATTCAGTTCTGCTCACTGAAAATGAAGCAAGATCTGCTTCCACCATGCCATAACTTGGCCTGATGTGATCAACACAATTAAATCTGGGTTTTGCTTCTGTAAGTCACAGCATAATTTCTGCAAGATGAAAACTTATTTTATTCTTCTTGTTATATTTTGTACTCCGAATATACAAAAAATAATCTACAGCGTGAGGAATGATAAAAAATAATATTACTTGCCCATTTATTTTTGTCTGTGTAACATTTGCAATCAGAAGCTGATTGCCATGCCTTTGTTTTACTCTGAAATGTTTCCCAATACCTGTTTTGTATCACAAACTGAAAACACATAGATAATATTTCTATATTTTGAGCATAAAGAATGAACTAACATCAAGAAAACCTAAAAATATTATATTTTATATTTAAAAATAAGAAAAAATACTAACAGTGTCAATCATTCATACACTAAAGAAGCCAGTACTTGCAACATCCACGAACAGTATAATTTCAAATATTTTAACAGCTGGAACTAGAAATCATATTCCAGAAAACATACAGAAAGCAGCTTTGCTTACTCTAACAGCAACTCTCATGTTTCAGGAATACACAACTACAGTTTTCATCTGCAAAAAAGGTAGATTAGAAAGATAAATACAACTAGACAGATGGCAAGAAGTAGGAATATTTCCAACACAGTGTAGTAGTATTTGGTTCTTTTTGTTCCAGCAGTATCAAGGCAGAAGAGGGTAAACAGCAAATGAAGTATATTCACAACTTTCGCAACAACCAAAATGTGACGAGGTTCATGTCTTAGGACAGCTCAAAGCTTACAATCCACCAAACTAAAATCAGTTCCCACATTAGAAATCTTGTAGTATATACACCACCAAGCTTTTCCTAAATACCTCTTAATGGGAAACCTTGAAGGTAAAGAACAAGAATGAAGAAATCCTCCTCAAAATTTGTGGACGAAGGTAGAACGGCAGACCAGAAAGAGATAGTGGGCCTATGAGTGGCAAGAAATGGTAAAAGTGTCTGAATTCTGATACTGAGAATGGATGGAGCCTGCAGCCATCCACAAAATACGGAAGAGAATCCTATTCAAAGATGATAAACAAAAGCTTCCAATTCTCGTTGTGGACCATTGGCCAGTGAAAATGGATTAAGAAGGTCAAAAAGTCATTGAGTCTGTAATATTTGGGAAGAAAATTATTTTCTGGCACCAGACGAAGGAACAGTAAACTCTAGGAAGCAAAAAAAGAAGTGTATTTGTATTCACTTTGAATGTTGCCTGTAGTATGTTGTTTTATAATTGTTTCTATTTTCTTCCAAATACAAACACTGAAACATTAATAAATAAGAAAACAGTAGTAGACTACTTGAAGAAATGAAGAGAAGAGGAAAAAGAAAAAAGAATACCCCCAAGCAAATCAGACTAGGCTATTAAAAAAGCATGCCAACAAACCAACCAAAACCTGCAGCTGTCTTTGCAAGATGTTTTCTTTTTTTTTTTTTTCATGGTTGATGACAGAAACATGCCTCACAATAGGTGTCTTTGGTTCATATTAATTATTTTTGTACATTACAAAGATACGCCAACCTGTCTATCTTCATGGGGTTTGATCCCTACTGAATCAAGCCAATTCTCCCATTAAATTCAAAGACTTTCAAAAGCTGTTGTAAATTAGAGATGTACTTCAATGTTTCCAACAGCAAGAGAACAAATTTTTTTGCTGCATCTTTTTTCTGCAAAAATAGCACATTTTCTGTAGAAAAGAGAGCTTTGCTGTAATCATGGAAGATGTTATTTGGGTAGTTATTATCTGGCCTTACTGTCACATAGGACATAAAGTCATATTGTTCTTTCCCTTTTCAGAGAAATGTGGTAATCACTACAAATGGAATGCCAATGTGAATGATGTCAACGGCACTAAAAATCTAAATAAAATAAATAAATAAATTGATAAAACCATGAATTCTTTAGTTACTCTATTGGTGTCACTGTAGAATCACAGCACTGTCATTTATACAAATACAAAATAACACCAATTTGTGAAAATACACCTAATTAAAAGTGTTACAACTAGACAAGTAATGTATGCTAGAGTTTTTGAACCCATTATCATTAATTTTTGTTTACAGGATATTGGCTTGTTGCAAGCACTAATGTGGTATTAGCAAAGACTTCTATTTCCAGTCACAGCTCCAAAAAATAGTGATCCTTAATTCTTTATTTGACTTATCTGGAAGAGCTCATGGATCCTTCAAGTATTAAGAAAAAAGTTGATCTTATTGAGGGAAAACAGTAGATATCCATTGAAGGAAGAAGGCTTAAGGCTTGAAGGAGGGCTTTGAGTAGATGAGCCTGTGAGGGAAGACCTGTTCCTCTAAGGTATCGGAGTTCTTGGGATTATTCTTCACTTCTGTTCTTGACCCATAACTAGTCAAAGACCCTGTTTATATCCGTCCCAGGGAAGTAAAAATGACTTATTTGAATTTTTCCCTCCTCTTTTTTGTCAAAGGTGGTGCATTGGTTTATTTACCAAGGGTTCAGACCAAGAGACCAGTGCACGTGATTCACAAAAAGAACACTATTCACTCAAGCTATTCAGCTAGTACATTTAAAGACATTTGCTAAGCGTAATATTCGTGATTATAATCATAAATTCAGCTAACTACAAAAAAAAATGTTTTTTTTAAGGCTATGCTCATTAATACAATTAATTGCTGTCTGAAAGCTCTTTAATTGCTTGACTTCTGCCAATGGTTACAAGAGAGTATTTGGTCTTTCACCTTTCACAACTATTGTTGTCATCTTGCATTTCAGAATCCTTACATAAATCTTACTTTATTACTACTAGAGATAGTAAAATTTCAAAACACTGTATTTTTTTCAGGGATTTCAAGGTAAGTTTTTTAGGTCTTTCTCAGTTTACACCATCTAGACATGTGTAGGAGGCAAAAGCTCTGAATTCAACTATTTAAGCAAGTTTTGCCTTTTTCTTTCCTGCCATTCATTGCTGACCTATTCAACAATAAATATACAAATCCCTTCAGTGAACTAAAAAAAGACTCATTAGGCAACTTTCCATTACTCCAAATTTTTAAATAGTTTTCTTCACGCACACAGCTTATTAATTGCTTCCTGAGAATATATTGGACATTTAGAACAGAATATTCTCTGCATATCTATTTGATACTTTTGCATTCACATATCTTCCTTAATTGTCTTTTGCTTTGGTAAAGCCTGGAGTTGTCCGAAAGCCTTAAACTCATGAACAGTGCCACCAGTTCCCTTAAAGACGTATTTCAGTATGAATCATCTCTGTCCTGTAAAAGATTCAACTCAAAACCACCAAAGTAATAGCTAGGTGGCATACAAGCGCATTCACTTTGATCAAAAACAATCCATCTTTACATTTTGTGGCGATTCATCCAACTGATATCTTATGGATCCTTACATTCTCGCAAAAGGCATATTTGACATAAGGAACAATTACAATGCTTCTTACATGTATCTGTACATTTCTAGGGAACTCTATATTTAACACACAGACTGTTACACAAAACAGCAGATAAAACATCTTAGACTTCCTGTGACTGCATGCTGGAAGCTAATCCCATAGCAATCGCAAGAGTTACAAGGATTACTGTCGCTACGAATGCATAGTCTTTTAGAAGAGTCTCCTAAAAATATTGTCTAACTCACAGAAGGGATTTGAATGTCTGCCTTTACCCCAGTAAAACGTCCTGACCACTGGACTGTTAGAAATGGGAATGGAAAAGATCATCGCTATCTTCTCCAAGTTTGTCATTTAAAGGGCATGAAGAGCATTCAAAACTTCTAGAGAATTAGGCCTCAAAAAGCAAAGTACCAAACATTTCTAAGATCAGAAAAAAATTCCTTTTCTTTCCCTTTGGTCTTTGAACCTAAATTTAAAGATGGTTTCTCAATAAGTGATTTGCCAGAGTCATCATCTAGTGTTATTTTAGGCTGATTTAAATAGAATTGCCATGCAGCAGGCAAGAACAAACCAACTTATTTCATCTTATCGCTCTTAGACTATTCAGAAACTGAACTGCATCTGATAAAAACATCAAGAGGAGTGAGGCAAAGGGGCAGGACACAGCAGAGAAGCATACAAACTGAAGAAAACAGACTCTGTTTCAATATCCACAAATTTTAATTCCCAGAGATAAAGAAAGAAAACAAAAAGAGAGAGAAGCAAAGAAAGATTATGTAAAAAATATTAAAAAAAAATCAAACAGAAGAGTGAAAAGACACTATGAGGTACTGTGAGGAAAGTTTGAGCTTTACTGGCAGATTCATGGTTTGAATAAGGTCAAGGAAGGTCCACTATGTTCTTAAACTCAGGCTTTGTCCTACTCATGTAATGAATCGGCTTCTGCGGTGTTATAAACTGATATTTTAGAAGTCCATTTATCATCTAGCATAGGCTTGCCTTTATTTATTTTTCCCTCATTACTGGTCAGAAAACAGACCTACAAAAATCAGCTTAACCTTTATTCAGAAAAACAGAAGCCAGAGGTTGAAGTATTTGCTTTTATCTGAACCTTATCCAAACATAATTCTATTGTTTTCTGAGGAATATTAAATTCTGTCTTCATTAAATAGTTATGCTAAAGAAACTATTCAGTCATCCAACTGCAAGTAAATTAAAGGTAGAATAAATCATAAATTTTATACTTCTCAGACACAACTAAAAGAGACAAGCATCAAATAAAGACTGCAACTGTTCTTGGGGGAAAAAAAGAATTGCAGGAAACAGATGTACATTTTAATAAAGCCAAAGATGAATTTTTGGGTTTTACTCTTATGCAGTTGGCATTGCAAAATGTTACACCGTATACAGACTCCAATAAATAAGGCAGACGGTGCGTCAGACCCTAAATTGACATACTCTGTTGGTGGCAAAGACAATAGTAAACTGTTTTATCACTGTGAGCAGCCAGCACTACATATGGTTGTGACATGCTCTCATGCGCTTATGCTTTTTCATATTCAGACACTATATATCTGTCCTTTGAAGTAGACTATTCAATTCATCATCTAACTTCACATAAAGATACTTCAGGCAAAGGGTGTTCTCTCAGTTGATCTATTTGCTGTTGCAGCACCAGTACATTTTCTATGCATAATCCATTACTTAGGGCAAAGAGAATACAAAGAAAAAAAAAGATTGTAGAACATTCTCCAAGATCCTCATAAACCTATCCAGCTGCATGACCAGCAGCTTTTACATACCTCAAAGACAACCCTAAATTTGTCATAGTCTTAACATTGTTGTACAACTTGAACCGACTTATTCCAAAAAGCTGCAAGAAGAATGTTTCCTCTAACATTACTAAGCAACATCTGCAGAGTAGCTGCACAGCTCACCATTTTTTGTGCAGATGGGTGGTTCAGCCAGTGTTTTGAGGACAGTTACTATTTTGCTTTTGATGTCCAGGCTTAATAGCTGCATAAGATCATTACTGCAGGTTAACCAACAAGTAATCTGTATATGCAAACGTCACAGACTTTCATTACAGAAACAAAAGGAAAATAAGTTAACATAAATTTCCAGGCTTTCTCCAAATTCTAGCTTACATTATAAAGAAAATATGCATGCATGTGCCCACACACGTGAACATGCACATAAACAAATCACATTGGAATCCCAAAAACTTGCCTGTTGGGCTCTCAAAGTTAGTACTTTCATTCATGTAGTCATACATCAATCATAAAAGTGGTCCTGCAATAATTGTATCCACTTTGCAACTGCCCAAAGACAGAAGCAAGTACTGAAGACCTTTCCAGACTCTGGCAGGAGAGCATAACATACTACAAAATTAAATCAAAAGGAGAGTTTAGAGTTGTGCATTATAATATTTTTTCTTGACTATTAAGCCACACATCTGGTCAGAACTTCCTTAGCTAAAGTTTCCATTTTCAGAATTGTAGTGACACAGACTGTCCAAATCTAGCCTCAGTTCTTTATTAAGTGAAGCAGGTGTGACAGAATCTTGGCTTGACTATCCACAGGAATTGTAATTTTTAAGACTGCTGCTAACAAATTATTTATGTACCACATTATTTTTTATTTTAATTTTCCCATTTCAAGCTAGAAATAGAACCACCAATGCAGACACTTTGTATTTTCAGAGAAAATGGAAGTGCAGGATGAGGTTACTGTCTGTGTTTTTCCAGTGCAGTCAGCTGCTGGAGAATTAACCTGTACAACTTACCAGAAATAACACTTTTGTACTATTTTGCCTACCCTGGCATTGGGATCCCTGACCCATTTCCACCACCAACAACAAGAAATATTTGTGACCCTGATTGATGCAAGTGTAGGCAGTTTTGCAGATTAGGACTAGGGTAACCATGGTGCTCCAGCTCAGATTCTAGTCACCACAGCTGACTTGATAACAAAAGCGTAATTCAAGAGGCTCAAACTAATGAGAAAACAGTTAACTTGGTCCAAAGTAAAAGCCTAAATCACTAAATAAGTAGTTTGTTTCTAACAAACCTCCCAGGGCTTGACTGCACGAAGGAATGATAGCTTAGACATCCAGCTCTTCACTGCCACATATCTCAATGCTCCCTTTTTTAGAGAAAGAGACTGCAGACCAGAAAGTAAGTATACTGCCATTATCTAGATATTTACTTGCCTATTTAAAAATAAATGCGGGTGATAGAACTAACTGACTCCATAGGAAGCTTTCATATGAATCCAAGCATTTTATTTGTGAAGTTCCATTAATACAGTAGTTAAGATTTATCGCCTCACACTCGAAAGGTCCCTGGTTTTGGAGCAGTTTATCTAGAGTGCGCTCACCAGGCACGTGAAGGACAATCAGCGGACCAGGCCCAGCCACCTTGGGTTCATGAAAGGCTGGTCCTGCTTGACCAACCTGATCTCCTTCTATGACCAGGTGACCCACCTAGTGGATGAGGGAAAGGCTGTGGATGTCTTCTACCTGGACTATAGTAAGGCCTTTGACACTGTTCCCCACAGCATCCTCCTGGAAAAACTAGCTGCCCAGGGTTTGGATGGGTGTACTCTTCACTGGATGAAGAACAGGCTAAGAGGCCAAGCCCAGAGAGTGGTGGTGAATGGAGTTTAATCCAACTGGCGGCTGGTCACAAGTGGTGTGCCCCAGGGCTCTGTTTTGGGGCCAGACTTGTTTAACATCTGTATCAATTATCTCGATGAGGGGATTCAGTGCTCCATCAGTAAGGTGGCAGATGACACCAAGCTGGGTGGGAGTGCTGATCTGCTCGAGGGTAGGAAGGCTCTGCAGAGGGATCTGGACAGGCTGGGTCAATGGGCCGAGGCCAACTGTATGAGGTGCAACAAGGCCAAGTGCCAGGTCCTGCACTTGGGTCACAACAACCCCCTGCAACGCTACAAGCCTGGGGAGGAGTGGCTGGAAAGCTGCCCAGCGGAAAAGGACCTAGGGGTGCTGGTCGGCAGCCGGCTGAACATGAGCAGGCAGTGTGCCCACGTGGCCAAGAAGGCCAACGGCATCCTGGCTTGTCTCAGGAACGGTGTGGCCAGCAGGAGTAGGGAGGGGATCGTGCCCCTGTACTCAGCACTGGTGGGGCACCACCTCAAGTACTGTGTTCAGCGTTGGGTCCCTCACTACAAGAACAACATTGAGGGGCTGGAGGGTGTCCAGAGGAGGGCAACGAGGCTGGTGAGGGGTCTGGAGAACAAGTCTGATGAGGAGCGGCTGAGGGAACTGGGGCTGTTTAGTCTGGAGAAGAGGAGGCTGAGGGGGGACCTTCTCGCTCTATACAGCTACCTGAAAGGAGGGTGTAGTGAGGTGGGGGTTGGCCTCTTCTCCCAAGTAACTAGCGATAGGACGAGAGGCAATGGCCTCAAGTTTCTTCAGGAGGGGTTTAGATTGGATAGTAGGAAAAATGTCTTTACTGCAAGAGTGGTCAGGCATTGGAACAGGCTGCCCAGGGAGGTGGTGGAGTGCTCATCCCTGGAGGTGTTCAAAAACCCATAGATGTGGCACTTCAGGACATGGTTTAGCAGTCCTGGTGGTGCTGGGAGTGATGATTGGACCTGATGATCTTAGAGGTCTTTTCGAAACTGTGATTCTATGACAAAAAAAAAAAAAGAAGTATAAGGTTTTTTTTAAAGGCCATCAACTTCTGCAAGTAGTTCCTTTAATTATGACTTGTGCTCATAGTACGATAGCTATAGTTACAAATTTATGCATGCTTGTCCCTCCCTTTAGGTCACAACTTAAATGCCACTGTAGCAGCCTTCTAGGAAACAAAAAGAGGTTGACTTCATAATGGATTTTTGCACTTATTGATATGAGTGTAAGAATTCATGCTCAAAGGCATGTTTTGCCACTGGCATGTGTTTATTCTACTTTAGGAAGAAAAGCTGAGATATGCAACATGAAAACAGAATATTTAAGAATTTTACAATACTTAACATTAACAGTTATTTGAAACTGAACAAACTTTGCTTGCATAGGGGAAAAAAAAATATTGCTCTGTGCTTGTTTAATTAATTCCTCTTTAGTCTTTGCTCTCAAGCTCTCAGTTTCGATTATAGTCAGCTAATACTACCCAGTTTCCTGAACTTATATAAGGAAGTATCTTTATTCTGTCTTTAGAGTATCTGTCGTATTTCCTTGTTCTCACAGGAAAACATGAGATAGCAGAGTGATAAGCTATGTCTTTTTTTTAGTTATCTTATAAATGATAGTTTCTTATTACATTAATCCCTAGTGACCTACGTGGGAAGAATGCAATACAGCACCTGGTTGAGTCCAGTTAGGTCTTTTTTCACTAAAGCTTTGCAAGTTTTAACTTATGTAATTCAAAGGGCTTTAATCCTTTATTTCTACAAATAAAAGTCAAATATAAATATAATTACATTCTTCAAAGGGTTCAAGCTCACAGTTTACTTCAAAAAATTATTGAAATACAATTGCAAAACATTCAACAAATTATCGTGATTTTGAGGAGATGAACAAATCGCCTTTGTATGTTTAGACAGTCCTAAGCAAAGAGATTTTTAAATCTTATACACCTGATACCTATTCTGTGATTCTGTGATTCTGTGATTCTGTGATACCACAAGGAATTAATTTTCCAGTGGAGGATAGCGTGTTCCTCCGTGAACTATGCAGCAGTGTTGAACAGTGCATGAAATTGAAAATGAGCGAGAACTTACTAATCTAAAGCAATGATAAACCTT
>Ga0065711_1031088_pt1 | contig 30602 bp, 17 predicted proteins | sample Hoacrofraction12_FD_59098 | JGI IMG/M metagenome (GOLD analysis project Ga0065711, IMG submission 59098) | Hoatzin crop microbial communities from Cojedes, Venezuela - Epithelial fraction 12 v2 (version 2) | ecosystem: Host-associated > Birds > Digestive system > Esophagus > Crop | place... | reverse complement strand
CACGGGAGGCGGGCGGCAGCTCCTCCTCCTCGCCCTCCGCCGTCCGCGCCGGCGTGGGCTCGGCCGCGGCAGCCGAGGTGCCCTGCCCTGCCCTGCCGTGCGGTGCGGTGCGGTGCGGTGCGGTGCGGTGCCGCCTGTGCGATGGACTGGCAGGTGCTGACCCGGGAGCTCTCGCTCTACCTGGAGAGCCAGGTCCGCGTGGGGCTCTTCGGCTCCGGCGTGGGCTTGTCCCTGGTGCTGGGCTTCGGCGTCGCCTACGCCTGCTACTACCTCAGCAGCATCGCCAAGGTGAGCGGGAGGGCGGCGGGGCGGGCGGGCTCCGCAGGTGTCCCGCCGACCGGGGGACCGTCCCGCCAAGGTCACCTCCGCCCACCCCCGCTCAGAGGAGGCGGCCGGCGCCCGTGGGACGAGGGGAGCGGCGGCACCTGGAACGGCCGGGCGGGGGGAAGGGAGGGCGCAGCGCCCGCATCGGCCTCGCATCCCCCTCGCCCTGTCCGCCCGGCCCGGGAGGGGAAGGGGCTCCGGCCGCAGGCGTCCCCGAAGCGCCGTGGTACCCCGGGAGGGCTTGGCTGGCGGCGGTGGTTTGGCCGGGGAGGTCAGGAGCCCTCGCTCCACAAGAAGAACCCGACCTGTCCACCGGTTTGCTGACAGGGTGGGTGATAAAAGTAGTTTGCTGCCCTTGCGTCTGCCTTCGGTGCCATCGCTAACGCCTTCGGAGCCGCTGCCGCAGTGTTTCGAGGCGCTCGGGTGCTCTCGGGCACCTTGGCAGTAGGGGTTCCACAGATAAATTGGGCATTCGCAAATTGCTTGGGTGCTGTGAGCCTGACCTGATCGGAAGTGGGCCCGTGGTGAAAGCGCTTCGTGGAATGCTCAACCGACTGAAAATACAGATATCAAAAGATTTATGGCTGTTGAAGGCGTGTGTTGCCCCAGTTCTTCGCAGAACCTCTGAGAACATCGCCTTCCTCTTCGTTGAGGGGAGGGTACCTGATTCTGGTCAGAGGAGAACTACGAAGAGAGGACATGCCACTGCCACCCTGTATGTGCAACGGTTTTCTTTAAAGCATCTTTCGTTGTCCTACTAATGCTTGCATGTTGGAGAGCCGGTGTAAAAGAGAAGTTCCAGAAATGTGGTTGCTAAAACGTGAGATGTTTGGTACGCAGGGATTTCCATGTTAATTGGTGTACAAATGGGAGCTGTGAGAAAAATCTCTGTAGGCAGAGCGTTACTAGTAACCAGTGCAGTTGTGTGTGGCAGTATGAAATGGGAGGAGGAGTGTCCTACCAGGTTAAAATAGGTACTGCAGGTGCACAGTCAAAGTACGTGGATTAAGCATCATTTCTGTGCGGTGCAAGAAAATGGATTCAGTAAAATCTTTCTCCCCTGCTGTGAGACACTGTGGGTTTGATTCTTCAGTGAAAGGTACGACGCTGGTAAAAGCAGAGCTAGAATAGCGTGCTATTAGAAAAAGGTAAGGAATCCGTAATGTTTAGTAGGTTTCACTTTCCAGTGGGAATTTTGGCATTTTGTTTGGTTTTCTTTTACTTATCTCTTTACCATGAAAGCAAAAAGCATTGCAAATGGTTATATGAAAGAAATCAGTTTACTGGGATAGGATTTAAACATGCTTTCATTTCTTTCTTGATTTGTTTGTTAGTTTGTTTTATATGAATGCCCATGCTTGACTGTAGTCTCTCTTCCTAGAAACCCCAGCTGGTGGCCAGCAACGACCGTTTCTGCCGCTTTCTCGAGGAACATTGCCCTGTTGTGACAGAAACTTACTATCCCACAATTTGGTGCTGGGAAGGTCGGGTGCAGACACTCCTGCGTCCCTTTATCACCTCTAGACCCCAAGTACAGTACAGGAAGTAAGTGCCTTTCTTCTGGAAAGTGATTGATTCAGTAGCCAGCCGTTACCTCATGCTGACTCTGTCACAGCTATCGTCATTGCTCAAGCTTGTGCCCATTTTTTTGCTTGATGCCTGCCTTTACAACCCCATCCTAGGCTTGCTACCATCTCTGTCCTGGATTCAATACACAGTAGGTTTGAAAGATCAAGGTTCCCAAATGGCCCCATTTTAGGTCCAACAGTTTTGGAGCACTGAAATACTGGTGACAATATAGGAACGGATGCGGTTATTCATTTACAGGACAACACAACCGTTAAGGTTGGAAAGGACCTCTGGAGGTCACCTTGTCCAACCCCCCTGCTCAAGCAGGGCCACCTAGAGCCAGTTGCCCCAGACTGTGCTCAGACAGCTTTTGAATATCCCTAAGGATGGCGACTCCACAACATCCCTGGGCAACCCGTGCCAGTGCTCGGTCACCCTCACACTGAAAAAGTGTTTCCTGATGTTCAGAGGGAACCGCCTGTGCTTCAGGTTGTGCCCATTACCTCTGGTCCTATCAGTGGGCACCACTGTAAAGAACCTGGCTCCATCCTCTTTGCACCCCCCTTCAGGTATTTATAGACATTGATAAGATCCCCCTGAGCCTTTTGTTCACCAAGCTGAGCAGTCCCAGCTCTCTCAGCCTTTCATCATAGGAGATACACTCCAGTCCCTTCATTATCTTTGTGGCCCTTTGCTGGACTCTCTCCAGTATGTCCATGTCTCCCTTGTACTGGGGAGCTCAGAACTGGACCCAGTGCTTCAGGTGTGGCCTCTCCAGTGCTGAGTAGAGAGGAAGGATCACCTCCCTTGACCTGCTGGCAACGCTCCTCCTAATGCAGCCCCAGAGGCTGTTGGCCTTCTTTCCTGCAAGGGTGCATTGCTGGCTCATGTTCAACGTGGTGTCCACCAGGACCCCCACATCGTTTTCTGCCAAGCTGCTTTCCAGACGGTCAGGCCCCAGCCTGTACTGGTGCATGCGGCTGCTCCTTCCCAGATGCAGGACTTCGCACTTCCCCTTACTGACCTTCATGAAGTTCCTGTTAGCCCGTTTCTCCAGGTTGTTGAGGTCCCTCTGAACAGCAGCACAGTTATCTGGTGTATCAAATATTCTGGTGTTTGAATGTCATCATTTTGCAAAGGTCATGCAGTCACTGTATCTGTCCATTCAACCAACATGTTCTACCTTAACCACAGCATTGCCACATTCAGTCTTGATTTGAATATATAAAACTTCTAGGATTTTCAGAGTAAGTTTTACCTGTGGGGTTTATATTGTGTTCTTTGATGCCTGAACTCTAAGAGGGGAAAAAACTTGTATTTGTTGTTTGTCCTCAGCTGATCTCTCTCACACAGAAATGGGACTTAGTCTGGCAAATGAGGCATTTGGCACAAGACCTAAGGCGAAGTACTTTTATGCACCGGAACCTGGATGCAGCACAAGTTGTTTCAGCTCTGTTTGCATGGCAGAATAAATTTAGCATTTAGCAGCTTCCCTTAGTTTTAGTAACTAGGAAACATTTCAGCGGTATGGCCGTGTCCACTTTTTCTAGCCCTTCTTGTATACTCTCTATTTCAAGGTTTGTGAGGGAAGAAACACAGTTCCATGGGGCAATGCTTATTTTGCACCATTTGAGATTGTGTTGGCAGTATACACCGGCATTGCATCTACTTCCCATTACTGAAAAAGGGCAAAGCTGAGCTAATGTGTCCAACAAGGCTGATGAGCTTTAAAATCTGGAGTAGGTGCTATCAAGACTTTCAAATGAAAACTCAAATGCAAGGTAGGCTTACATTTTGGTAGTTCCTACACCAACTCTCTCATACAGTGTCTTCAGTGCCAGGAAGAGGGAAGATGCTGTACGTTTCTACAAAAAGAATGAAACCTTCTTGTCATTGTTTAACTTATGCTTAGCCTCTTGGGATGTTGCATTTGTTGCATTCTGAAGATATACGGTTTAAGAGTGCATTCCAGCAAAGTTTGTAGAAATATAGGGTGAAAGATAAAATAATGTGTGTCTGTGTTCTGCCTGTTTAAGACATTACAAAGTGCCATCCATTATACATGCTGCTTCTTTGGATAAAGAGAAAAAAATCTGGTAAATGTTTAACACATTGCCCAGTGTGCTATCAAAAGATTCTCAGATGATCCAAAGGAAATCTGCAGTACACAAGCCTATATAAAATAGAAAACAATGCCAAAAATCACATTAGTTACAAGCTTCCAGTACATCAGCAGCAATTCCTGAAAGGCCAGCTCTTCATTTGCTGTGAGCGGGTATTACTCCGCAAATTGACTGTGCTAACTCATGTCAGCTGTAGGCATGGCTCCTTCTGAATGGTAAACAGGCAAACATACCTAGTTAGGTGGCACTCTGAGTATAAAACATAATTAAAAATGCAGAATTCATACCTGGTAATTTGTATGCTGTAAGCACTCAATAGTATATATACATGTGTTTTTCAACCTAATCAGTGTCGTCTTGAAATGTGCCTTTCAGTGAGCTCATTAAAACAGCAGATGGAGGACAGATTTCGTTGGATTGGTTTGATAATAATGACAGCTTATATTATCCGGATGCCAGCACAAGACCCACCGTCCTGTTATTGCCTGGCCTGACAGGAACGAGCAAGGAATCCTACATTCTGCATATGATCCATCAAAGCGCAACACTGGGATATAGGTGCTGTTGTATTTCATTGCTAGTATTTTGCTGCTTCTAATAAGATCAAATATAAGTATGTGTATGTATAAGATGCCTCCTTAAGGCAAATGAGATCTAAAGATATTAGTTTATGTAAGAAAGTATAATTAGTAATAATAATAATAGTAGAATTACGTAATAGGCAGTACATTCAGAAGGGCTGTTTTGGTACCTACAGATGTGCCCCAGAGACTGCAGTGAAAACCAGCTAAGTCTGTATAGGCCTTTGCTGCTCTTTCTCAAATTAGAATATCAATACCTGTGTTACATTTATGCTTTCTAGTGCAGGAGTTTGTATTCAACTCCAAGAAGACGTGTAGGGATGGGCTGCTGGCAGCAGGCCTTCGGGCAGGTCAGCTTCCGAATGCCAAAATTGCTTGATTCAAATCTGTGAGTGCAGAAAGGGGAGCTAGCCTGCTCTTGCTGGTGGTGGTTAAGGAAGAGGTTTGTCACCTCTTAATTGTCACTGCTTAATTTTGTTATTAAGGCTTCTGGTCAGAGTTGGGTAAAATAAGTGGATTGGTCAATGAGTAGATTCCTTTATGTAATCATATTGCTGCTGCTGTGCTCTAAAATAAGTTGTCATTGTTCCAGGATCTGTATTTGGAATATTACATTTTGTCTTTGCAAGATTGGCTTCTGGTACTGACTATACTAAGTTCTTCTTCAAATATGTATATGTGAGCTTTTATCTACATGTCTGGCTATCTCTTCTCTGTTTAGAGGTTTGGATAACTGCGTTACTAAATTATGGAAGTAAAATAGCACTTTAACTGTTCAAAGTACTTTTAAAATCACTTTAAAACTTACCAGTTAAAATATCAGAGGAGGAAAGCCCTCAAATCAACAATGTCTTACTATTAATTTTTAAAGTATTCCTGAAAGAAATACCTGCATTTGATCACCCAAGAAAAGAAGGTGTAGCATTAAAAATGAGACCTTTAGGCCAGATTTCAATAGACTGCTATAATATTTTTTTAAACAGCAACATTTGAGAAATACCAAAATAAGTAATTTTTGATGCCTTTAACCCATCTGAAGTATGTATATGTTATTTAACAAAATGATTAGAGTGAGATGGTAGAAGGCTAATAGAAAAATAAGATTTATTAAAAAAGCATAGATCCTTAAATCAAGGTAATACTGCTAGAAAATTCAGCAGCTCCCACTAGCACAGAGAGAACAGAAACTTCTGCTGTACCAGACCAAAAAAAATTCCCATCCCCAAGACCCTGATCAAAACTTAGACACATCTGTCTTTATAATTCTGATTTGGCTCATTTCTATTGGCCACTTAATAAAATTAAGTAGCTTCGGAGGATGTCTACACATGGATCTCTGACGCTGGCTTTTAGAGCACTGCGTTAGGCTCAGCCCTGCACAAGCAGAGCTTATGGCTCCTGTCTGGCCAGCTCAGAATGCAGGCAGAACAAGATGCTTGTACCACCTTCAGGTAAACTGTGAGGCTCTCATCCTGCAGTCTGACCTCGACTGCCAAATCACAGAGCTCATATGGAGTCCCACTGACTTCAGTGAACTCCATTTCGGTATAAAGGTTGCTCCAGGTCAGACTGTAGGATCTGTAGGACTGTAAATATTTATGTGCTGAACTTTTTCACAGAACTTGCTCGTTTTTCTTTATGCATTTTCATTTTTTTGTGTGTTTAAGTTATGTCTTTTAGTGGAATGAACAATGTGTATAATTGAATCTACTGTCTCAATTTTTAGATGCGTGGTTTTTAACAATCGAGGAATTGCTGGTGAGGATCTTTTGGTAAGGATGACTTCCAAGATAAACATCTCTGACTTACAAGTGGTATACAAGGATCATTTGTGTCTATTTGTACGGCTGGATTTAAATGAGAGAAACTCACAGCATATGTTGAAAATGCAGAGAAGCTACGCTACTCATTGGGTAGATTGATCATGTGCCATTATTAATATTTTGTTTTAAAACTCAAAGAGGTCGACTGACTGGTCAACACACAATATTTGTGAACATCTCATGTTAGGAAATAATTATTAATATCTGTAACATTAAAATGAACAATCCTTATACTTTTCTTTCCAAAAATACTGTAGTATCTAAAATGCACACATCCAAGAAATTCTATTCAATTAATGTAGTTTTCTCCCATTGTTTTAACATACAAGCCCAAATATAAGCAGTTGTAATTACTTTCCCTGTTGCTAATGTGAGTTTAAACTAGGTTTTGTTGCAGTTAAAAAGTTGTGCCATTAAAATCGATCTGTATTATGTGTTATTGAATTAATCAACCAGATTTTTATGGATAGCTATATCCTGAAAGTTAAATGTGCTCTTGTATTTTTCTCAGCAATTATGACACAAACTCAGCTACAAAAGACATTTTTTATGTTTGGGACAGACATATCAGGTTTGCTTAGAAATAACTGGCATTTCCACAAATGACAAAGTCTTGAAGCTAAATGTTTGCTGCAGCTAGGGACAAGGCATGATGAAATATTGCTGAATAAGCTTTGTTTCTTCATATGCATTCTGTTGACAGTTCTGCAGCTGGAATGAATGTGCATAATACTCAGCATTGTTTTGCATTTTTAATCCCCTGGTTTCAAACTTTAAAAAGCTCAGAATGTTTTCCCATAATCAGATAAAGCATTTCAATGCAAATATTGCCATGTTAAGAGTAGTTTTCTGCATACTTTTGGAGAAGGACCTACAAAGCAGTTTTCTGAGACACAAAGTCCTTATTGATGAATTTCTGAATCGTTAAGAGAAAAGATCTCTTGTTTGGATGCATTGTGTTTAATTTACTGTAATCGGATTTACATCTTTAAGCTTTATAAGATCTTACCGTGAAGTAAACCAGCTGAAATTATCACATTTTCTGCAAAGGGGTTTCTACATTTCAATATAAAATCCTTAGTTAATGAGTTTGAAGCATAGTTGAGCACCACAGTAGAAACCAGTCATGCAAGTAGTTATTTTTCTAGTGTCTTTAGAGACAGATTCAAATTTACACCAGACAGTAACTATTTAAAGAATCGGTTTTAAAATGCTGTTCTTGTTTGTTATTAAAAGTTACTGTGAATTATTGTTATGGAATAATCAAATATTAGGTTGACCAAAGCAAATGTGAGCTAAGATGGTGTTTTAAAATATCCTCATACAATGAGTAGATGGATAGACAATAAAGTGCCAGGAATTAACTGAAATTAAAATGCTACATGCCTCTCTAGTTTTATAAACTTTTAATCAAATACACTTTCACCTAGAATACATTAGAGCCTAGTTACCAAAAATAATCTTTTTCCTTGTAAACTTGACAACTTAATTAAAATAAAACACGTTCACACTGTTTATAATTAATAGGGTGTAAAACAGTGAAGAGTGATTCATGTGGATGAGAACTGGAAATGCAACCTAAATGGAAATTAAAAACGTCTTCAGTTTTAATTATCCAGACTTAGCTTTTCTTTCCTTTTTTTTTGATCTTTGACTTCAACATTTCAATATTCTTGTTAAATGTGCTTTAAGTAGTCCGTTCCATCTAATTAAACTTGTTAAAATTGCCCACAAATATCCAGGCTGTTTAACTGAAAACAATTTTTAAAAAAACCCTTAAAATACATTGTTGCTTCAGGCAACAAACAAGTTCAATCAACTCATAATTAAGCATTTTTGTATTTACTTTTAATGTTTATACTGAATTTTGGCAGGCCAGACACTACCTATAGTTAAGTCAAGGTCACTAACATATAGTGACTGTAGTTGAAAGCTCTCTCGTGCTGCAGATGAACCGTTAGAAAAAACTTATTTTGCTGTGATTCTTATTGTACCTAAAAGGACCTATCTCCCTTATACTGCTGCAGATAGTCCCCCAGATTGTGGCCTGTAGCAGCTGTTTTTCAGGTGAGGCTCAAAAGCTGTGCTTATCCTTCAAGTAACCAGGGAAGGGGTTACCCAAATCCCAGTGCTGCCAGTGGAAGTCATTCCAAGTCCCAAATAAAGATCTGAAGAGACACTGACAGTAGATAGAGAAGGGATAATATGGGTGTTTCATTGCTTTAGTTAATAGAGTATTTTAGTAAATTGGGTAAATGGCAGCGGTGAATTTATTTATTTGCTTGTATTGTGTGTAGAATCTAAATATTGGCTACTTTTCAAATGCTAGCTGACAGAACTTCAAATCTATTATTTTCTTTTGCATTTGAATGTGGGTGAAGATGATAACATTGTTATTATAACTTTCTTTTCTGAACATTGCAGCCTTTATGATATGTTTCCATTTCCTCGGGATATTTAAAAAATATCAGTGCCTATCTAGTTCTGATCTATCTAGTTTAGCTCATTGCTCTGTGTTCACATTTCATCTAATGACCTTGTGGTTGCAGATACTGAAGATATTTGTCACCTGTCTTATTCTGTAATGATAACAAGTATAACTCCTTCCTCCATGTCCTTGTGAAATGCTGTGGGTTTATATTTGCCATTTAGCACAGCTTCACGATAAATGCTAAATTTATCTTGTTATATAAATGATCCACTGTTCAGTTTGCTTTGTCCTTATAGGATAATGCAAAAGCTTATGATGGCATTTTTCCCTCTGACTCCTTACAGACACCAAGGACTTACTGTGCAGCTAACACAGAGGATTTAGAGGCCGTTATTCATCATGTACACAGCGTGCACCCCTCAGCTCCGTTCATGGCAGCCGGTGTTTCTATGGGAGGGTAAGGCATCAAGTAACACAAGTCTCGGCTTAACTACGATTGTAAAATAAGACTATTGTAGCCTGATGGTAAATTATTACTCTGCAATACTTGCATTACTTACTGAACTGACAAACTAACTTGGATCTGTCTCGAACAGTCAATAATCAGAAGACTTTTAGAAACTTCACATCTCTGAGGCCATTAGCTCTATGTCAGGGAAGGTTGAAACTGGCTAACAGTCCAAAGTTGGGGGGGGGATGGAGAAAGGCAGGGAACACTGACTGACAGATTGACAGCCAAACAGGTGGGCAATGCAATCTCTGGAAACTGTGGAGGCTGTCTTTGGAGCAGAGGGATAAAAAATAGGAGCTAGAGCTAACATACTGTGTTTCTTAGCAACCTCTGGGAATTACAAGGTTTCTCTCCGCTCTGTTTGGGTTCTGCAGTGTGTGGGTAGGTTAAGCTGGAAGAGATGTGGGTATCTGCTCTGTCTGGTTCAGAGGCAAGAAGTAGTATTGTTGATAAAATCAGTATGGGTTGAGATAGCATGTGGTATTAAGACTTGCTGTGTCCTGGCTTCTCTTCAGAAAGCACAGCTAGAACAGACAATGATAGCACAGTTGCTTAAAAAAATCACTGCTAGAAGCTAGGAGAAATGTTCAGACAGCCTCTTTAAGGAAAGTCGTAGGAGAGGAGAACTTCCATTAGAAATACTGCAGACACAGTGGTAACTTCCTGACTTCTTTCTGATAAATTTTGTGGAGGATGGGCAGATGTAGCCCTGTGTATTGACATTAACCTACTAATGACTTGTAGGAGCTTTGGGATAAATACAGATTTGTTCAAGCAATATAGTTATTGATAATCAAATAAATAAGTAACTTGGAAGCCGTTTAAATCAGGCCAATCTTTTTCCATTCACGTTGCTGGGATTTAGCCAGTGTTTTCAGTATGCAGACATATGAATCTTTCCAGTATGTCAGTGTCTGTCTTGCTGGGAAGCCCAAAATTTGGCACGGTACTCCAGATACAATCTCATAAGTTCAAGTACAGGGAAATAATGTCTTCCTTAGATCTGCTTGTTTTACTCTTACTAACAAAGCACAGCATGCCATTAGTTGTCTTCGTTGCTGCAAGGGTGCATTGCTGAGTCATGTTTGGTTTGCCCAGGTCTTTTTTGAGCAGAGCTTTTCTCTATCCAGTTATTAATCTGTCCTAGGTGCAAGACTTTGCATTGACAACAGTTTGTTGAACTTCACAAGGTTTCTGCCAGCCTGTTTCTCCAGCCTCTTGAGGTCCCTCAGAATGGCAGCCCTGTCTCCCAGTTTGTCAGCAACTCCCCACAGTTTGGCCTGCAAGCTTACTAAAGGTGCATTCCATCTCATCATCCAGTTAATGAAGACATTACACAGTGTTGGCCTCATTATTGACTCCATGAGGAACACTACTAGTAACTCATCCAACCACTCCAGCTGGACTTCAGGTTCCTGATCACAACTCTCTAAACCTAGTGGTCTAGTCAGCTTTCCACCCACATTGCAGGTCACCTGTTCAAACCATGTCCCTCCAGTCTGGCTACATGGAGACCATGGAAGACTGTCGCAAGCCATGCTAAAGTCAAAAGAAGCAGCATCCACTGCTTTCCCCTAGTCAACGAAGGCAATCAGCTCATCGTAAAAGTCAATCAGGTTGTCTTCAACATTGGTAAATCCACGCTGGCTGTTATCAGTCACATTCTTTACCTTTATATGCTTGGAAATGGCTTTCGGAGGATATTCCCAAAGTGCTGAGGTTAGGCTGACCAGCCTGTATTTCCTTCTCCTTGCCATTCTTGTAGATGGGTGCCATTTTTTCCAGGCATCAGGAATATCCCACAGTTGCTGCAGCCTTTTGAAAGGCTGCACAGAGAGCTGTCTCATAATGACATTGGCTGTCTCCCTCTGGAGCTCTGGTACACCTCACCCGGTCCCCTTGACATGTCAATGTCCAGCTTGCATAACTGGGCCCTAACTCGATCTTCCTCTGCCATGATTAATAACTCACTCTTGCCCATCAAGGCCATCTCACATGGGATCCTGCCAACCAGACCCCTCATCAAATTAAACCCAGCTCTCTCCAGTATTGTAATTCTGCTGCTTACCCTCCGCACTCACTTTTGATCTCAAAAACCCACCATCGAACAATCCCAGCAGCCCAAGACTGTTCTGCAGCTACCCATACCTGACAGATTGTTCCTTACATATGATTAGCAGGTCCATAGAACATTTCCCCTATTTGGGTCATTGATCACGTATCAAAAGATAGTCATCAATACTCTCCAGAAATCTCATCTGCTTGTGCCTTGAAGTGGTGGTGTTCCAGTTGATGCTGGGATGGTTACAATTCCTTGTGCCCTGTGATTATGAAGCTGCCTTTTAGCTGTCCAAAGACTTAGATTCTCTAATTCCTCCTCTTGATCAGGAGGTCTATAGCAGACACCCACCACAATATCCCCTTTGTTAGCCTTCTATCTGATTTTGACCTATTAGCTCTGAATTGGCTTATAACCTGCACCAGGGAAAAGTTCTGTGTATTTAAATGGCTTCTTTGTCTAAGGTGCAAACCCTCCTCCTTGTCTTCAAGGCCAATCCTTCATGAAGAGTCTAGTTGCATCCATCTTAGTCTGCCTGTCAGTCCTCCACAGCTCTGTGATCCAAATAACTTGTTTTGTGACTGCACACAGGCTTCTAGTTCCTCCTGTTTTTTCCTGTGCTGTGTGTTCATGCATGTGCTGGCACATGACATGAGCCTGCTTTCTCAGGTAAGTGTGAGAGCCTCCGCCATGATGCTGTCCCTTGGGTGCTTCATCAGGGCCTGCCAGGCCTTTGCTACTCTTCAGGCTTTGCTTTCCACTCCTAGACAAACCTAGTTTAAAACTCTTCTTCATAAGGTTAGCAAGCCTGTTGGCTCTTATCTCACTCAGCATGAAACCTCTCCCCAGCTCAGCCTTTTTTTCATGCAAAACATGAAATAACATGATGTGTTGCAAAAATATGTTTCATTGGAAATGGTGAAAGCCAAAGAAGCATCTGCAGTAGAGGCTTGTTTAAATGATGACACGCAGATTTCAAGCACACTAGTTCTTCATGGGTAGCTTCATGTGTGGTGCACCATTATACTAGAACTAAGAGGGCTGGGGTGTAGTAGGTGAAGCGCCAGGTTTTCAGGGCTGCAGGTGCAGCAGAAGCTAGCCATTCTGTGACTGGTGCAAAAGACCACTTCGGCCCTTAGTGTCATTTCTGTCCTTGGCTTGACCTAGTTATGGTATACTAAATAGTGGCAAAGTCTGTTAGTATGGCTCAGGGGATCTGTGTTGTGTTCCTGGCTTTTACCTCACCACCACCACTGGGTGATTTTAGGCAAGATGTTCCACCTTCCCCCTCCAACACGTTTTTTAAGTCCTGGACCACAAAGAGAAAGCATATGCTTAATTGTACAGAGAACTGGAAGAGTCTCTAATCATCCACATGGGGACTGTTTCCATGCTTCAAAATTAATTGGAGCACCTGCATGTTTAAAATTAAGCAGGAGCAGCGATCTCGCCAGGGGCATATTGTGAAAATAATCCACTTGTCTTAATCTTACAATAGTTTTTGTTGTCTATCCCCTTGCAAAATGTTCTCAATAGCCAGTTAATCTATATAGGACACATTTTCCCACTTAAGAAGAAAAATAAACATTCACTTCACAAAGGTGTAAATGCAAATAAAAGCCTGCTTGTTCCACTGATCTTCAGTATGTGTTATTTTGGAAAGGGGCTTTGTTTTCTAATATAAAGATTCCTAAACCTTCTCTCCACCACATATATTCTTTGATTTCTGTTAGAGAAATGGCTGCTTCTATTACTGCAACTTTTTAAAAATTGTTTTATGGCTCGATGTGCTTACAGTACATAGACTGGGTGACTCACATGTTCCTCCTCTTCTGTGGGTGAGAGGGAACATATGCTATGTAACTCCTATATGTGCCACAGGTGGCTTTCCTCATTCGGCTCAACTGTGTGAACTGATGGCCCACTCCCAAGTGCTGTTCACTGTTCTTTTCTTGCTTGTTCCTACCAACTGGCAAGTCTTTGGTAATACCAAAAACTGGTTTCCCTTTTGCACTGCTGTTCCATGATCTGGTAGGTAGGGCGCGGGGATCAAGTCTCTGCGATGGCAGGCTGGTTCATCACGTCTTTGCTAAAGGTTGCTGTCTCCTGAAGTGTGGTAGATGAAGCCAAGGTACAGTGTTGGTGGGCCAGGGAGCTATATTAAGTTGTAAAACTTTTAATATTTTGAGTTAAAGGCTTGGTGTTAAAATGCTAGTTGTAAACTTTGGCAGTAAAGTGAGACTTACAACTTTTCTGTTAGTATTTTTCTTTTACTCTTCCTGCTATTTTAATTTTTCTACATTTGAAGGGTTAGGTACTGGTGAACTCTCCCCTTTTTTCAGCTCAACAGTAGAGCATCAGCAGTAGAGACTGGAAGTTTCAATTGGTCAGAAAGACACAACTTAAACCATTTATTTGGCTCATAATTTTGTTTTGCTAGTCACTTCATTCTTTACATAGCTTCTGTTAAAGAACAGCTGTGTTCTCTCATGTGTGAGGTGGGGTAAAGGTATCACTTTCAACTCAGAAGACAGCTTCACAGTGAGGCAGGCGTGCCAGGGGCAGCTTGCATTTGTCAGGCACACTGATCAGATTTATCAGACCAGGAAGACCAAGAGCTTGTAAAACAGTAAAACTTACTAACAACTTGGGAGTACCTGTTCCATGAGTAAGATACGTTTTATTATCCTCTCTTTTAGTGGTATCAACAAGACTAGTACACGTCTGTTTATTTCTAAATGCAGTCCTACCCACATCCTACACAGTGCACTCAGTTCTCTCTGACACTAGAGAGAGAAAGCAAACTTCACGAGTCGTATGCTGATTACATTGACTGCATTTTAGAAGTGTTAGGCACAGCTGTAGGGCTGATACAATAAACTACTGAAAAACAGACAAAAAGGTAGCTGATTGTTATATTTGCTTTAAATTGAAGCAAACAATTTGACAGTATTTATGTTTCTGTTTTTCGTTTCTGTTTGTAGCATGCTTCTTTTAAATTACCTGGGCAAAACTGGCAGAGACACTCCTTTAATGGCAGCTGCAGTTTTCTCTGCGGGTTGGAATGTTTTTGAATCTATAGAATCTCTGGAGAAGCCACTAAACTGGCTTCTTTTCAACTATTACTTGACTACTTGTCTACAATCCTCTGTCAGCAGGTGAGTTGCCTTCCAAACTGTTTAGCAAGGTGGAAGGATGTTAGCGTGGATCTACAGCGGGTATAATATTGGCAAAACTAATGCTGTAACAACACTTCATGTAGATGTTCTGTGTGCATTCTTCTGTAAATTTTGAAATTGAAAGCATCTTTGCAAGAAACATTGTCATCAATGTGACTAAATTTCTCTGCTCCTCAAGGGTCTTGACGCAAGACCAATGTACTTCTGTATTTATGGATGAAGTGAATGGATTTTTAAAATTTTTACACATGCACATATTGACTTTGAGCATATATATACACTAATTCTTTTAATTCTTTAACCCTTGACTGCAAAAGCATGGAAGGGACTAGTTCATACTTTGCTTTGTAAAACTAGGGTGTGTTTTGTATTCCCAAATATTTCAGTCTCTCAAGCTCTCTGACATCTTTCTCATGGCGCTCTCAGATTTTTACTATGTTGCTGGATATGCCTGTGTATGAATGAAAAATTATTCTGCTCTTGGATTCCAGACAGATTTTTTTAATATGACAGAAAATTAAACCCAAGCATGTTCTTGTTAGGGAGTTATTTCTAGAAATGTATCTATAAAGCAGAGGACTTCTACGTATGTTTATATAACGTAAAACAAGCCCTCCAATTTTTCTCACTTTCTTTCTAGACACCGACACATGTTGGAGAAATTATTTGATATGGATCTTGTGATGAAGGTATGTAAAAATGTTACTTCTGCTTTAGCTGGATTCTCTTTTCTAAATGCTGATATAGTTCCTTATTTGAATTCTGTACTTCAGGCTAGAACTATTAGAGAATTTGATAAGCAGTTTACTTCAGTCATGTTTGGCTACCGTACAATTGATGATTACTATGAAGATGCTAGCCCATGCTGCAAGCTGAAGTCAGTAGGAATTCCAGTGTTGTGTCTAAACTCTGTGGATGATGTTTTCTCACCAGGTCACGGTAAGTTTAGGCTTTTTAAAATATGCTTATCTGTATATGCAGTCATTAAGACAAACTACATAGGCCTGAGAATGAACTCGGACCTGTGTGTGGAGGTGTATTTAAATGTTACTTGTACCCAGGATCAAAACCTCCAGGGATGGATCAGTCTTGCAATTAACTTACAGCGTAAGACACATATAAAACAGCTGATGATGGAGAGACCTGATTAGTACAGAATACAGATGCACACGGGGTGGCAATCATTAGCCATTAGTAGACTCTTTACAGTTGAAAGAAATATGCACATTTAGGGTGTGAGTTATCTCACTGTAAGGAAGATACCAGAGGTATTGCCCTCTCGGAAGCACCCATTTCTATTCACCAAGTACAAAGAGAGCCCATCATGAGGAACTCGGATACAGATGTCTGGATTGTAGACATTCAGAGTTCAATGAAAGTGAAAACAAGGGGTTTTTTTCTTGCCATTTTTCAATCTAGTCCCTCCAAAGAATGTCTGGGGGTTGTGTATGTTTCATATGACTCGAAATCCTCAGCTGTTGCTCATGATCTCAGTGCCATCAAAGGCACTGAGGGCCTTTGGCTCCTGTAGGTCAAATTCTAGGGTAAGGAAGAGATATAGACAAGGTCAGCTCCTAGAAGGAGGCATGCTGAAATTAATAAGAATCTAACTAGAAGATGAAACAGATAAGGGAAAACAGAGTTTTCAGCCTTTCTTCCTATTTTCTGCCAAACACGTGATCTTTATGAAGATTTTGCTTTCGATCTGAAGATCAAAACCCTGCTGTTAAATGTCTTAAAAAGATATGCTTGTTCCTGTGGTCTGTGTATTGGTTATATTGTCTGAGAAGAGAGGGAGAACAAAAGTTAACGTAGAGGAAAACCACTGTAATGAACAGCTGGTTGAGGGGACAGTCTTCGGCAGTGAACACCTGACACCTTTAAACATCTTTAAATCAAATTCATACACTTTAAAGGTGTTTAAAACACCTTTAAATCAAGTTCACACACTGGATTTATTTCAGGGAAGTTTTCTTCTGCCACCGCAAGTCAAGTGAGATTCTTGTAGAATGAGTCACGAAACCAAAGTGAGTAGGCAAACAGATGAGAACAACAACGAAAGAATGAAGGAGCTGGGAGAGACTCTGTGTGTGTGTACTGTTTACCTGCGCGCAGATGTACAACACACACAGAAACATGCACACACTTACATTACTATTTATAGTTTGGAGACCTGTTAGAGAAAAATGTGGCGTGAATAGAAAACGGCCACTCCAGCAGAGTGCACTAGAAAAAGACAGTCTGGTTTCTTCTCCTCTTGAACAAAAAGCATCCATGCTATGTATGAACAATATACAGAGGTGACAGCCACCTAATAGGAGGGAGAAAATGCTGACTCTGGACTAGCCAAACTACCTATCCCTTACATTGGCCAAAACAGAGGCTTAAACAAAGTAAGATCTGGGCAAATATAGCAATATTCTTCCAGAATAACGCATCCAGCTTTAACAATTTGCGGTTCAGGGACTTTCTGAGATACAGTTAGTCCCTTTGTATTTACGAGCCTCTGTGGGATTTTTTTTTTCTTTGTTTCTTGGAATTGACTGGTTGCTGTTTCTGTTATAACCATATAATGTCCTGGAAATGCGAATGGATGGGGTTGCGACCCAAAATCTGTGTCCAAATGCAAAATCTGGCTAGTGATACTGAAGATAAGTTTTTATGGGTCTTATGACCCCGAGGATGACTTTCCCCATAGTCCTGCAAGGTGGGTGATCTGCTGTGCCATGCTTCTGCCATTAAGTATCTCAGAGAGGGAACAATGGCTTCACCTCTATGTTTAGCTCTAGCTCAGTTTGTGGTTTCTGTTCTACAGTGAGGTGGTAACTGTGGCAGGAGTAAGCTAGCTAGTTAGCACAAGTAACAACAACAGTGAACCAGACAGTGTGCCCCTGTCCCTGGAGGACTTGTTAACCTTTTTCAGCCTATTATCACTGGGACTGGTACCTTTGTTAGCTAGATTAAAGCTAGTGCAAATACTCCATCCGCTTTTCTCTTCATTTTAGAGTATAACCTCCAGCTCTCAAGAGCAAACCATTGACTCTGACCCCATGAAATCCAATTTGAACACAAGAAAACGTTTTTTTTACTGGTAGAGTGGTCAAACACTGGCATAGAGAGGTTGTTGGGTCTCCGTCTATGGAGACACTCAAAACCTGACTGGACACGGTCCTGGGCAACCTACTCTAGGTAACCCTGCTCGAGCAGGGGGGGTGGACTAGATGATCTCAAGAGGTCTCTTACAGCCTCAACAGTTCTGTGATTGTGTAGTTTGCTTAGCCAAAAGATTGAGTCCCCTAGAGTACAACTGTGCTGATCTCTCCTCCCTTGGAGCTGATTTCTAAAAGAAACACAGTAAACAGTGGATTATAGCGATGGTCTCTTGCCTAAGATTAAGTATCAAACCTACTGTTAGAATGCCTTAGAAATCTTTCAGCGTAGAGGGGGGGAGGTAGCGCACCGTGAGGAACCTGAAACAAGAAGTATTAGAGTCTGTTGTAATGATTGGCTGTGCTCTCTGAAACTCTGACCCTAACCAGCCTTTCTCCATGAAAATGTTTGGGTGGCTACACATTCATTTATTCCTTGTTCACAGAGTTAATGCTGTTGGCTGTAAACCGTTGTCCTTGTGGTGACAAGTTTACCTTAGAAAGGGCCACCAAGACAATGCTGATTTTCAGCTTGTAGCATGACTCTGTTATATGTGTCTATCCTTGGCTGCTTTTTTGTTTGTGCTGTGCACCCTCAGTGCGAAAAGTTATGCCGGCAGGAGACACAGGGCACCCTGATTAGCAGCCTAGAAATTGTGGCTGCTGCCATCGTTTACTGGAGTTCATTCATCCTGACACTTTTGCAGGCTGTTTTATGTTAGCAAACAGAAAGGGCTGGTGTTACTCTGGGAGGTGACTTTATTCTGGCAGCTGGCTTGCTTTTTCTGACTTAAAGTGTGTGGACATGTGTAAGCCTGTGGCAACCAGAGGCCGTTTCCACTCACAACTGTATAATGGATTCAAAGCCACAGAATTTCCTCTCAGCCAGATCCCAGTCTTTTACTGACTTCGGGGACTGGTTATTTCATGCCTCATCCCTACCAGCTCGTAAGATACCTTCCACCTCTGTTGTAGATAGCTGTAGTTTCCAACAGCTGGGAAGCAGGCCTAGAAAACTCATTAGGGAGAAAGCTGTTCCAGAATTCCTTTGTATTTTAATATCCTTTATAAAGCCAGCCACATCTGTCTTTCTATAACAGAGCTCAGGGTATGCAAACCTGAGTCTCCTTTGTCATTACATAATACGGACCTAAAGTGACACTTTCCTTAAAAAGCGCAGATGCTGCCTCTGTTGCCTCTTACTACCTGATCATTTCTTCTCTTGTAGCTTTTTGGTACACTTCGTACTGCCCAGCAATTACTTTTGAGTATATTGTGAAAGTGTGCCCTTTGATCTCTATCTGGTATTAGGAAGAAACAATTTATTTGCATTCCTTCCGTGATGTTGCTGTTTAAAGTTCATAGAGCTTGGCAGCTGATGTATCTGTACTTTAATTCTGGAATGCAGGTCTTGTATTGCATAATACTAACTAATGAAACCAAATGCTTTCTTCATTGCACAACACTTCTCTCGCCATCACTAATTTAAATGAGCCATTGCTTCAGGAAATACGTAACATAACCAAGTCAAGCCCTTTCATTTTGTAAGTGTGAAAAATGAATCAAGGAGACGGAACGACAGCATTCATTATCAGCGTCACACTTAACTTTTCATCTGAAGTGGCATTTTTTTCCTCAGAGACTTTAAGCAGCGTATTAGGCATCTGACTTAGCTAATTGCTGCTGGTGAGCGTTGTGCCCAAGCTGAAAGCCTGCCCTTGAAGCTAGGTACCATGCCAGCTCCCTCCTGATCCACTGTGCCACATAAGTGTATGTCTGAAGCTCAGTTTTATTGACCTCCATGAACCTTTTCCAACCCTTTGAATCCAAACTTGGAGTAATTGTTCTTAGGTGTTATTTTGCATCCTATTGTATAAACAGCACAGTTGATTGAAGTGGTCTGGAGAGACCAAATGGCCAAGGAATGGCCAGAGGGATAAAAATTAGGGTAAGAGTTCAAGGAACAGGGAGAAATCAACCAAACAATGGAACAGAAAGTCTGACAGCAGTGGCTTATTTAAGCTGATGCTGCTTCCACAGGTACGTTTTTCTATTGCTCTTTTTTTTAAAAAAATACTTTTTGCAAAGAACGTACCACAAATTGATTTTTGAATGAGGTAATTTTGCACATACATATTTACATCGTGGTTCTGTGATCACAAGTAACAGGTCTGTGCCTGCTGAATCAGAGCAATTTTGCAATTTTGCAATTTTGGTCATCGGGAACAGAAGTACTAGGTTACACGTGGACAAAGATGAACAGTAGTATCTTTTGACATGCTGTCCTAGAGTGCATCACATCCAGTGCTCCATTCATCTGCCCTCTACATTGCAGAATTTGCTCTCTTGCATTGTGGGTTTATTTGTGGATGGCTAACAGTCCGTAGAAACGGTCTTGAGAAAAGTACCACACCACTGCCAAGCATCATTTGCATTTTGGCACTGCGCAGCGACACAACTCTCCCGAGAAGCTGCAGAGCAAGAAACTCTGCTGGGGAGGAGTCACACAAACAGCGACCCAGCTGTATCAAGACTGACTATGCCAAGGGCAGGCTCTCCTGTTCACCTCAGGGGAGGCAGGAGCAGAAAGGTAACAGTAGGTCAAACCTGGCACCTACTAAAAATCCTCACTGCAGATGGAAGCAAATGGCTGCATATTCAGCACAGTGCTGCAGCTTGTGGTAAGAGCGATGATCCGTGGCAGAATTCCGCTGAAAGTGAAGGTTAGGAGACCTTCAGGATGGGGAAGATGACATCTGTAAAGGCCTGTGTGGGGCTCGTACCTCACCTGGCACAGAGGATAACCAGCGTTCTGGTGCTGGTAGGCTGCTAGGGGAGAGCTGCTGTAGCTGTTTGGAGGCAGGCAGCACATGGCACACACTACAGTATTGCCAATCAGTTTGGGAATGAATAATTAACCACCAGCAAACTGATTTGGGAGGTATGATTACATTGGCAGCCTCTGAGTGACAGGTATGCAGAGGTTAGTGAGCTTTGCCTGTAAGGGCTTCCCCAGCTGGGTTTGGCACAGCAGAGGAGACATTTACTGTCATCTCCCTCCCAAACCCCCAGCAAAGCCCTTTCTCATCAGGAAAGGATATTTCTTTCTATGCTGTGACACAAGTCTGACAAAGTGAGTGACCATCATGTTTGTGCACAATAATCTCAGCTAGTCAAGAGGTGTGTTCAGGCCAGTATGCAGCTGATCCTGAATCCATTAGGGTCAATGGAGTTCTCCTGTTGTCTCTGATTCTTGGAGACCAAGCCTGTCTCTCCCCACACACTCCTCCCCATACCCTTGCATACAAGCCTATTCATTAGTCCCCTCAGTGACCAGGGAGGCAGCTCCAGAATGGCCACGGGAAGTGTGATTCGTTGCCTGAAGCAGGAATGGGGGTCTCGGTCTTGAGCTGGATCCCCACTTCCCTGTTGGGATTCTGTTTAACGTGGCCCACACGCTACCAGAGGAAGAGGAGCAGGTGGCTTGGTACAGTTAAGTGGGCAAATTCCCATGCAGGCAGCAGTCTTTGTACACGGCCATATGTTCATCCACAGAAACCAAGGGAGCCAGAACAGAGATTGCTGGGCAGGTTAACTGAAGCAAAACTCCCGACAAGCGCTCGCTGAGTCTGGAGTCTGAAAGCGATGCGTGTGTTGGATCGCAAGAAGTAACACATTGTTTTCTGCATCTCTTGTTTTCAGCCTGTGCTATTTCCCAGTCAAGGCAGGCAGGCCCTAAGCTTCTATTTCATTGACTTTTCTTTTTAGTCTTACCTCAGTATTGCTTTAAAAGGCCCAGACGCTGCATATAGTATTTTCAGTTTTCCAGCTGAACAAAGGAAAAGTCAAGGACTTTTTGTAGAGGCAGTACGAAGCATCGCTTCTTCCACCTAGTAAAGAATCAAAATCACTTACTAAATGCTGGAATCTATAAACTACTTAGATGCACACAACTTTGAAACGAAGAAAAGAATGAAAGGAATGAATAGCACTGAGTAGCGAAGAATGTCACATACTCTGCAAGAGAATCCCCATTGCTCTCTGGAGCTCCGTCTGTGCTCCGTTCAGGGCACAGTCAAGTACCTGATCACACAACATTTGTAAAAGACGCTAACCCTGCTACAGATATGGTTGGATTAGCATCCATGCTGAGGCCCTGGTGGGGAACAGAGCATGTCACTGCCAGTAAGGACCTCTGAGGCACAGACTGCTCCCCTGACTCTGCAGGCCCAGCGCTTCTGCCTGGATCTATTTTAAATTGCGAATCTGTTCACCACAGTCATTGCATTCGAGATCTCATGTGACTTACTCTGGCTGGGGATCCTTCTTTGCCCAACTGAACCCCCCAAAAAGTGAACCTGACTAAAAATCTCTCTTCAAAAATACTTTAAAATAAATGAGGCAGCAACAGAAATCTTCTGAATGGCTTGCTGATTTGTTTTGTAGTGCCAAGGCATTTTTACTTTTGCAGTGTATGACCTAAAATCAGATTTATTTTCTTGTGGAATCATAACTGGTTTTAGACCATACAGTGAAATCCTTACTACTCCCTTCTGTCTGGACAAAGCATGCCGTCTTTTGCTGTTGTCTTTTCTGTCAATCCTGAATAATCAAAAAAATCTGAATGATTTTTTTTTTTTCCCTTCCATGAAGTTTATTATTGGAAAACTGGAACTTGAAAAGGCATTCTTCACTGATATGTTTTGGGATTTCTGCTTGCTTAGGAGTATACTTAGCATATGTAAAAGTCCAAAGGAAGCTTCTTAAATAACTTGTTTTTTGTATCAGGAGTAAAAACACCACAGCTCCTTAAAGCTCCACTGTTGTGTTAGCCAGTTCATATGACAAGTGTCACCCCATCACACCGAAATGCCATTTGTGAAGTCATACGCACGTCAGGCTGCACTGACCTTTCTGTTCTTTCACAAAGGGAACTGCCCAGGTGACAGCATTAATTGAGCCACGCATCTATGCATATTCAAAATAAGATGCACTGAAGTGTCCCTTGCTGCGCATTTCAAGATCAGCGCGTGTCCCAGGTGTAGCTCACTGACGACTTTAAGCTAAGTGTAGGCCATGTAGGCCGTCAGTGAAATGGCCACCTCACCGAAGTCCTCATCTGACTCTGCTTTGGCATTAACTGGGGAACTAAATCAGGGGGCTGATCCAGTTGAAAACTAACCCAGCAAAAGAAAAATCCTTGTAGTATCTGGTCCAATAATCTAAATTCCAAGTTAAATCATTTTCTAGCAGTCACTATTCAGTAGAGAACCAGTGACCTACTGGGGGAGACAGGGCAGCTGTCTCTGTCCTTGTGCAGTTGTTTGCCCTTCCTCTTTCTGTGTTTACCATGCTTCTTTAGATTACGGCAGGGTTCAGGGCAAGAACCATCTCCCAGTGTGTTTGCATGGTGTGGTCTAAATGTGCAGGTGTAAATGTATGGCAAATCACACATAATTATGATAATAACCCAGGATCTTCTTTAATATTAGCTTACAGGATATCTTAAAGACAAAAATCTTATTGTGACATTAAACGTTTTGTGTTTGGAGTCTCCTACAAAAAGAAGGGGATTCATCATTAAGGTCCTAGTTCCTCAGTTCTTCCACAGCTTAAAAACTACAGGCTTGACTATCCTTTCATTTACACTATTTATACCAAATCGTAAGTACGCATTAACACGGGTGCTGTTCCATCAGTGGGACTGAAAGAGAGATGAAGCCCAGTGATTTCTGAAACTTTCACAGCAGCCAGAAAAATCACACAGATAAGGTGAGTTAACGGTGAAGACAGAAATGGCTTTTAACATAGCTATGTTTCCAAGTCCTGGGGTATGCTTAAGCATATGTAAATCTTGTGCATATTTATAAATATATTACATGAGAAACACTTAAGAGAAATTATTCAGTAGCTGGCATTTCATAGAAGGATAAGGACTTAAACTTTTTCCCCCCCTTTTAGCTATACCAGTAGAAACTGCCAAACAAAATGCAAACGTTGCTTTGGTTCTGACTTCGTGTGGAGGCCACATTGGTTTTCTGGAAGGAATCTGGCCGAGAAAGTGCACTTACATGGACAGAGTCTTCAAGCAGTTTGTGCAAGCTATGTTTGAGCATGGAAACAAAATCTTTAGCATGTAGCTTTGGACCAGTATTATAGCACAGTGGCACACTTTGACAAGGGCAGTTAAGCTTGATGCACAAATTTTAACTCCTGTAAGCCAGCAAATGGATAAAGTCCATTACTACATGCAAAAATATTTTTGCCTAAGATTTTGTAGCAAGAAACTAAATATCGTGTTGTCACTTTTATATTTATTTTTAATATGCCTTACTAAGAATGACCTTAAATGAAATAGCATTCTGCACACATCAAATTGCACTTAACCAAAACCATCAAGTAAACAGATTATAATTCCTCAGGATTTTAATTTAAACCAGTACATATTTAGGAGACTTAATTTAGATGGCTTTTAATTTTAGAATGGCAACACTTAAAAATAGCATATGTTATCCTGGCACACATAGTAAGTACAAGTTGGCCCATTCCTTAGGGCACTGATGGTGAAAATCTTAACATATGAAAACAAAAGAAGGAGGGAACACAAAGAAGCACTGATTCTTTAAATAGGTCAATATTTGAGCATTTTATTCCGTAGCATTAGATTGATACCCGCTTTTGCTGTTCTATCCTGACAGTATTCAGATTTAGGGCTAGTTATTGTTTTTCAAACTACGCCAATGCCATATTTGTCTTATGTGATTATTTTTTAAACAGATAATTTATAGTGTTTACACATAACCAAAAGATTCCTTTAAAACAGTACTGTAATAACTTATGTAATTAAAAGACATCTTGCATTTCAAAGTTCATGTAAAGCTAGGTGTTGTCATATATGTAATACATACTTCACATAACTGGTAAACTTGATGATTCTATCTGTTATATTACCCTGCAAGAACATTTCAGTTTTAAAGAATAATCATTAGAACATCAGGAAATTATTATATAACGTGCTTTAAATTAAAAAAAAAATCTGAACCCTTTGTCTCTGCTATTATTGTTTCAGGTAATTTCTAAAATGAATGTAACAAACTGCTTAAAGAAAGCTAAGAGCTGGGGGGGTCGGGGGGGGGAAGACCCGTCCCTATGGTTTATTTGATCATTTGTCAGCACTCCGACAGCAGGTTGTCAAATCATTGAAGCCTTTGCAAACAAGTTTCTGCCCTAGCATCTTACCAGATTATGAGTCTGACCGAGGCATCGCTGTTCTCCTCAGTCCTGAAACAGCGAGAGCCAATGGGAGATCCTAGAGGAAACAGGACAGTTGGACAGAACAGATTTAGAAACTGTTGGGAAGTCCTAATTTAGGGTCTACTAAAATGCTAAAGGCTTTTAACCAGCGTCTGTGGAGCTCCCACCTCGTGCTGATCACTGATTTGGGCCCAGCCACACAAGATGAGGCAGTAGAGATGCCTTTGCATTTTTATTTTTATCTTTTGAGCAGGGTCAGTACAAGAAGAAAACATGGATAAAAAAGCAAGTCAGGTCTTTTGACTGAAGCAGTATGTGAACAGTCCTCTTGCGAGACACGTTTCCTAGTAACAGCAAAGGAAGAACAAAAATACTTTTTGTCTTCAGAAAAAGAAATTGGGACATACTATAGGAAAGCTAGTTTTGTAAGGTGGAAGGTTAAATTAAAAAATTAGAAAGTGCTTTCAAGTTTTGACTTTTCAGACAAGCATTGGCCCGTGCCCAAATAAAAACATCTAATTTATTTTTTCTCTAATAAGGTAAATGAGAAATGACTTCTAAAAGCAAAATGAAATTTTGTGCATGTGACTACAATACATGAAATCAGTATATTAGTAGGATGCCTTATTCTTACATTCATTTCCAGTTTTTATGTTAATACAAAAACAATGAGTAATAAACAGTGTATTGAGCATTATATTTGTAAAATTGTTTGGGTAAACTACTGTTCATAACTCAGCATCGCGTATTAATAAAAATAAAACCACTTACATTAAAAGCACACCTTAGTGTTAAATAAAAATAACCTGATTAATGGCAGAATTTCTGTCTCTTTGCACTGTCTGATTTCATTTGGATCCAATGCCATATACAGACGCACATGAGACATTTCTCTTTCAAGCTATATCTAGCAAATATCTACGAAGTTGGGGTTTTTTCCCCCCAAATGCAGAGTCTTTTCCCTTACGGCCCATTAGGCAGAATGCATCGTTCAAAGCACAGTGTGCAAAGTGGCAAATTGTACAATGGATATCTTCAAGCTTTCCCAGTCAGATTTTCTGAAACATACAATGCAGACACTTATCTCAGTTCTTGCAGGGTACACAAAAGCTAGCAAGAAGTGCTGTAAACATTTTTTGCTGTGTCCTGTCTTTGTACCTTGTGCACAGAGTTTCACCAAAAAACTGACTCCAGAATGTGCCCTCTATTCAAATCAGTGTGAATTCATCAGGTCTTTATTTGGCTTTTCATGTGATCTGAGTATCCAGACAGCAACAAGGATGCAGGATGCTGGAGGTGGGAGAAAAATGTTAATTATCAGTGTACTTATCACTGGAAAGATGGACTATAATGAAAATGAAATTGCAAGTCACAAAGGTTGCAGACACCTTTTAAAGAAAACTTTCTTCCTAGTTTAGAATCACATAGTGGTTGAAGTCGGAGGGGACCTCCAGGGACTGCCTAGTCCAATCCCCCTGCTCAAAACAGTACATATTACATATGTGCTCCAGAACATCCACCTCTTCTCAGTTTGCTCTTGGAGACAATGCAAGGTACTGTTCTTTTCATCTGTGAGGCCTTCAGTCACCCAGGAACCATCCGTGACCTTAGCTGTCTTACTACCAGATCACAAAGACCAAAATTTTAAGGTGTAATTTATTACATCCACTCTCGACAAACAGACCTAAAAAAACGGAAAATTTCAAACAGAAAAATACGGGGCTATGAATGCAGAGAAACTAACCCGTGGTACACGTTTTACACCAAACAGAGGGATTAATGCTCCTTTTAGAAACCAGGACATGTAACAACACAGTTTACGAGACTTAGCAGAACGGTCTGTGGAGAACACTCCGCAAGTCTGCAGGAGCTGGTGTCGAGGAAATGTCAATGAAGTGCTGGTGACTCCAGGCAGGTCTTTGTGGTCCTGTCAGTATGGCACTGAGTATCACGCTTCAGGCATCAACGTGCTGATTGTTACGGACTGCGATCACTCTGAGGCCTAGACTGATCATTGCAGAGATTGCAAAAGGGCTCTATTTTCAAGAATTACTCCCCAGATGTGGTTTAGGAAGCTTCTCCTCACCTCCTCCCTGCTGCAAGTTGCCATTTCCAACTGAGATCTAGCAGTCAGCTGTTTCAGCCCTTCCAGTCAACAGAACAGAGCAGCTTGCTTATCTCAGCAGTTCCCAAATGTTTCAGACAACGGCCCCCTTCCCTTTTTCTGTAACTGTCTGGACCCCTATGCACCACTCACAGACATATATACCAAATTTCTGGCCCGGCCCTGAATCTCTGCAACCTCCAGACGTAGGTATCGACAGTCCTTCCTATCCCCGCTCCCAACATCCTCTGAAAACACCTCACATTCACCACGTGAGCAAACTGGACAAGTCCCAGTCCAGTTTCTCCCCTGCCTCCCTGCAAAAAGAAAAAACACTGAAACAAAACAAAAAACTGGACTCTGGCTGCCCCCCACACCAATTTTAACCATCGGCCCCCTGCTTTCTTAGCTAGATGCCCTCCAAAGCTCTCTAACTCCAGGCAGTCCAGGCTCCCTCCAGTCCCTGTCATCCCACGTGCCATCTACACAGGAATTTCACAGGGCAACTGCCTCTTTCATCTACCACTCCTTCAGCGAACTGCCTCGTGCCAATGACTCCCACCCACCAAGAAGAGGACTTTCAGCCCTGCACATGGTACCCATGAGGAAGCACACCGTGCTCTCCCCGGACTGCTCTAGCTCAACGCACCGTCGCCCTGCAAAAAAAAAGAGGAAACATTCATTCCCCGAGTTACCACGTTGCCGTCATGCACAGGCACCCTTCAGCCTGGGCCACGTGCTGTGGTTCTCATACCAGCTGGTCAAAAAGAGCCTTATAATGCTCAAGGCAACGAAGAAGAAAGAAGGAAGGTATAAAAAAGCCCAGGAGAACCTCCCTGGGGGCTTTCCACGTGCTGCCAGCATATGTGCTGGATCCCCTCCCCACAACAGGCTAGCGGTGCTCCTTACTAGCCAGCAAAATAACTCCTGCAGCCAATCTGCTCTAGAACATCCCAGCCTTGCGGATTTTTTCTGATTTTCATTCCAACAGGAGAAAAGGAAAAATCTGCCAAACGCACCAGCAGCCACAACAGCCAGCAGTTCTTCACTGGCAAACACCCCTTCCTCTGAGGCGTCCAGTTTTCCTGTCTCTGTTTTTCTACTGGAGACACAAAAATCCAGCCTCTCCCTTCTTCCTGGATGAGGACAGAGTGACTTTTCAAATCTGCTGAGTGGATGGAAATCAGGGCCCTGTGCTGCCTCTGCTGCTCTTCCACTTCTTTAAAGGATCTATACATTTAGTGATTACAAAAGCAGTAGTTTAAATCAGCTTCACATGTGGCCTCAGCTAACCTGTCTGGGGCATTCCGGATGCACTAGGCGTGCTCGCAGGGTTAATTGCAGCTGAGAGATTTAAGCACCTACTGCCTCTTGGTTGTCAGTCACCACTTCCTCCATCAGAGGAGACATCTGATAAGCAGCAGGGCAGGTTGGGAGTGTGTTACCATGTCAAACAGGGCTGCAAGGTCTGTGTGCTAGCAGGACTGCTGTGGCTGAGCTTGGGATAGAGAGCTCAACCCCGTAACTGTATAGCCCACCCTAAGGCTGCAGTTTCACAAGCAGCTGCCAATGTTAACAGCTCCCTCATGCCAAAAGGGAAAGGCTTGTTCTTCCTCCTCCCCTCACTTTTTTTATCCTCCCTGATTCCAGTCATATGGTCCTCAGCCTTTCTTGCCCCGGCAGCATACAATCCAGTTTTTCCACTGGCTTAATTTTTTGCTAGCTCAGCAAGTTAAATTTGCTTGCCTAGAGCGGTCCCTCAGCATGCGATAAGGAGCTGGAGCACTCTGCTGAGAGCGGGGAAAGAAAGTGGAGAAAACAGTGGGAAAGGCTTCCCCTTTTTGGTGACAGTCAGCTGTTACACAGGGTCACTGCATCTCCCAAAGCTGCAGCCCAACAGGGTGCTCTCTGCAATTAGTGGGATGATCCATATACCAGCTGAGTTATTGCTCCTGTCAAAAAAGGCACAACCTGCAAGCAAGTCATTTTTTCACTCAGCTGCAGAAAAGAGGCATTAAAGCAGCATTAAAGTAGTGGTAAACATGGCTAAATTAATATAAAATCCTTTTGGAGTTAAATCTGTCCTAGCCACATACTCCATCTATGTAAACGCAGTTCATTCTCCCTCCCCAGGTTCCCTAGTTCAACAGCATATTCACTACAACTTCCGAGAAGAGTAAATTTCTGTAAAGTTTGTGTTCTTTCAGCAAAGTGACATTTGCTAGCAAGTTCACACTGACATCAGTGCTTCAAAATGCTGCCACCTTCTGTGGAAAACTGGAAATTTACTCATATTCTTCTATCCCATGAATTTAGTTTTTCCAGTTTTTGGAATTGAATGCTTTATAAGAATGTCTGTTTCTTTACCACTTCCCTGATATACAGCAAATAACTATTCCATGGGAAGATGTGAGAAAAATCTAGCTTTACTTGCTTCATGTTCCTAAGAAAGAGGGACAGGACAACATCGTGCTAAATTCACACAGTTAGCGATAACATAAAGAAATGCTTTTATCATCCTCCAGGAAATTTACAGGCAGCCCAGTGATTAACACACCCTTCATCTGGAAAGTGTTCTGCAGGTTACTGTAGGAGAGCAGGAGACCACATGTTGCTGCATTCATTGTAAAGTCACAGCAGATTATCATGCATTAAAGAGGAGCTGTTACAGAGAGCTATAAATAACATTTCCTCCTATCTGCTTCTTCAAAAACTGCAGCTGCTGAAAATTTCCATTTGTCTAGGACAAACTGTGCTTCCATTTAGTGTGTCCAGAAAGAGGACTTATCACACAAGGCAGTCAATAGAAAGACAAAAAAAATTTACAGGCAGGTAATTTCGTCCATATATAAAAATGTTTACACTATTCAGCAACTTGACCGCAAATTCCAACAATTAATTCCATAAATGTAATAGCTATAGAGATGAATAAAATGTTTGGAAGATTATAAAAAAAGGCCTAAAAAGTTTATTTTAGAAATCAAAATAACCGCTTTTTAAATATGTCAAAGATTAACAAAAGAATATTTGCAGAACATCTATGCTGTGTAGCTACCGAGTACTAAATTACTTCTGCGGTCTCTGTTCGATCAGCAAACTGTAACCAGAAATCAGAAATCTCTGGGAGAAGCCCTGTCACACGCTGCTATTCAAAAACTTTCCTCCTGACATCTTTCACAGTCATTCATTTGTTGGCCAATGCCAAGGTTCACCACGCTGTTCTCCAGTCATTCTGACACAGTGATGTATACACTTCACCATGTTAATTTACAGTCCAATAAACTGAGACTTGTGCCTATGTTAGCAAGTAGAACTTACTGATGGGAATCACAGAATCACAGAATGGTCGGGGTTGGAAGGGACCTCTGTGGGTCATCTAGTCCAATCCCCCTGCCGAAGCAGGGGCACATACAGCAGGCTGCACAGGACCTTGTCCAGGCGGGTCTTGAATATCTCCAGAGAAGGAGACTCCACAACCTCCCTGGGCAGCCTGTT
>Ga0065711_1031087_pt1 | contig 30602 bp, 14 predicted proteins | sample Hoacrofraction12_FD_59098 | JGI IMG/M metagenome (GOLD analysis project Ga0065711, IMG submission 59098) | Hoatzin crop microbial communities from Cojedes, Venezuela - Epithelial fraction 12 v2 (version 2) | ecosystem: Host-associated > Birds > Digestive system > Esophagus > Crop | place... | reverse complement strand
GCCCCGGGGGCTCCCCCGCGGGTGGGGGGCTGCGGGGCGCCTGGGGCCGAGCCCCAGCGCTCTGCGGGGCTGTCTGCTGCCCCCTCCCGCTCCTCGCCCCGGGGTGCTCGCAGGTGTTCGGGGGGGCCGGGCAGAGGGGGTGCAGGGGGTTACGGGGCTGTGCTGGCGCTGCCCCCCCACCCCCCGGCACAGCCACCCACCCGGGGCTCTGTGCCTTGGTGGCGGCCAGCGTTTCTGCCTGGGTTTTGAAATTCCCCCTTCCAGGAGCGGATCCGCCAAGCGTTTGATCGTCTAAAGGAAAGTTGCACAATTTCACCCTGAGCCGGTTTGGTTGCACAACGCTCCCCCCGTGAAGCGGGGCTGGTGGGTTGCAGTGCTTTCTGAGTTGTTGCTCTGACATCTCTGAAGTTTGTCAAGCTCAACTTTGGAGAAATCCCCTTTGTCTGCTGTTCCTTCCCTCCCTGTACCCGTGAGCCTAGAGATGCAGAGCCGGCAGAATCGAGGAGGTGAGGAAGGAAAGATGAGCGATGCTAGGAGTGAGGCATGGTATTTCAGCACGCAGTCACTTCCCTCCTATTAGTAGTTGCTACAAATGAAAAAGAACGGTACCTTTTCTAATATAACTTAATCTTTTTCCTAGATCTGTTATTGTAACCAGCTGTTACTCAGCTTAAACAAAATAAGTGCTACACAAGTGCTGCAGTTTTATCTGATAGGTAAAGCCTCTGCCCGTGCCCATGAACTGTGTGGGTGCTGGTCGCTGGATGTGGTTTGCTGTTCTGCAGTCTCTAATTTGTCCACCTCTCACTGCAGTGGACTTCATTTAGAGGGAATGATGAGAATTCGTAGTTTATATAGGAAGAAATCTGTGACAAATTAGAATCCCCTTTTTGTAAGGAATTCAGTGCACAGAGCAATTAAATGAGTTGTACTTCTCACTGTAGCGGTGAGCGAGTCCCCTAAGAGTCCTGGCTCAAACTTGGTGGAGACTTTTCATTTCCCTTCAGCCACAGGAAAGCTCAGCGGTGTGCGTTTCCCCCTCTGCACGCTGGTGCCTGTGGAGACTTTTAAGGGTGAGTGGGGTCAGTGCCTGGGGTCAGAGCTGCCCCTTTGCTGGCTGCCAGCAGGTAGGGACACTTGGGAGCTGCCCAGGTACCCAGGCACCGCCGTTACCAGCTCCCAGTTCTGCTTCCTAATGTACGTCTTGTTCTGAGCGGTGGGTATAAAGCTTGCCGTTTGATTTAGAGCCAGGTCTGGGCAGCGGATCGCTGTGGCTCTGGGAGGCAAACCCGCAAAGGTGCGTTACTGGTGGCTTTCTCGGGGAGCGCCATTAAATGTCCTTCGCTGCACTCGCGGGGGCCGTGCCACAGCCCCACTCCGGAGGGCCGCGAGGCTGGGCTGCCGTTGCGAAAATCCACTGCCTCCGAAAAAATAACACCCACTCCCCCCCGCGCTGTATGAACAGGTAAAACCGGGCGTTGGGGAGCTCGGTGGGCCTTGCAGCCCTCTTGGTTCTGCTTCACTGAAGGTCCACCTTAACCGTCCCCGTGCGAGCGCGGAATCTGGCTGTGCCCCGGTGTAGTCTTACAGCAGCCTGGTGTGCTCCCGCCTGGCTTCATCCGTGCAAAAATAGCCGGGACCCACTACCTAAGATGTCGTTGTAGCGTTACTTATCTGAGGTGAAACTGAAGCTCGTCTTTGACGCTGAACGGCGATTAAGTGCCACGGTTGCCTTTTAAAGGTAATTTGTTGCCCACGTTTGTGGGGAGGGCAGGGAGACGCTTGGGTTCTGGGGTTTTGTTTTGGTTTTGCTGCCTCAGCGTTAAGTTGTGGCCGTGGGTATTTCACTTTAGTTCACAGCTTTCATTTGAGGGTTGATTTTAATCTGTTTTGTCTGTAGCATAGCTTCATATTGGTAGAACAATGCTGTAAAAATAAAAAAAGTCGCAGGGATTTTATTTTCTTCTGATTAACTTCAAAGTTGTGATGTTTTGACATCGTTTTGAAACTGTCAAAACAGAATGTGTTTAGAAACAAGCTTTGAGCTGATGACATGGCAGCATATGATATTCATTTTGTTAGAAATAAATGTGCCAGTAGTGCTAATTTCTTCCATGCTTGGATTTAAGGGGTGCTATCAATTCATGCTTGTCTCAACACTGATGTTTTTTTAAGATGAGCTTTGATGTAGGGTGGGTTTTTTCCCCCCCACACAGCATTTTGCTAGTAAGAAGTAGCTGTCAAACCTCTCAGCACCGGGAGTTCTCAGAGACCTAAGTCCATGTTACCAGTTCCCTAGCTGTGTTTCTTCCTAAGCTATGGAGGAAAACAACATGTGGGGAATAAAAGCAGAAGTAGTGACAGACCTGGTGTGGATTTTTTGGCTGGCTTTGTAGAATGGAAGGGAACACAGATGAAGAAAGAAGGCTTTTAAAATGGAATTAAAACTCTAATCCTCTTCCGCAGGTATCAGTTCTTTGGATTTGATCCTTGAATACTAAACATCATGAGCAACTACAGCGTGTCTCTGGTCGGCCCGGCTCCGTGGGGTTTCAGACTTCAGGGGGGCAAGGATTTCAACATGCCTCTGTCTATCTCTCGGGTAAGTGCGTTTGTCTCTTCGCCTGCGTGCAGGTATCTGTTATGCTGTGGCCGGCCTGCAACCTTCAGACATAAGTGAGCAAAGCCATTAATTACAGATGCTGAGGCTCAGCTTGCCCTGTGTCCTGGAGGGCTGTTGGGGGGGGAAGCTGGGAAAATAAATCTTCTTTATTTTCTGAAGGCTCCAACAAAATTGTCTTAGGAAGGATGTATTCGTTTGAAGTGGTTGTTTTATCTGCATTTATTTATGCAACAAATGAAAGAAACCACCCTTGAATTCCCCTGCCTGCTCCCACCCAGCAAACAGAGATGCAGAGGTTGGAGGTGGACAATTTTCTGTGCAGGGCTGAGCCTGTGCAGTTCCCATGGGGGAGGGGAGGAAGGAATCACTCACGTTACCCTCATTTATTCAACAGCTCTTAGTTTGAGGATATTCTGGTGTCTGTTCTTGCAAATCCCACTGTTTACAATAAAAAGGCGCTTAAATGCTAGTAGTTGTCAATAGAGGTTCATCAGTATGTGCCTGAGTGAACAAACAGGCCAGTTTCTCACGAGTGTTTTATAGAGTGAGTGCTCTGAACTGGTATTCAAAGGATTTGAGGAACTAAGTTGAAACAAATGTGATCTTTGTACCCAGGAACTGTCTAAACTACCACTTTAAAACCATGTTTTCAGGGCAGGCTTATCTTTCAGTGTGAGCTGAGTTTCAAAGCCTTCCTTAGATGGCTGAAGCACTTCACATATAAAATATAGAGATAAACTTTACAGCATTGAATTTATTGGATCATTGGAAATCTCTGGGTGAAGAAACTGGCTTCTGATGGCTCTGTACCCTGGCACCTTTAAATTTGATTTGCTGCGTAGAAGCATTTCTGTACATATGGGCACTTCTCTCTTGACAGCTCTCCTCCTCCTCCTGCATATTGGTATAGTTTAGTGACAAAGATGAATTATTTTTTACACCTGTTGGGACTGCAGAATTGATACTGCTCTGGGAGACTGAGCAGGTTTCTATTTGGGTTTATGCATCATGGCAATATTTTTAGCTAATCTCAACTAGCGATTCGAACTCTGCCAGTTCATTTAGACTTCGCTCATCCTATCCACCTGTGGATTATGCTGGTGAAGTTAAAATGCAGTTTGGCTCTGCAAAATTATTTTTATATGGCTAAAATGGACTGGAAAGCTGTAGAAATGCCTGTGTACAGATGAATAAAGCTGATATCTGAGCCAAAAAGGGGTTGAGAAGCAGTTTGTTCATGTGTTCTGGGGATTTTCAAGCTAGAAACTGTAATTCAGTTTCTTGTTCAGTAGCTGGTTACTCCTATACTAATGAGAAATTTGAACCATGGATGTGGATAGCACTCTTCTGGTTTGATGGTAGAAGTGCACTTGTGCATAGTACTGATGAGCAATTAAATGCTGTAGGCAATAAACCACAGTAAACAACTAGTTTGAGGAAAGGGTAGTACTTTTTTGTAGGAGTCTCTGCTGTCCTGGAGATCTAGAACACAGTCCCGCTGTAAAGAGGCTTCCCATCTAAAAGTTTCTAAAGAGGAAATGTGTGTTGAAATTAGCCTAGACTACTACTTTATTGCAGTAAATCAAATATGCTGTCACACGGAGTAGCCTAAGGAATCCCATAACTGAGGCTTTTATACCTAGCTATTTAGGCCAGTTCCCCTAAAGACAAATGTCGGCACCCACAAGAGCAGAATGTAATGAAAGGTGGGGACCGGGGTGGTTTTAGGACTTTAATTTGTGCATGGGAGGGGGAAGCACAGTATCCAGTTCACCTGTTATACCTCAGGACTGCTCCTCAGCTGAACTGTTTCTTCTCATTTGCATTTAAGGCCGTGCAAATATTAGGGTGCCTGGTGCTTCCCTGCCCCTTTGGATCAAAAAGGTGCTTAGTTCTGGTATGCCAATCCCGCTTTGGCCTGATAGCTGGAAGAATTCAACACCATGTTCCTGGTATGCCAGAACAGTGTGTACCATTCACCCCTCCGCCCCCAGCCCTGCTTTTCCTTATGAAGCATAAATGCCTTCCTGTATCTGAAGACTGCTAATTAAATTATTTTAGCAAAACAGTAATGAGGCAGCAGAATTATGTTCTTTGGCAAGGAGGACTCTTTTTGTTTTCTTTTTAATTTGTCCTCTGGATGCTGAGGATGAATCTGGCTGCGCTGCTGAGGGCTAATTTCCTGCTTTTAGTTTAAACTCCTTGAAATTAAGTTCAAATAAAGTATAGCTTACGAAGCACAGAAAATACACTGGTTTCAAAAGCTGTTTATCTGAAAAGAGTATCTCCTTTGATTTGAACAAATTAAGATCTCATATGGTTCATTGGAGAAAGTAAGTCATTTGACTTTGTACAGAATGCGGTTTAAATGGGTGTATTCCTTGTTGCCTCTGTAAGGTAAAACAAGCCTGTTTCATGTTCTTCAGCTGAAATTCTTTGTGTCAGCTAAGGTGTAACAGGTTAACATTAATGCAGGGGTAGCGGTAACACTTGATTTTTCATAAGCTAGTATATTGTAGCCTAGATGTAACATCATAACCGATAGCAACAATTATTGCAGGGTTATGTCAGTCACTGTCTTAGCGCTTTAAAGTTGCTACCAGCACTTACACAGCTGTACACATTTCATGGTGAGTAATATATATGATATTGGCGATACAGCCTTATAGTTAGTGGTGTAAATCAGCACAAGAAAAGTGTGTATGGTGCTTGTTACGTATACTTGTGTCTGGCTGGAGTTCAGTGGGGTGGCTTTTCGCAGTCTTCCTCCAGCTGTGTGAGCCCTGCCGAGTGCTGTTGCGCAGGTCAGGAACGCAGTGCCAGGATGCTGATGTGGGATGGGAGCGTGGTAGGGGGTACGGCTCTCATGAAACAGGGGTCAGAGTGGAGGAAGTTGCTGTGAAAGTAAAACAATTTGATCTTTGCCCTTCAACTGGGGGTAGAGGGTGGGCTGAGGTGGTAGATCTACGTCTTTATTAACAGCCGTGGGTTCAAGTGGCTCAGGCCACCACATGTAACTGTACTGTAGGGCTTCCAGGTAGTTTATTCTGTAGTGGTAGTGTATAACAAGAGATTGCAAGCTGTGACCAGTTAGCCTGCAGTGAAGAAGAAGGTAGAAATTACTAGAGCCAAGGTATGCAAACTTAGTTTATTCTGAGTTGCTGTTCTTACTTTTTCCTCATGACATTTTACATTGATTAAAGAATCCTTCTTCCTTCAAGACCTACATTGTGATGCAAAACTGAAAAAATGGAAAGGTAGAGCAGATAAGAAAAAAATACTGAGATACGAGGTCAGTTATGTGCTGGTGGCTCTAAAGTAGCTATTGCAGGCAGTGACTAAGATTCAGATTTTTCCCCCTGTGGAAGAAAAAGCTTAATGCCTGTCTATCTATCTGTAATATATGTAGTCACGTGAAAAGACATTTGCCATAATGCGATTGTCTTCATAGGAGTGCATTGGTTGCTTCTGAATTAGCACAGAGCACTGAAAACGCAGCTACGTAATAGGCGTCTCGACCTGGTAGATTTGGGAGGCGGCGTCCCAACACTTTGAGTGTTGGCTACACTGCAAGAATTGCGTCATGGGTCCTCCTTGTTTCTCAATTATTTTCAAAGAAAATTTGTTCCCAAGTTGCAGGATGTTCTGGTAAACACCAGGTGAGTCAAAAAAAGACTATTGGACCAGAATAATTGTAGCTGAATTATTTTGTTTTTAATCGTCATTGCCAATAATAAGGGATCTGCTATTGCTGGTATCCATGTAGGTCTGTGGTATTGGATAAATCCTACTGATGCTAGGGATATGTCCAGTTCGGGAATAACATGGGTCTACACTCAACAGATCCTTACCTTCTAGATTTGTTTGTGCAAGAGTTTGTTTCTTCTGATGAATTAGTGTAAAGATTGGAAATAAAGTAATCCAAACACACTGCTAGGCAGGATTCCTGCATTGGCTCTTGTGCATGCTGAGTATTGTATTTACAGAATTTGGGGTTGATGATATTTACAATGTGGTCTCTGTTGTTTACGTGCAACACAATAGCATTTAAAACAATACAAACTTCTTTAGAGTTTGAATTAACATTATATTTGCTTTACTCTTTTGGGAGATGGTTTGTTCACAGTGCTTAATTGACATGAGCAGAATAAACTCAGTAAGCATGACTGTAGCATTAGAATTGTCAAAACTGCTGTCCTCTGCAGATTAAAATAAATAGTGTTTTGTATTCATGATGTATTCATTATGTTGCGATGACCTGCGAGAGGTTTAGATATTTGTTCTAAATGTATGCTTGAAGTGTTTGTAGGCTATCAAAATTTTTGTGGTGCAGTCTCTAAATGGTGCTTGTCTCTGTTTTATGGCAGTATTTACCACTAGAAACAAGGAAGTGCTGAAGTGAAACTGTAGTTTGAACAGTAAGGTAGCCTGTGTGTGATATACACCCTCCCACCTAATGCAAATACATAGGATGTTTTCCTGTATTTAAAAGTTCGGTTTTTTGTTCACTCCTGATGGCAGCTCTAGCCATATTCCTCTCATAAGAACGAAATGGAATAGTCTTCTGGAAATGCTTGACCGGACTGACAGCTCTGTTTTTCTACTGCAACTTCTTTCAGTATGTTTACCCCCTCCCACTGGTCACTTTGTCTCTTCAAAAAAAACAAACCAACCACCCCCCACCCTTTAGAAACAGCCCCTGCTTTTTCCAGTTTTTCAGTTTTCATTACTTCATCTGTTTCAAGTACATTTTTCTGTGGTGTTATTGCAAGCTCGTAGTTGATGGAAGACTCAAGATAATGCATCTGTCAGCGAACAGTACACCCAGGGAGTAGGTGGAAGAGCAGCCCACCTTGGGATGAAGTAGGGAATGCACGTGCAGCACGTCAGCTGCTCAGTATTCATCTCGTGAGTGTACCGGCATTCTTCATGCTGGTGTCAGGAGGTCACTGTTGGAGGAGTTGTCTCCTCTGCTCTCCTGCTTTCCTTCCTTCCTGCCCAGGTTCATGCATGGTTATCCAGCAAGTTGTCTGCGTGGATCAAGTGTGTATGATTGGTGTTTTCTTATTCAGCGATTTAGCCTTTGGCCTTCTTAACATTTGGAAGCAAGCTTTTTTAAAGTCATTAACATCTGTGAAAATAATGGGAAGAGAATAAAGGAAAATGATGCTTTAAATGGGCCTAGAGCTTGTCAACTTTGATTGAGCAGAGTCTGGCTAAGCCTCTTGCCCTCGTGTTTGCATGAATGATTTTATTAAGCCATGTGTAGTTTCCAGTAAAATCAAGTTTTGTGTAAGTATGTAAGAAGTTATTGCAGTGGGGCACTGGGGAAATGGTCTTTCAAGCAGGCATGTGAAATAGGAGAGAAACACTAGAACAACTGCTGGCCTGGTCAGTGATAATTGTGTCGGTAACTTTATGCTTCATCCTGGAAGCTACTGAGAGCTACTAACTAAGCCCTAACTGGCAGCTGCTGGCGTTGATGTGCTGGTTTGATTTGCTACTGAGTTGTGATGGTTTGCACAAAACAGAGCTGAAGATGTATTCCACTACTGCATCTTCCTGGCACGGGGCTGGAGATACTGGCAGAGGTCACAGCACTTACCTGCTGATGCCGCTGCTAGGGCAATAAATGCTGCATTGTACAGGAGCTATCAGTCCTTGTGAAATGGGTGGGATTAGCCAAGACATAAAGCAAGAAGTGTTATTCTGTTCTGTTTAATTCTGTTTACAAGATGTGGTTTACAGAAAAAAATACGGAGAATGACAAATGGGCCACCAGTGCCAAAGTCTGTATTCTCTCCGCACTGAGTCCTGAAGGAGCAGAGCTTTTTCTTTGGGAACTGAGTGGCATACGGACAATTATAAAGCTCCCAGCTGCACAAGTGGTTTAATATTAGTGAGTTTTCTGAGAGTGCTGGTTAGTGCTTCAGAGTTTGCGTGGTTGCCTCCTTTAGAGACCTCAGTTCCGCTTGAAGATGGAAAGAGAGATCGGTTGGTACAGACGTAATTGCCTGGTTGCCTCTTTTCCCACTGCTGTTTAACATCTTTGTGCTGAGAATTGGGTAAAGGGCTATGTTTCTCCTGACCACTTGTTTTCCTTCCCATGTCTATTCTGCTGTGCAGTTTAAAGCAAGACAGACCATCACTGGAGTGGGGCTGGGAAAAAGGGAGGGCGTGGGGCAGAAGAGGCGGAAGAAAAGTGTCTGCATCTTGTCTATTCATGACGTTATTTGTCAGACAGCCTCCTCGGACCAAGTAGGAAGCTATCTTATTTTAAAATAGTTCCTCTACTGATGCCATTCCCCCAGAAGTGAAGCTGGCTGTACTGAGGGAACAAGGAACCAAAGAGCTTGTAGCTGAGGGATATCTGATGTGATGTGTGAACATATTCTTTTTACATTAAAAAATGCTGGTAACTCTTTTTCCCATTATAAGTGACAATTTAGTTACAGTATAAGGAGTACAAGCTAAACATTTCATGATGGAAAAACTAAAGTATTTGTTTGCAGTGTCCGCTTCTCAAAGACAGATGCAGTGAAAAAATAAACTCTGATTAGATATTCAGAGCAGATGCAAAATTGGCAGTCCTTCCAGAGGCCAAAAAGGAGGACAATTTATTGAATAGTAACTGCAGAAAAATTAAGCATGTTTTCTTTGTGAATATCTGGCCCTGGAGGCCTGACAACTTCTGTCGACTTCCCCACCGTTCTGAGATGCTATTTTTAGTGTAACTGTTTTTCTCATTATTCATTGGCTGATGGCTATCAGAAGGCATTGTGAGAAGAGACATGGTGTTGAAAGGTTTGTTTGTTTGGCTTTGGTATGGAGCCAGAAGATAACATTGTTGGCTTTTTTTTTCTTCATTTGTTTTGACTTTTTATGAATAGATTTCATATGTTATTAATATAAGGGAAAGTGTGAGAGAAAACGGTCTCTCCTGTGCCTAAAGCAGTGTGAATATGGGAAAGGTGATAGCCCTCCTGCCAGTGGTCAAAAATAAAAAAAAAAAAAAAAAATTGAGACTGCGGTTTGTTTGAGCAAGTATGACAAATACAAGTATATTTACTTCCATAGGCAGCTGTTGCAAGAATAGAGGTAGAAGGAAAGGAGGCCACTGCTAAGGCCAGTGTTACCTGAACCTTTGAATGACTCAAGTCTATGGAGCAGTAAAAGTAGGGAAACTATGAAGAAAGTATCAGTTCAGGTTCCCTTACTATAAGAGGTCCTCAAGCTGAATTTGCAGAGAGAGGAGTTGACATCGGTGGAAGAAAAAGGCTTGGAACTTTGGGCACAGTCTTCTCTGAGGTGCAAGTAGCTTCAGTTACCATATTGACTCAAAGCCTTGCTTGTGTTAAGGAGTTTATACTGTCCTGCTGCTCTGATGCGTGATGCTGAAGACAGAGCTGATGGTTAAGAGGTTGAGCGCCACAAACGCCGCTAGCCTGGTTTAAATGCAGACAAGCTACTGCTGTATATATGTCGGTAGGTGACTGTGGGCTATGTGGGTCTTCTCGGACAAGTTTGCTGGTAGATTTGGTTTGTAATTACATTCTCTTCCAGGAACTGTTCTTGAAAAGGTTTTCTTCAGGAGCATGGTCATGCGAGTAATGCTGTGCTGTGGCAATTCAGCCTCATCTTAAGAGGAGGAAAAAACAAAGACGACGACATTAGGAGCTTGTACTGTGCTTGTGCTGTAAGAGCAGTCTCTTTAATGACTTGCTTAAAACTAGATACATATGGAAATGAAGTTAGGGAAAAGTAGGAAGAGGCAGCGGACGAAGAGAGGAACAAACTGTGGATGCTGTTAGGTTTGGTACAGCTGCGAGGAGGGGCAGGTGCTGCTCCGAGTGACTGCTGCTCAAGCACCAGCCGGCTGTGTATGCTCGTGCTCACTAAGCACTTCTGCAGAAGGGACTGAAGGTTTCAAGTTGGAGTGAAGGCCACCCTTACTGGACGGGCTGTAGAAAGTCTGATTAATACGATTTGCGTAACATTGCACAAGGGTATTCCCTCCCTCTTTTTTCCAGATCTCTGCTTCATTCATCACTCACTTTTCAACACTGTCAGTTAATGGGCTGGTGTCCCACACGCAGTAGCTTTTCATCTTTTGTCATGTCAAGATCTTAGTGCGGTTTCCACCACATAGTCTCTTGTGTATGCTGACCTAAGTAGAGAGGTAGAAGGGAGACAAAATAGCATGTTATAAATTGAGGACTGCGTCCTGATGCGCACCCTCAAAGCAGATGAAGTGCTGTACCAATGGCATATACTCATCAGTTTTGGTGTGAAGTGTAGTTAGCAGCCACAAAGCACAGAGACTTCTGCTGTCAGTACCTTAGTTTTACTTAACAGGGAAAAGAGTAGTCTTCAAAGTTTTGCAATCCTAAAAACTTGAAGTTAATAATTCTGTGACACCTGGGTGACTGTTCTGCCTACATACTATCGAGCTTCAAGATGTACCAGGTGTTGAGTTCCCACTCAAAACAGGAAGGTACTATGCTTTTCTTCCTGGGATGATCAGTTTTTTTAATGTAGGCCAGAAAAATTTCAAGTAGAATAGTCCATAATATTTTTCTATTATGGATTATTATTATAGTTTCAATCTCATTCTGAGTAAGTCTTGCATTAGAAACTTCAGCTTGAACAGTTAAGCTTAGCAAAACTAAAAGCAAGAGAGCAAATGGCATCTGATAAAGTGTTTGAAAGTAGGAACTCTCGCAATTGCTGTCAGCTGTGCCTGTAACAAAGCCCTGGAGTAGAATGTAATGCCTTGTGTGAAGTCGTGTAGGCTAAGATGTGGATCTTGCCAGGTCTTTAGTAGTCCTGTTGGAAAGGTCAGATGGTTTGCATGTTAACTGGATACGATACGAAAGAAGTTTGGCTTACCCTGGTCTATATTAAGGGATGACCTAATGTGGTATCTAGTTCTTTCCCTAATAAGAAATCGAACAGCGTGAAGTAATTATGATGGTAAGGCAACAGAAACATTTATTTGTGTTAATTATTTCATAGTTCTTTTGGAGACTTGCACAGTGATTTAGATGCTACGCCTGGATTAAGATAGAGTGTATCAATTTCAGGAGGGTAAAACTACTGTTTGTTAAACTCTTGTGTTTATGAATGTAATTGGATCATCTTTAGATACAGTTACACCCACAGTTTATTAAATCTGTGGAGAAAATAATCAAAGTGTCTCTGTTAAGTGCGATGTTGTATTGATAGTAATAGCATTTGGGATTTTTAAAAAGGAATTCTGTAGAGCGAAGGCAAAATGCTGCAAATGTGAAAAATGCAGACATAAAGACAGATGTATCTTTTTTTATTAAAAAAAGATTATATCATGGTGAAAAATCTAGCTATAGAACATTTTTGTTCAGAACTCTTTATAAAAAGAAAAGCAGCTTTGCTGTGCCAGCACTCCCTTTGCCAGACAGAGCAGTTTAATCTCAAAGTTCTTAGTACATCTGCTGTTAAACCTTTTTCTTTCTAATGTGCAGCTTATACATGACAAGCCAGGCGTAGTTCCGAGTCCAATGCAGCTAGTAAGTGAAATCTTTGTTTCCTTACTGTGAAGTAACAGGCGAAAATTATTGGGGTTCTCTGGGGGGAGGGTGGGGCTCCCTTGCCAGTGATTTCTACCCCTTGTCTGTGTGGTTGTGAACTTGGCTTGGTGTTGTGAAAGACATGGAGAGGTAGACTAATGGAATTGCTGGTCTCCAGCTTGCTTGTGTTTCTAAGTGGTTCCTTCTGTTCTATTCTATTTCTCTTCACCTAATGCCTTTAAAAGGAAAGAGGGAAAAAAAAGCAAACAAAAAGCCAATGGAGACCTACAAGCCAGAGAGCTTGTGGAAGTTGGGTTGGGCTTGCTTTTATTAGACCGATAGGGAAATGGAAGGCTTGTAAACCTTTAAACATCAAAGACGTCTTGGTAGAATAAATTCTCTTGTTCTGGTTGGCTTTCTGCAGCTCCTCATCAAATCAGTGTTGTGAGTCCAAACCAAACAAGTGTTCTCTGTGTAGCATCTAAGGTGGCTTGTCAGCAATTATTCAGGACTGAAAAGGCATCTCCCAAAATACGTATTCCGACAAGTAGAATATATTCAGCCCTCAGGGGACAGTGTAGTAGTTCTTTGTGAGGGGCTGATTGCCTGGGTTCATGGCCTGATCAACCTTAATGTAGACAGTGATCAGGGGACAGTCAACCTCGCAAAGGAAGCAGCGGTGGCTGGAGAGCAGTCAGCGTTACATCCTATCTGACAACATGATTTCCTGTCCTCTTTAAATCTTTTCTTAACGCAGAGGTGTGAAAGGAGGAAAAAAACCCCGGTACATCAGCAGTTCACTAAAATGGGAATAAGCTCATGTAATACCTACCACTTTCCCTGTACGTGAACTGGCCTTCGCCCCTCTGTCAGTGGTAGTCACTGGCCGAAGAAGGTTGGCAGAAGAAAGCCTGTGCTAGCATCTCCATGTCGGAGCAAAAGGCCAGCTCCACAGATGAAACTCTTCCTCCATCAGTGCTCTGAGCAGGGATAGTGGGTGGGACTGCTGCAGCAGAGGCTCCCTCAGCCCAGCAGGCTTGGCCACGGGAGCTGGGGCTGCTGGCACAATGGTGGGGACAGTACAGTCTAGAAGGGCGGAAGCCAGACTTGCTAGGACACGTCTGTCAGTGTACTAAGCTGTGAAAACTGCCACTGAATGCTTATTAAATTACAGCTTTTGTCAGCTATGGATACAGTCTATTCTCTCCACTTTCCAGCTGTCGTATTTTGGCAGCTGGCTATAAGCAAAAGTCATTGTAGCAGAGGCTTACATGAAACTCCTTAGAGAGCATATTCAATTAGTAAATTAAATTATTTTGCTATTGTGCAGATCGAGTGTAATACTGTAAATGCTAAGAACCCAAGCCTTGGCGCTGCAAAAACACTTGGGCAGAAGTGTAATTTTAGGCATTTAAGTTATCTCCATAAGATAACTCTTCATTAAGGCTCAGCCTATGTTGATGTGAGTTGCTGCTCAGTACCCTGCAGTGTTGGGTCTTCAGACTGTTGTTACCAGAAGGAAAGAAACATTGACTTGCTTGGAGGAGACAATTGACCTTTCCCAGCCAACTTTCTCTCAAATATGCATTAGCCAGTTATTGTTAGCCATAAGAGAACTGGCTAGCAGAGGTGTTTGTATGACATCCTGAGAGCTAATGAGAAACAGACCTTTTACCAGCCAGTCAATCTCCATCACTAAAACTGTAGGGCTAAATGGTTTACAGCATTTGGGGATGAGGAGTCTTTGTGTGTTAGGTATGTTGTGGTGTTGTACTCCTTGCTCTGGAAATGTTGTAGAGGTACTCTAATGCTCTATCTCCTTATCTCTCTTTGCAGTATGCAATTATTGCACTCTTAAGATAGAGTTAGTACTTCAGAACATGCCCTTTTTTGGGTAGTTTATTTTAGTCAATACTTCAGAAGAGACAGTTTTACTAATTAAGCTTATGAACAAAATATAGATGAGTAGGTTTTTTGACTGAAAGAACAGTTTTTGTGTGTATGTCTAGAAATGCAATTCACTTTCAACGTGAAAACCTGAAGATGGATTCCTTGAGGTGTGCACTTAAGTCTTGGAGACCTGAATTCTTGCAGTATCTCCATGGATAAAAGTATCCCTCTGATGTCAGAGGGAACATGATACTCTCTGGCCAGTTGAGTAGCTCCTCTGTGAGAGTGTTTTTTTCCATTGACACATCTACACTTGAACTTTAAAATGTAGAAACTGCTGATTATTAAAACTTCGAATGACATGAATTTGTTTTGATACCTGACCTGATGAAAACTGCTGCTGTTGCAGTTGACAGCCTAGATCAGTTTATAACTCTGTCCTGGACGGTGTGGGATTAAATAACTGGAAATTGCTCTCAGGAAACTCTGATTGCAGCAGTCAAAGTAAGGATTTAGGGCCAGCCAGTTGGGGTTGACTCTTTGCTTTGCAACCTCCTGCTGTTGGAGAAGGCTAAACTGCTGGGTTTTGTACCCCTTGTATCCTCCTTGCAAATGTAAGGCACGCTTTTGGCATGGTGATGGAGACGGATGGATGTTGGATGTAAGTAGACGATTTTGAATTCTGTAGCCATTGACGTCAATGGATTCCTGACCTCCTCAGCAGGATGGAGTGCCTTGAGTGTGTCTGGTAACTCCAAATGCCTGCTCTGTCACTCACTTGCTGTGTGCGCAGCTCTGTACTTGGTTTTATTGCATATTCTAATCTACGTTGTTTGGTTAGCTCGGTAATTATCCCATTCCTGCTGTCTGACTTCTGTTGCTCTCTTTAGCAAAGAATATATCCTCAGGGTACCAAATGAGGATTTTTGGAGATTCTCCTGTCCTGCTTTGCCCTGGTGATTGTTACCTAGTACAAGTCATCATTTATCCTACAGCGTGGACTTGTTCCCATGAAAGAAAGTCCTACGTGACGTAGAGGGGGCTGAATATGGGGGAGAGGTGAGACCTCACAGGAGGGGATCTCTCATGAAGAAAAATATTATCCAGAATAGGTGATAAAGATGAGCTTTCTGGAATGCACACATGCTGTGCTTCAGGGGAAGCGTATGCTTGAGAGGGGCAGCATGAAAATAGTTTAGACTTCGATGCAATGACATTTATGTAATATAAATATCAATTCTAGGAAACGTAATGCATAACAATGGGCATTATGAGTTAGGAAATACCTCACTTCGGCGTTTAAGATTGGTAACCACTCAAAATGAATCAGAGTTGGTTTTCTAGTGCCGTTTCTTGAGGTTTCTGCCAGATAGGTTTGAATCTTTCAGTTTGTTGCCTGTTTTTCTTTTAGCATGAAGAGGAAGGTAGTTTTGCAAGAACACAATTTGTACTGCCTTGGTTTGTTTCCCCTTGCTTTCCTTAGCCTGAGGATATCTGTCTTATGGTTGAAGTAAGTCTACCAGGTGTTTTTGCTGTTAGTTATCATTTAAGAGAAATGCTGTTCAGAAGCTGTTCTTATATGTGGCATTAACAGGGTTTAGGATTCAGAAGAGTGTGTGATGAGATAGGGATGAAGTGAATAACAAGAGCTAGGTATCAAAAAAACCCTCCCAAACTATGAAACCCCACAAAAATATTAAAATCAAATATGTAGCATATTTGTCAGAAAGCTGATGACAAATGATGGAAGCTTTGGACTTTGTATACCAGATGGTGTAAGTATTTATAGGGATATCTTGCCTATGTTTTGAATTGCGCAAGTACTGCATTATAAGTCTGTAATGATCCTTTTTCTTCCACTTTTTCCTTACTGTGCCAGTCCTTGCCAGACTGCAGAATGTCCTGGTTTTACCGTGCCCAACACTGAGTTTCTGTTTAATCAGAAAAGCAAGGCCATATGGCAGCTTTTGCTTTATTGATACAGTTGCAGGAAATGGCTCAGCATCAAGAAACAAGCTGCTCTTTTATGCAGCAGAGAGCACTTGGGTACCACTGGATTCCTGAACAAGCATAGATGCCGTCAGCAGCACGCGCACGCTTTTGACTTGCCAGCCCAAAAAGCACTGCTGGCTTCTTCAGGGAAAATTCTGTAGCTGGTGTTAAGTGGGAGGTGGCGAGAAGGGTCTAGAGGTGGCTTCTGGCTTTCAGTCTCCTGACAGATGCATGACCACCCTGGACAGGCAGACTCAACCCCTTATTTCAGTTTCTTGCCACCCCGTGCACGGGGCTATCTTTCGGAACCTGCCACAAGATTTGTGCTGCTCTCCCAGCTTCATGGCAAGGGTAGCAGCTCTCCTCCCTCAGCCACTTCAGGCCGTTCTGATTCAGGAGAGCACGGCGGGTTTAGGCTTCACTTGCTCATGAGGCTGTTGCAATGCAATAGGGCTAAACAGCTTTGCAAAGAAAGTAGCATCTTCCTTGGGCTGATCTCTGTACAGCAATAGATGCAGTCTAAAAGCGAAGCATTGGTTAAAAACCACCCAAAAGATACCGCTTTGGCCATCCCCATCCCTTTTCTTCACACTGGGAGGAAGAGTAAAGATTCAGTTGTTGTTGAAAGGCTTAAACTAAAATGGAGCCAAAACTTCAGTCATCAGAGGGGCCACACTGCAGTACAGTAGAGCCGAGTTTGTTTTGCCCGTCGTTCCGTAAGGAGGAGGAAGTGCTTTGAGATCCTCACCAGTAACTCCAGCTGGACATTACTCAGGACCACCCGCAGCTGTCTTTGACCTCTTTTGCTGTCTTCCTGCATGCTGGAGTGATATTTCTAAAGCAGCCCTTTCAAGGAGGGGGTCCATGGGAAGATTGCTCTGGTTGAGATGACAGAAGAACCCAGAGTTCCTCTTGCTGATGCCATTCCTGAGTGTCAGTAATGGTGAATGTTTGGGAGGGGAGCGGTGCAGGGGGTGCTGTTAAGCTCCCAGTCCTTTACATTGATGCGCTTGTATTGAAATCTGGATTCAATTAAAATCATCGAAATAACCCCTCAGTGTTGCATTGAAGGTTCAAGAAAAAGTGAGTTGAAAAACCCAGCAAAACCTCAGAGTGTATCTTGGTATTAAAATCATGAGATTAAAAAGTACTCCTTATTTCTAGGGCCTGACTCATGGTTTTTGAATGCATGAGGGTGGCAGTGCTAGCTCCTATGGTCAAGTAGCGTTATAAATATTTCAGGACTTCAGGGCACGCAGCTGTGCCAAATATTTTTCTTGTTTGGGTTGTTTTTCTTAATTCCCGAAACAAATTTTTGCAGATCTCTTATAACCCGAGTTCTGTGTGTAATTAAACAGACAACATGTTCTGTCTCCCAAGTTTCTGAAAATGGTGCATCAAATCCAAGTATTTAAATCGATTACATAGTGACCAAAGTGTTGCTGGGTGTCTGAAAGCTGTTTTATTGCGACACAGTGTATGCAGTGTCATGTATATGCGGTAGAAGAAAGTGAATTGCGGAGCAGCTGGGTTACTAGAGACCTTCAGAAATAAACAGTACATGGGGTGTGCAGTAGAATTTGACCCTGTTAGGGAAAATAAGTATGGAGAAGTGACTGGTTATTAACGGTGGCTCCAGCTTCTGGTGGCAGCGTAGGCAAAACAGAAGTAGGGGGGCAGAATCGAGTGGGATTTGAGTAATTCTTCCTGCCTGCCAGGAAGCCCTCGGTGCCCTGAAACTCGTTCAGCCAAGTTGTGAGTGAATGCTCCTCTGACAGCTTGAGCTCTGGGGAAGTGTTTTTCTAGTTGGTTTCACGAGGCGTTGCAAGTTGCCGCAAGCCCAGAGCGTTAAAGGGCGGAGGGGGCTTTTAGCAGAGGTGTACGGGGATGTCTTGCTGGGGACTTCACTGGATGCTGGGATGCGGGGTGCTGCGGCCAAGGAGCCGTCACGGCACCTGCCGAGCTGCGAGGCCACCTCTGGCAGCGTGGGGAGGAGCGGGTGGCTGGTAGTATCGGCCTTGTGGGTTTCTCAGATGTGACTTGCCAGGAATGCTGAACGAGGTCCCTCTGTGCTTTAAAATGAGAACTGAGCTGCTGATTTGCTTCCTCTGATTACCAAATGTGCGGGTCTGAAGAAGCTGCCCAGTGCTGCGTTCTGTGTGGTGGGGAAATCGTGAGGCTGAGCGCTGTGGATGGAAAGTGGCAGGTGGTGGGTCTCTTCTGCCTGCAGTATTTCCAGATGAAAAAGATGGAGGATGAATACGTGCACTTATTGCTGTCATTTGTCCATCATTGAATGTGCTGAATCCAAACTGCTGTGCTATGTGGAAGACGCCCTTTAAGAAATAAAACTTTGGGCTTCCTTTGTCCTTAAAGAATTCCTGGGCTGGTTTCACCAGTTTCTTCTGATCTGGGGGAGGCAAGCTTTTTGCCAGTGAAAAATGTATATTACTCTAGAAAGCGTCTTTGCTTGTTGCATTGGCAGCTGTTTTAACAAGTATGTGTCATGTGGGAAATCCTTGGAAGTAGGGGTTGAGGCATGGCAGGCAAGATCCCGAGGAAATGTCGGAATAAGTAGATATGCAGGTAACAGTAACCTGAACCTTCCTTCAAGATGTGTAGGAAATATATTGCTTGATTTATAAATTTGTAATACTTTTAAAAGGCACTAAAACATAAAGATGCTGGAAGAAGGTATGGAAAAGGTCTATATCATGTTGCGTAAAAGTCTGGGCTGGGCCCAGTCATTGTGAACTCTGCAGGGTTGTAATATAGGTAAACTCATGACTTCTCTTTCTGCAGAGGAGAAAGAATGATGTTGATATGTACCTTATGTCTCCATGTGCTCTTGTTTAAAATGAGGTAACTGAGAGCAGAACGTAAAAAATGTGTAAGCACAGTACTCCGCAGTTATCACTGGGACGTAATTTTGATTGGCCATCTGCGTGTCTGAACGCGTTTACTTTGCAAACTGAATTTTGGTGTAAGAATGGGCTTTATATTGGAAGTTAAACTATCTTTTGGATTTTTAGCTAACATGCTGTGGAAAAAAGGGGGATTAATACAGTCCCCTTAGGTGAAACTCTAACCTTAATATCTTTTCCTCGCCTCTTTTGGTTCACTCTCTATATACAGCTGGCATGATGCTTCCTTTTTGAATTGTCATTTAGCGTTTTTGGCAGCTGGATACGTGTGGAAAGCTGTATAGTGACAAACCTGTTGCTCATACCTTTTGTAGTCTGTTTTTCATCAGATAGAAAAATGTTAATGCCCCCTGAACTTTCCTCCTTTGGCTCACCCGGACAGTAATTTACTCAAGCATTTCCCATACGTTGTCTCTGGGTAGGGAGCTCATGCTTTCCATCTGCTGCGTTGCAAAGCTCGGCCGCGGTGCTGCCTCGTCCCCAAACTTCTTGGTGCGTTTCCTAGGACACCCCAGACTTGCATGCTGCAGCTAATCGGGATGGTGCAAACTCATGAAAGGGAATTGATCCCGAATCCGAAACAAAATCTGAAGCGAAACTTGGAAAAGTGCTGCACTTTGTGGGTTTGCAGGGCTGTTGATGTTTCCTCAGCAGAGTTTCACAGAGCAGAAGTCTGCCTACAAAGAGTTACTGCTTAGAAAAGCTTGGACAACCCTGTTTTTTTCCACATGTTAAAATGTATTTTGACACTAGTAAATGAATATTTTCCTAAGTGATGAATAGAACCTTTGTTTTCAAGAGAATTTTCTCTCGTTTTTATTAATGTGTTTTGGCTTCTGAAACCTACAGACAAGTGAAGAATATGGCATAGATCTGATTTGGCTGTGGAGTGAGTATTTGGTGTTTCTTAAGGCTGCATGAACAATTTTTGTGGTGTGTGTGGGCAAATACCTGAGTCCAGTCAACTTTGCCCATCATGCTTTAATACCTAAGCAGGTGTTGAGTTCTGAGATGTCGGACACACAGGTATCGGGATCCATATGCGAGGTCTGGAGCAGTTGCCTGCTGTAAGCAACCACTACAATGATTTTACCTTCTACTCTTTTTCTTCTCCACTTTGGTGCTTACTACTAATGCTGCAGGCACAAATAGTTCAGCTCGACAGATTACAGTTAGAGCTTTCTCAGCGTGCCGATGTGCAGGCTTACTGCAATGCAAAGGGCTTTTCTGGAGATGGAGCAGCGAGAAGCACTGAAATGCTGCTCGGAGGTCCCACCTCCAGCGTGTGGATGGACACTGCAGTGATGACAGTATCTGGAGGAAAAGTATGCAAACCTTCTTTTCTGACAGCAGATGGAGAATCTTGTCTAAAGGTTTTACTTGGCTAACCCACTTTAACAGTTTATTTATTAAAAACATACAGTGCTGAGCACAGAACTTCAACATTTTGCTGTTTTTTCCTCAGTAAGATTTTTCTCTACTAAAGCCACATTTTTCTTTACGCTCTCTTTTCCTGTCTTGCTTGAAAAGCTACACTTCCCCCCCACCCCCCAATAGCAAAGCTGAAATAAGAAGGTGGTTTTATTCTTGCAAATATGCCTTGCCCTTCCATTTCACTGCTGGTTTAGAGTTCTGCTGAAACTGTGATTTGTTCCTCTTCATGTCTCCTCTCCTCCAGTTCTTCTGAGACCTGGAGCTCTCCTCAAACCTCAAATATTTTAACATTGGGGAAAAAAAGAAAATACTAGACTATTTGAGCCAAGCTACAAAAAAATAATAAAAATATACAAGGCCAAAATACAAACGACCACACCCTTAAGGGGAGGATGAGGTGTTGTCTTTCAACAAGCTCTTCCTCATCAGCAGTTCACTGAAAAATTTACTTTGGTTCTTAGAAAATGGTTTGAGCTATTTAATGGACTTTGAGACCTTATTTAAGACATTATTTTGTCTTGTCAAGAATGTCTTGAAGTTCTTCAAAAGCTGATTTGTAAGTTATTGCAAGAGTTAAACAGACTCATGTTGGCATAAGTAGGATTTTGTGTTTATTATGTTTTAATGTAGACATCGAAAATGTGTATGTGTGTGTCTCTGCATGTTTTATTTTAGTGCTGCAGAACGATGAGGAGAGGGATGTTGCAACACTGAGTTTTCTGTTCAAAGTAGAAGCTGACCTGCTGCCAGCAGGCACTGGAAAGCTGTCATGCAAGGCTGAAAGAGAAATCAGTGGTGGTTTCCTTAGTACAGCTTTTTATTGATGCATACCAGCCCTGAAACAGAGGTGGTAACACATCTGCAGGGGTAATGCCTTTAAAAAAAATTGTCAGCATGACACTATTACTAAAATCTTCAGCAGCTTTATATATTTGTATTGTTCCTGAAGATTTGGAGGGGTACGTGTGTGTGTGTGTGTGTGTGTGTGTATATATATATATAATTTTTTTTTTAAAGGCAGAACTGCTCAGTATGGGGCAGATTCGGTCTCTGTACGCACCCATCGCAACCCTGGGTCCAGGGTCAAAAGCTTGCTCTCAGGAGGAGCAGTATCTGTGCCGGCACCTTCCCGAGGAGGGGATAGATGTGACTCGGGCCATGTCCTGTAGGGCAGCTTCATTCATGCAGCTGTTTAATATGGCCTGACTCTTCTCCTACCTGGCAGCATCACAAAAAATGGTGAATTTCTAAATTGTGCTTGAATTTACTGTGAAAACCAACCTGGTTTGTGTGTTTTCAGGCCCCTTTGCTCACTGGGGTCTCAAATCAGGAGCAAGGAGTTTCTTTGTCAAATTAAATGCCACTTGCAAATGAGTGGGAAAGGTCCCGTTTTTCTTTTCTCCTGTTGGTTGTTATGTTGTGGGTACCTAATGGAAGCACAGCTTTTGTCATGGACCACACGAAGCAGCAGTGGTCTGCAATGTTTCAGTGTTTTGTTCTGTTTTCACGTCGCCATTTACCATGATGTTCGTTTGCTGGTAATGCCATTGCTCTGGGACAGCCTGTCCCACGTCCTGCCTCACGTGCAGGTTTGGGTGTCCCCAGGCCTCCCGGCGCAGCGCTGGCGCTCGCCCTGCCCTACCCCGTCTGCCGTCCTGCCTTTCCTTCTGTCGCTGGCCGAGGCTGGCCCCGGGAGAGCAACGGAGCCCTTCGCTTTGTGCCGCCTGTAGTTCAGGTGGAGAGCTGGGTGCTTTGCTTATTTCTGCATTGGAATGGGGCTGCTGCTCACAGGCAGAAAGCAGCGAAGACTGAAATTGCATGCGGAGTCTGTAAGTCATAGCTAAATTCAGCTGCAAGCTCAGTTTATTTCACTTACTGTGAATTTTGTCTCTGTTCAATTTGAGTCCCTTTGCCAAGAACCTATGGCATTTTTCGCTGCCATGGGATAGTTCTGCACATTTGGATTTGGCAGAAGCATTAACTAAATCTTGTAATGCTTAAAACCCTAAAGCTGAAGCCCTCTGTCTGCTCTGTTTCACCAGAGAGCTGCAGATGAAGCTGAAGGTTCATTATAAAGCAGAGCTGTAACATAATCTATAGTCAGTGTATTAAAGTGACGTGCCAGCTCGATGTGCCGTGGCTTTAAATAACTTGCATTCAGCTCCCCCGAGTACTAGATGAAAGTTTAGACCCTCGCTGAGCAGCCCACACCACGGTTGGAGCTTGCTGTTCAACACGTAGGCTCCAGGGCACGTGTGTCCATTTTGGAGGCTCTCCCCTACCACTTGCACTTCCATTTCTTTTTTAAGCAGACTTGTGTGTTGTTTTTTTAAAACCAACTCTGGAGATGAAGCTCCCATTTCCTATGCTGTATCTGTCTGTAGATAAATGACTGTGAACCTTTTCGTCCCGGTTCCTTACCACCCTGCTGTCTTTGGTATAACTAAATTAGGCTAGAGTGATTTTATTTTTGCTTCCAGTTGTTTCATATAGGGGAAGGCATTTGACTGAAATTTGTTTTTTTGGGCAACCTTATTAAATGTCTTAACTGAATGATATTTACAATTTGAAGAGAGTATTTAAAATTACTTAATTATGCAGAACTAAACCAGAAGACATGCCAGTAAAGTTATCGTTCTATCAACCAAACAAGGAGATTAGGTTAGTTGGATAAACAAATAAAAATATTTTTCATTGTGGGACAGCGGTGGTGAGCTGTTGTGACTAGTATTGATTTCTTTATGTAGTGCGTCCCAGAAACTTTGAGCTTGCCTAGGATTGCTTTTATAAGGATATGTATTTGTGGTTCACAAGATTAGTCAAAATTCTTTTCCGATTTTGGGGTGTTTTCCCTGGCATTGCGAGTTTTGCCTCTATGGTTCAGAGCGCTTCTTAGTCCCATCTCCAATAACCCTGAGTAGGAAGGCACAGTCTTAAGCACTGACTTAAGTCAGTATTGCCTTCAACCCTGCCGTTTCCCTGACCCCGTGTACCACCCCCAGCCCCTGTGCCGCTGCCACTACTCATCTGTTGGTGTGCTCTGCTAAAAGGGCAGAAAAATATACTTTGTTTTCATTTTTGCTGGGTAATACCACCAACTTTTTAATTGGTGTTAGGAATATGTGTGTCCTAAACATTCAATTTCCAGAACTACCTGTAACTGCAGGGCATTGTGTTATGAAAGTGTCAAGTTTAATTATAAAAATTGGAGGTTAGAGCACATTCTTGTTTTGGTGAGGTTTGCCTAATCCCACCCAAGGGACAGAACAGTTTCCCCACCTGTGCTGTCTAATTAACTTTCACTTGTTACAGACCTTTGTGAGATTTGGTGATAAAAGGGAGATGCTACGCAGCATATCTGACTAGTAACACTTCACTGAATGAGTATTTACTTCCTCTGATTACCTTCCTTTTCTTTATCTTCTTGTGCACCCTTTTATTTCCAGGCATCTGGGTCGCCCTTTCTTCTCCGAGCTGTAATTATCAGACTTTGATGAATGTGACAAGTTACTTTGTTTTCCAGCAGGTTGTATTTGATTGCTGTTGTTCCAACCTGTCCCTTCTGCTCTTGAGTTCCTACATCAGCCTTGTACTCCTCAGGATGATGAAAACCAGCTTGTCTATGTCTTGTCTGCAACAGGGGGAGGAATGACAGCTATTTAATGTTCAGTGGATGCTGTGGTTAGTGTTTAGGAAGCACATGTGACAGTAACGGAGAAGCAGGAAGGTCTGGTGTAACCTCAGGCAGGTTAATTGCTGTACGTGTTGACGTTTGAATGCAAACTTTCAGCTGCACTGAAATTTTCATGTGTCATGTCTTTTATTTTTTTTGTTTGCATGAGTATCTTGGTCTAGCCTGGAACAAAAAAGAAGGATTGTGTTCTGCTTTAAGCTTTGTTTATTCAGAAAAGGCATTTTTTTCCCTCAATTTAACAGGAATGTGAACCAGGGGAAAGTTTTCTCCACGTGTTGAGCTGCTGTAATTTTTGAGTTTTATGTGCTTTCAGTTCTCAAAGGCTTGAGCTTCCTCACTCCAGTTAAGTGCTGCAGATTGAAGGGGTGGACTGGGTTTGCCTGTGAATCTGGAGGGCTTGAAATGTAACTTCTTCAGCAGTTAACGTAGTGGTATAATGCTCTTCAATACGAGTCATTGCTACAAAATACAGCGCTGCCGGTGCTGGTCTTTCCCTTGGGCACGTTTAGTTTGTTTAGTTGAGGAGAGAAGCACTCCAGAGGTAATTAAATTCCTGGTGAACTTCATGTTAGTAAGAAGCTCCTTTAAATGGCAGATTGAGGTCCTCTAGGGTAGCAAAATACCCAGAGGCACCGAGAGTGGCTGGGCTGTTGGCTCCTGTGGAAGAGCAAGGGCCTGTCCCCTCGAGAGGGCTGCTGTCCTGGGGACACCATCCACATCTGGGACCCAGCTGGGCGAACGCCTGGGACAGAGACTTTGAATTCACCAGGTGGCTGGTCCCAGTGTGTGATGGGGATTATTTTTGTGACTCTGATGCAGGATTGCATTTGGTCAGGCTTACAAATATCCATTCATTGCTGCGTAAGTGACTTGTTAAACTAGTAGTAGTAATGTGGAAGCTCAGTCACATGCACACACAGACAAGGGGGGGAGGTTTTGACCCTGTTTCTGCAGCTCCTGTCAATGAGCATCCTAGTGAGAGCGCTGAAGGACCCATATCCATCATCCTCCACATCTGCTTACCATGTTCATTCATTTATTTGAAAATGTTTGCAAGGCTCCAATTTCTCCCCTTATCCCCCCCACAAGTCCTGGTTTGGACACTGCTGTTTCCCAGTCTTATGTGGCGCAACATGCTTGGCTCAGTGTGTGACCCTGGGGGAGAACGTATTGCCTTCTGCTTTACTGGTGTGAACACTGAGCCTTTTGTATTGAGCTCATCAGAAGTGCTGCTGTTAGTGCAATCACTGTCTCGCACTGTGGTGTGAGGTAGAAGGGTGTTGGGGGGGGAGGGAGAAGTACAGCACCATTTGGTTGATATCAGATCTGTTAGGGCGCATTGTCACCCAAGTGTCTTGCTAATATCTGGCTCGAACTTTGTGTAACATCAAGTAGAGTTCTCTGCAGAAATCAGCAGTTTGGTGTCATAGTCTCACAGAGGGTGCTCAGACCTGTGCATTCTGTATTTCTGTAATGGCTTACTCTCTCAAATCCTTCCCTTGCAACAGGGACTACCAGCTGCATGAGTTTTCTTGTGGTAAGGAACTGAACTCAGTGTTAAAAACAGGAATACCAAATCAGTTCACTCTTCAAGTAATCTATGTGCTGTAAAAAGGAACTTTGGTGGCTGTGTTTGACCTCATCACTCTACCAGGTCACAAGGTGACTTTATATGCATGGGGAAAAAAGAAAAACCTGTAAAGCCTCACTAACCTAGTATCCCCTCACCTTGTTTGTGAGTGGGAATAAAAGTATGTTTCCGAGAATGTTTTTAGTTCCAGGGTTTCCAGCTTTATTCATTTTTCTGCTTTGGTTGTGCTTGTTGTCTCCTCTCACTTATACAGTGTGCTTCCATTCTTTATCTCTGCAGTCAAACGGCAGGGCAGAAGGTAGTTTTGTAGTTTGCAAGAGGACTTGGATAAGAAGTTTCTTCTAAGAGAAACTGTATTTTGTCTAAAGTGAAATCTTGATTCTGCTGAACTACCAAATAGCAATTTGGTTAGTGCCTTTTTTGGTTTTGGTCAAGAAGAGATTGCAGAAGATGTCTCCTTCAGTTCTCGGGCCTAGGTGATGCTTGTTTGCATCGGTGACTTCTAGCATAGTGCAGAGATCAGAATATTATGGTGTATAAAAAGGTATCAAAACCTTCTTCAGTTACTGCCTGAAGAGGTTTAAGAGCAATCTTACTGGGAAGATGGAGGATAATGAAAAAGCATCTCCAGCAATATTTTAGGCCTCTTGTTTAGGATTCATTGCTCTTTATAACCAATTGCAAGACTCCTACTGATATTAATAGGAGTTTTGCTTGCATGTAATCATTCCAGGTTAGCTTGAATTACTTTAAGTGAAATAAAACTTTAAAGTGAGAATTTATGCATGTTAAGATAATTTCAGTATCAAAATCCAGTAAGGATGGATAGTTATTAATATTTTTTGCAGCTGTGTTAGTGCACCTGCCTTTCTTCAAAAATCTTATTGCAGTGTGCTCATGTTCTTATTAATGTATGAACACACTATATTACCAGTGTCAAAAGTATGTTTAGGTATGCTGTAATTGTGCTATGCTGCCATTTAAATCTAGCCGCTTAGAAGACAGAGAAAACATCCCTCTGTTCCCTGGAAAAGAAAACCTTTTAGTGGATTACAAGTACAGGCTGTAACTGAACACCAGTGAGAGGTATGAAATGCTTCCAGACCGTTCAGTGTCTGGAAGAGCTGCTCAGGGACATGTGCTATAAATCTAGGGCCTCCTTTTGGTAGGTTGCGTAATTTTAAGATATCTGATGCCTTCTAATAGGTGGCCGGAGAGGAATGTATGAAGCTGTTAATTTCAAGAAAGGTGTGATAGATGGCTGTGTGAAGAGCTCAGATCCCTCTGTTGCTTTTTCGTTGTCCTACTGAACCCATTTGGCTTTCAGAAACTGGTTGCATAAAAGTGACGCATTTATGAGGAAAAAGCTTCCCCCTAAATTTGTTTTTTTAAACAGGCAGTAAATATGCAATTGGTGCATTTTAGGATCAGAGCGATGTGACCCTTGGTGTCACCAGCTCATATGACATGAGGACATTGCTTGCCAAAGGTCACTGGCTGCACATTAAGTCTCATTCTCCTCTTCCATGCATGTGTTTATCCCTGCCTTCCACCTGCAGAAGCAGGACCGGGGATGCTATTGCTGTTTGGTGATTGATAAAAAGTGCACCATGAGCAGTGGTATTGGGTGGGAAGCCATTGGACCCTTCTGGTTCTGGTGGCCAGCCTGATTCTGTGATGGCCTTGGAATGATGTGTCTTACCCTGCCTGGTGATGTTTGGGGAGGGGAAAAACTGACGGAACTGAAATATTTCTACCTTTTTTTTTTTTTTATGTTCCCATGAACTGAAAGTGGAGCCTCAGCAATTCTGGAAACTGTTTGCATTCACCATCCCACCTCAGTACATGGGGATGTTTTTGCTTGGTTGGGTTCCTTCCCTTCCCCATCCCAAGTTTTGCAGCCGAAAGTTGGTTTGTTTTGTCTTGAAGAGCTGTTTTGCAAACATTGGATGCACCACCGCTCAATGAAGTCTGATGGTCCCACTGAAGTGAGCTATATGCTTATATGTCTTTTTAAATCGTGGTTTTTAGTGTTAGTCCCAGCTCATGGATGCATCTTGCTGTTAGCTGTTGGAAGGAGCGGCTGCTGCAGAGGCTTGCAGTGAAGGCTTGCCCTGCCGTCTTTCCCTGCCTCGAGCAGCGGGCACAATTTATTTTCTGCCAAAGGGTACGTGATCACTCACGCTCCCAGCTTTCACCAGAGCCTTGCTTGTGAATGGCCTGCGCAGACTTGAGGTATACAGAATTCAGTAACGTTCAGGATAGTACAGCAAGACAGGGAGAACAAGTCATCACAGCTGTTGCCAAATTAATGGTCAAAAAGGACATTATTATAATGGCCAGAAACTTTGCTCTTCATTTGGTGTAATTGATGCAGCATTCAAACAAAAGCAAGCTGAAACAAACAATTTAAACACTGATTTTTATTTACTTTCTTATTTACAAAACCCTTCCAAAGTGTTATTTCCAGCAGTTCTAAAAGTAATACTTTTATTTCTAGGAATTATTTGAAATCTAGCATGAGTCTTCCTACAGTGAAATTTGTTGTTGGGTACTCGGTGAAAAAAAACTGGAGTGACATGCTTAAAGAGAAATTGCATGGAATTAGCAGACGTGATAGGCTCTGTCATCATGTTTATCGAAAGCATCCTGCTTGTGAGATGGTCAGGCTTTCATTCTTAAATTGCTTTGGAGACATTCAAGAGGCTGTAGATCTGGGAGAGAGTATAAATCACACGGAGGCCAGTGACTCCCATGCGAGTGATCAAAATTTTGTACTGTTTTCAGCAATAATAAAAACAAACAAACAAAAAAACCCAACCTGCAGGATTTCCATACCATCTGTCTTGGATCAGTTTGGAGAAATTAATAGATACTGAGTTTTGGTATTGCAGTGTTTAACCTGGAATTGTTTCCTGGCCTTGTCTGTCACCAGCAGTGCATATTGATTTTTTTTTTTTCTTCTTTTCTTTCAGAATGCTAGAGTAGTCTTGTTTTTAGTCCCAAAATTTAAGACTGTAAATTATTTAAATTTTTATTTTCTTAGATGTGACAATGAAGTAGAGTTGATGATGAATATTTAGGGTGGATTTCTTTTTCTGCGTCTTAATTTTGAGATGTCCTGATTTTCGTTTTGGTTGTGTGGAGCTCGGAGATCATGAAATATGAAGGGGGGAGGTGGAGAGAAAGTTAAAGTCAGCAGAAAGCTAATGTGACTACCAGGCTCTATCTTATAGCATTCCTCTGTGAGTCCAGGCTTTGAATGGCCGGACACTTCCACTGCACAGTGATACGCTGAGAGGAAGTGATAGACTGCTGCAGGGAGTAAATCTGAAGGGTTGAGTTTTCTTCATTGGTTTTTCGGAGCCATTTGATAGCCAGCCTTATACATGGTTTAGTTGTGTCTGTAACTTTTGGATCTCCAGATGTCCAAAGATGAAAAAAACATGTTGCAGTGTAACTCAGACTTTAGATTATTATGATTAATAGTTGTGGTGCAACTCTCAGCAGTGAAACTCAGAAGACTGTTAAAATACAGCAGCAAGAAATTTAGATGAAGTTTGTAATGGCAGCAAGTACACTAGCATTTTCCTCTATGGAGCTTTAGTAAGGAACTTTGACGTGGGTTTATATTCAGTCTTAAATGTCTGCAATGCATTTGACAGCGAATGGTAAAGAGAATTTCCTTGAAATGAGAGTCTTCGTTTTGCAGTCAGAGTATTTGTCCTGAATAGCTTCCTGTTTTCTCTGGATGAGTGGATTTTGTCATGTGCTGCCTAAAAGAAAATGCTGATGGTCTTCTCATACAGGTCCCCAGCAGAGACGACAAATGCCTTTTTATTTATATAGATGTATGTGCGCATGAAATAAATACTTTATGCATAGATATTTACTTAAAGACTGTATGTGTATAGCACCATCTGTAGTAATATATCCAGTGTTTTAAATGCGTGCATGCATAAATATATATAAAAACCCCACACCTGGAACTGTATAAACAATGTAAAAGTGATGTTTAAAGTCAAGTAAACTAAAACAGTGTTGTGTGTATATATATATATATATATATATGTAATTTAGAAATGGAAAATTAAATTTGAAATTGTTATATATTCTCATGAGCTTTATTAGCTTGCAATAAAGATTTCTGTGTCTTGGCTATAAAAAGCTGGTATGAATTTATTAAACAATGTGCAACTCCTTTAAAATGTGTTTCTTGTTTTCTGAGGGTTTTTTTATTGGACTTTCGTCTGCAGTATTTTATACTTTGGGGTTTTAGCCAATAAGTGTCTGGCTTGAAATAAATGTCTGCTGTGATATTCCCTTGAAGTATAAAAGGCAAGATATCCACTAGGATTTATTAATGTCTCCAATTTCTGTTTTATTTCTTTGTGCTAGAAGTTTGCATTGGACTAATCCTGAGGCGTTCTCTCGCCGCTGCATTAAATGAAGGCACGTACATTTAGGAGTGTGCTTTCATTCATCGGGAGTAGGTCTCGGCACATCAGCGAATTAGCCAGAATTGGCTTAATTGTTACTTTCCATGCACTTGAGAACAAGCTTATTTATCTGAGCCGAGTTGTCGTCTTTCATGTGTTTAAGGTTTCCTTTTTCTTCCATATTACCAAAGTAGCGGGCCATAAGCATTATTGCCTTTATACTTGAAATGTGAACCCTTTGTCGATGCAGCATGGCTGAGTTGGAGAAGCTTCTGCACCTCGATGCATTTCTTCTGCGCTCTCTCCTTGGGTGCTGAGCTGCATGCTCAAAGAAGAGCTGGCAGAAGTGTAGCTCCGAGTCCCCAGCCTTTAGGCTACTGGTTATAATGCTAACAGAACTGGGGTTTTTGGTGCTTTTTGTTCGTAGGTGTGTTGTTTTTTTTGTTGTTTTTTTTTTTTTTTTTTTTTTT
>Ga0065711_1031086_pt1 | contig 30603 bp, 18 predicted proteins | sample Hoacrofraction12_FD_59098 | JGI IMG/M metagenome (GOLD analysis project Ga0065711, IMG submission 59098) | Hoatzin crop microbial communities from Cojedes, Venezuela - Epithelial fraction 12 v2 (version 2) | ecosystem: Host-associated > Birds > Digestive system > Esophagus > Crop | place... | reverse complement strand
CCCCCCCCCAATTACTGGCCATTTCTCTGCATTGCTGTTATAATTGTAAATAGTGGTTTTAAGCTTAAAAAGGTGTTTTGGAAGCTGTGCAAACTGTCCAACCTCTCAGATCCTACAACATACCGAAGCCAAGCAGTATTTAGCTGACTTAGCCTTTTAATTGTGGGTCAACTTGAATTTACAGCTCAGCCCCAAACCCTCCAAAGCTGGGAATGTAAAGGGGTCAAGGAGCAGACGCTGACAGCAACCCCCCCGTGGAAGTCTCCTGGCCCAGCACGTGGCTGGGAGCAGCAGCTGGATGTTGCATGGGGAGGACATTTGAGACCATGCCCAGGGTAGTTTGGGAAATAAGCTTTTAATTAATACCGCTGTGCCTTTTCTTGAGGCTTTTAGCTGGGAGTTCAGCAGGGCAATGAGCAGTGACGCTGAGCTGCTCGCTGCCATCCCAAGATGAGAAGATGTAAAGCACTCCGTGTCCGATGTGCTCCTGATGGCAGCATGGCTGTTCGGGGAAGAATAGCTCAAAAGACGCTTGTTTAGCCCAAGATTGCCTAAACCCTCCCTCTGATGGCACCCGTGTTATCGCACGCCGGCTGCGATGCTGGTGAGGTGCTAACGATGACAGAGCTGCAAGCCTGCTCCTCCTGCCAGCTGGGTCTCCCCTGGCCATACGGTGCTGGACAAGTCTGGCAAGGCCCAGACGTCACTGGAGGTGCGGGGACAGGGCTTGAGCCCCAAAATCAGGCATGGTACACAGGGCAGGGCAGGATAAGTGGCGGATGGGAACTGGTGGAGTCCCCATCCCTGGAGCAGTTCAAAAAACGTGTAGAAGCTGAACTTCGGGAAATGGTTTAACAGGCCTGGTGGTGTTGGGTAGACGGTTGGACTTGATGATCTTAGAGGTCCTTTCCAACATTAATGATTCTATGACAGCTGAGGGTCCCCAGCTGTCCCCATCACCTCCTTCCTCCTACGTCCCCGGGGCTAGATTTTCCTGGAGGAGTTGTCCAAAAGGGGTGAGGAGGCCGTTGTTCGCTCCCCCTGCACGCATCACCCTGCTGCCTTCTCCCGGTGGGCTCCCACCGCTGCTTCCCTGCCTGGAATTAGCCAGCAAGCCTTGCGTGTCCTCATTGACCAGGGGGTCATCCCCAGAATGGCACCGCTGGTGGGACATCAGTGGTTGTCGGTGCGGACACACGGACCATCTTTCCCATCCTCTCCTTTCTTGGGTGGCCATAGGCAAAGGTTTCATGGTTCCAGGACGGAAAGCAGAGCTTAGGACTCTACCCCCAGCCGGCGGCTCCCACACCCACAATTTTCCTCTCGGTGGCCCCTACAAAAAGGCAAGGACTATGTGATTTCACCAGGGCATCTGTTTCATGATGCACACCATGGTTCGTCACCAGAAAAGCCAGGGCTGCTTTATGTGAGTCGAAGGAAGCGTCAGCCCCAGCGCACACGGCCGTGCAGAGCCCTGAAGGATTTTCCAGTGCTGGTTTGACCTCCCCAGTCCTCCCAAGCTTGCAAGATGGTGAAGACATTCCCAGCTGAAGAACAAAACCAGAATAACCAGCTGGGCCAGCAGTGTCTTCGGACTGGAGAAGGCTCCAGCTGCCAGACAGCTTCTATGGAAGCATGTCCTTTGATGGCAAGTGGAGCCTGGACAGGGTAGCGGCAGCAGATGATGCTCAACCTCTGCCAGGCCAGAGGCAAAACCTGCTCTGGGCTGAGTCATGGTGGCCCCGAGGAGGATTCGTGGGGCTCCCTTGTAGAGTAATTCCCCAACAGATGGCTGTATAGAGAAAGATCAACATCATCCTCTATTAGCGCTGGGTGAAAAACCCCCAGCATTTCTTGTTGTAAAAATGGAGACAATTTTCTAGGAGGATTTCTCTTCCTAGAGAAGGCGTGGGGTGAAGTGCGGCAGTGTGCATGCAGCTCCTCGCGCCCAGCCTCCACCCCAGCTCCAGCAGCAGCTCTGGAAGCCTGTCCTCTGGCATTGACCAGCCCTGCTCCTCACACCTGCCTTGAGGACTTTGACTCCGGCTTCCATTCTGCAACCACTGGTGCGAGCTCAGAGGAGCGGGTTTTGCTCAGACCCAGGGAAGCTCTGGGTCAGCTGCCCCATCCACCTGCTGGCCTCTACTCGAGGTCCCATCTCAGGAAGGCTGAGGTGGCCCCAGCTCCATCCACACTTCCAGAGCTGCACCTCAACCCAAGTCCATGACCTGCCACTCCTGCAGCCCCTGCAAGCCCCGAAGCAAGACACAGGTGTTTTGGTTTTTTTTCATGATACGGACTGAAAACTCCCACCTGAATGCCATTCACGACCGGCACGCAGAGCCAAGCCAGCTCATCCTCACTCCTTCCCTTCACCGCAGAGCTGGTTGGCATCACCCAGACATTTTCTGGAAACCTGCCCGGTCATGGCACAGACACGGGCTGGGGAGGGAGGTCAGGACAGTGCAGGAAAGGCGACGCTGAAGGTCACGTTGCAACAGATTTTCAGGCAGGGCAACCTGTAGAAGGCACAGAAGACACCGAGCATCAAACCTCAGCATTGCTGTCACTAAAGACCACCAGTGTCAATGACCAGGCATGAGAAGAAGGAGGAGGAAGGTGCTGCAGGATTTCAGACCTCTGCGATACGTGCAACAGATTAATCTGTAATTTGATGGTTTTAGCCAGGGAAATTGTGTTTATCTCATCATCTGAGGAACTCCGTGACCTACTGTACATTGCCTAGGTTTTTGTGGGGTGTGTGCTCCCACCTAACAGCTGAGACAAAAGCTTGGCCTGGCTGTAGAAGAGAACAAAAGACTATAAATGCTCCCATGGAAAAAGATGATTTGAACAGGCTGAGGAGCTTTGTGCCTGGTCATTAATCAAGCTAATGCAGATAAGTGAGCCATTCAAGTGATATTAGGCCCAGCAAGAAGAGCCAGAGCAAAATAATCAAGGCTTTAGAAGAATGAAGAAGCCTCTTGAAAATACAGACCGGATTTCTGATGGCTGCTGCAGGCAAGCGTACGGAGCCAAAGAACCAGAGGGGACGAGGGCCTGGAAGCCCAGGACATGCTTTGGAGTCCGAGCATGGAGGATTTGGTGGCCACACCAAGCAAGAAAGACCTTTCAGCGGCTGGACCTGGGTAAAGTTTGGTGCAATGTCACATCCCACCAGCCCAGTTAAGAGAAATGGTTGGGCTGCAGACTTCTAAGTACTGATTTTCTGGTCGTCAGGGATTCACTCGCCCGCATTGGCGTTCAGAAAACAGGAATAAGTTACAATTCACCATCTTTGAAGCATCTTTGCAAGAAACACCCCTGCCACCACTGCCTGGGTGCCCTTCTAGCCTTTGTCCCCCAGACATGGGTGCAGAGAGGAACCAGCATCTCGCTTGTGCTTTTCAGTTGAGAAGTTTGGTGGAGCTTTTGTTTCACCCTACACCAGAGTTAGATGATAGGAGGTAAAACCAGCAGAAAGCAAAGGATAAGAGGTGCTGCTCAAGCCACCTTATGGTCCCTCTGTCACCTCTCTCCATGTTCTTTGTGTGCTGAAGTGGTACTTTGTAGAGCTGGAAGAAATAGAAAGTATCTTCCCCAGCCAGCAAGGGAAGATCTCCCCGCATGGGCTCTCCCATCTTCCACGCAAGGCAGCCCGGCTTCTCCCTGCTCTGCCGAAAAGCTGGGCCCTCAGCTTTGACTGGATGAAAATATCTCAGTCGAAGGCAGATAAAAGAAATATTGAAACCGGCATCAAAAAAGCTGCGCTACCATCACAGTGGTGACAAGCTGAGCATAGCCTTCAAAAACCTGTGTTTTAATCCTGATCTGCTCCAAAAGTCGGCTCTGCAAAGCCCCGCAGCTTTACATTCCCTGCCAACTCCGTGCAGCGTGCTTCCAGCTTTCAATGAAAGGGTGTTTTACTGCGTTTTCTGATGCTTCTGATACTACTTTGCAGAGAATCTCCGTTTCCAGGTGAGCTTCCCAAGGTTAATAAATAACAGTCACGAGGCTGAAAAAAAACATTTGAGGGAGCAGATCTGAAGTGCAGGTGGGAGAAACACAGACGCACGTGGCTTCACAGCGGGAAGGGCTCCTGCAGCATCGACTGCAAAGGATTCGGAGGCGGGGAGCTGCGGAGACGATCCACTGCAAAAGCAGCATTTCCCATCTCTTCCCTGCTTCTGGGCACAGATGCCTCGAAGCCCCAGTCAACCATAACCAGGAGAAGTGCCCCATCATTGAGAAAAACTCAGAAACACAGAAAATGCACAGCCCACATGCTCAGAGAAGGACCAAAATTCAAAGATGCAAACCATTGCTAACCGAGCAACGTGGGTGGAAGAGACATGACTTTCAGCCTGATGCCCTGCAGGCCTATGACCGTGAGTTTAGGCTGTAATGTTCGACCTTAGTGGTGTCACAAAACCCTGTGGAGCAAAGGGGGAGGCAGATTCCTGCCAGTGTCTGGCAGCAGCATCCCCGGCCAAGGAGGTGTCAGGCAGGGATGGAGAGTGGGACTGGCTTGGAGACAAGGGTGAAATGCATGGCCAGAGCTTGCACCAAGCAGCTCCCAAGGCCAGGCACAAGGACAAGAGGTTTTTCTCAGCCGTGGCTGGATTTAAGCTGGATATCGGGAGAGATTTCTTTCCGTTAGGGCAAAAAGATCTGGACTTCCCAAATCGAAGGGGCAAAGGTGAAGCCAAGTAGGTTTAACATGGAGCTTGGCAAGTCAACAAGAAAAAAGCATTGCTCCTCAGGAAGGATTTGCAAGGCGAGAACTTGGGGCGGCGGTGGCCAGGAATGAAGCACTTTGCACTGCCACCTCCACCTTCAGCTCATGGTGCAGCCTTGGGAAGTGCTTTAATGCTCTGATGCCCATTTTCCTTTTGTACAATAGGGATAATAATACTAATCTACACTTCGGAACCACTCCAGACATTAACATTCAGGCATAATCACAAGAGAACCCCTCCTGATTCACCTTGCAGTACAAAATATTAGTAACTTCAGGTCATTTGTGACAATTTTTTGGTGTAGGAAATGCTGAGGATCTCGTACAGGCTCTTGACAGAGAGCTCAGCCTGTCCCAAAGCAGGAGGAAGCCCATTGCCAAAGGATCTCCAAACCTCTAAACTCCTCCAGGAGGGAGGGACGAGAAGCCGTGGGGCCGGGGAGGGATGGAGGAGCCTCCTTGCCAGGCACCCACCAGCACAGAGACATCCCTTCGCTGCTCTTTTGCTTTACTAATAAACCAGAGGTCCTGCTGCATGGGCTCAGCTCGCTCTCCGCATCAGAGGCTTTTTAAATTTTAATTGGCATGTAAGTATACATTCATACGCAACCAGTTCCTGGCTGAGATGTTGCCATGGCATCTCCCAGCCCCAGGCCCAAAGCTCTGGCGTTTGGCTGCTGGATTATTCACACTCGGTGCTGCTGAGCTAGAGATTCACAGCCGGGCTGCACCGGGGCGGGGAAAAATGGGCTGTTTTTACATTCACAGGGTTTTGAAGACTCAGTGAAATTGCCACCGCCCTGCCTAATTGCCCACTCCTTTAGCAATGGGGAAAGCAATGCTGAAACTCCAGCAATTTCCAAGTTTCCCAGTTGCTGGGAGGGGAGAAGAAAGGGGCTTGGTGGGGCTAGGACACCAGGAACCAGCGCCAGGTTCAGGATGCACCCTCGCCACGAGACCCTGCAATGACTCAGCTGGAGGGCCAGCACCTCCCCAGCTGCTCCTATACATACCCCATATATCCCCTATATACATACCCCTTCTATCCCCTATATACATACCCCGTACACCCATGCAGCCCATGTGTGGGGTCCCGGGGCCATTTCCCAGCGGGGAGCAATCCTGAGCCTCTCTCTTTAAGCCACCAAGTGACAACCAGCAGGAAACGCTACTGAGAAGGATAAACACAAAAATCAACATATTTCCAGCTTGTAACAGTCAGTGCCTTATTTAATTAAAAAACCCTATTAAGATCAGTGTGATTTCCCAGAGGGAAAACCGTATTTAAATTACTTAAGCAGCTGATGCTTGCTGCAGTTAGTGTCAGGCAAGGAGGCAGCTCTGCCCCAGACACCCACCGCACCCGAGAGCAGTGAGAGGAAGGGTATTTTTAACGCTAATTCCCAGGTTACGGAGCCACCTTCACTTCGTTGAGTCTTCCCGGGAGGCTGAGAATTTACAGTCTATTTAATTGGAGACATTTAAATGAGGAGCCTTTCCATGCTGTGTAAGATTTGGGGGGGGTTTAAAAGCCTTCTGACTGCGAGGATATTGCAGGAATACATTACCAGGCATTGCTAAAGAGCTAGAAAATGTCATTTTGATTTGAGCTCATCTGGAGACAAATAACTGTGTTGCCTAGAAGAGCAATTTTCCTTACAAGGCACCTTGAGGACACAGTCCCAAATTATGGATTCATCTGAAGGCAAACCTGGGTTATCCACAGCAGGTGTCATCAGAAGTTATCTTGGGCAAAGCATTATTTAGAAATTGGAAGCTCACATGGCAGCAGCAGGGAACAAAAGCTCCCATTAGTGTTTTAATTTAATTTATTTCCTTACTTCTTTGCATGGGTGCAGAATCAGGCCGTCAGACCTTCGATCCAGGCTGCTGAGACGACTGACACAACCCTGCTCCTTCCAGATGGAAGCAGATAAGAGACTAGCGCTAAACCCACTCTTAATTAAACATTTGTCTTGCAATTCCATACTTCTGAGTAATTATCACCATCAAGACAAACACCAACTGGATTACACAGAGAAGAGACAGACGGTAAAGGCTAACGGGGCTGCTTCTCCCTTCGCAACGATTCTCGAGATCTCGCAGAGGGAAGGGCAGGCCGTCCGGAGAGCCGCTGCCGCTACGAGGGAGGAACAAGCCTTTCGAAGAAGAATTACCCTCAGCCAGCAGCCTTTGAAATTACACAGCTGAGAGGATGGAGGATGATTTCTTCGAGGTCTCGGTCCAGGCTTGGTGCAACGTAGACCATGGCCAACAGCCTCCAGTGGTTGTGTGTCACCCTTCCATAGCACCTCCCCATGTTTTATTGTCCTCAAGCCCCACGAGGGTGAGCCTGAGCCCACGGCCAAGGGCTCTCAGCTTCGCTGCAAGGTTTTGGGCTTTGCAAACACCGAAGCTGGAAACCGCCAGGGGTGGCTTTGTTTTATTCTTCTCGTCCGTCTTCCCATCCCAGCCCATCGATCCGTAACAGCTCCTTCAAACACAACATTTTCTCCCCTTGAATCATCTCTTTCTGCATTAAGTAACCCAAATTCCTCTCTTTTCCCTTACATCAAACCTTTCTAGCCATCGTCTCTTCCATCTTCTGGCTCCTCTTTAATTTGCCCTAAGACGCAACCAGGACCTCATAGAGAAAGGCCCCAAGCCAGGTCCCCACTCTTAATTGCGACGCTGAGTGGCTGCTTTCCATTTGGTAAACCCAGTTACGTACTTATATATTTTTTAATTGGCTTGCTTTGCAACAGCCACACGTAAATGATTCCTCCTATAATCTGTGCTCCGCTGTGAATCATCAGGTCTCCTACGACACGCTGCTGCTGGCCGGCGTGTTCCCAGCCTGCCCCCAGTTTCTCCTTCCCCTGGGTATCTCTGTCCATCATCATCCCAGGACGTGGTGCGAGGAGAAGGCGAGGCAATGTTACACTCACGAGCTAGGGAAGCAGGTTTGCCTGCAAACTGGATTTTGACAAAATTCACCAACCCAGCAGCTTGGACTTCTGGCTAATTCATTGCATCCGGCTGTAGAAAGGGATGCCCAGAGATGAGGTCCCCCTGGAGAGACGCAAGCAATGAGAAACTGGACAGGGGTTGAACACTCGTCAGCTCCCATCGCAGGCATCACGCAATTGCAGCAACTCTGCAAGTCTTCCCGCTCAAGGCGGAGGTGTTCTGGCACGGCTGAAAGCATCACATAAACCCCCCAGACTATTAAATAGGAAAATGGGGACTACTATTAAAAATCAAACATTCGAACAGTTTGAATAAATCTCAGGCTCGCACAACTTGAAAAGTCACGCTTACTCATGGCCATCTGCCCCAAACGAACCACCCAGAAGCAAGCTGCAGGTCTCACCCCTGCTTCGAGTGAATCATTGTTCTGCTCTGAGAACCAAAGCTGCAGAGAAAAGCAACCTCGGTGCGTTCCCAAAGGTTAACCTGATTTGCTGAGCCGGAGCTGAATTATTAACGATTAGCGCCACGGTGCCCATTAAGGAACGAGCACACAGGTAGCAACCATTATGCCAGCAAATCTTTTAAGCCAGTACAGCTCACGTCCGTCAAGGAGCTCATCCAACTCCTGGCTTGCTCAGGCCATGGGGGAATTTAATTATTTAGATTTCTCTGCTGCTGCATAAATATCAAACATGAAATGTTTGTTCATAATTGGAATGTTGGTGCTCAGCACAGGGCAAGAGAAGCTGCGTTAGCAGAGAGGAGTGAGACAAGGCTGGGCAGCGCGAAGAGATGTGTGGGGCTGAGCTGTTCCCATGAGCAAATTCCTCTTGAAATTAAGGAAAAGAAAGAAAAAGGCAAGCTTCAGAACAGACCAATCCACAAAGCTTCTACTGAACCTGAAATAGCCATAAAATATATTGCCAGGACAGATCAAGCAACTCCAGTTCGCAAAAGGACTTCAGGCCTGGACTTGTCATCACTTATTAATCTCACATCAATTAATTAAGAAGCACTACCAAACTGGGATAGAAAAATCATTTTAAAGCCATTGCGTTGCTGTTCACCACTATGATATTCCCTGACTTTCTTTGCACTCAGTAAATCCACGTAGAACTGAGGAGATGGGAAACCCAATTTTCCTAGCGCCGTTCTCAATGCGAGGAAGCAGAGGCCACGACCCAACACATCAAGGCACAAATACGCTTCATCGGTTTCGATTGTAGCTTTCCAAAATACTTGTTTTTACTCAGCTTCAAAAGCAACGCATGTAGGAGTAAACTCGTTCCATGTTTTTGTCTATACATACAAAACACTTCAGTGATTCTGCCTGTACAGAAACACCAGCATGTTTAAAGTGGTTTTGTTTAAACAAGTTTTTCTGCGTTTTAACTGCCTCCCAATTCCCAGGAAATTCCGTGTGACACAAGTTAGATTAAAATAAATAAATAGAAACCACTTAATAAGAAATCACCATTTAGGTTTTGTACTCTGCTGTGGAAAACGGTAAGCTTAATTATGAACATGTTAAGCTTTGTAGCTGCTTAAATAGATATTAATCTGGTTATCACCTGCCCGGGTTCCAGATTTCGCCCAGCTCTCGTCTTTGGTTGCAGCCGACATGTCTTAATGGGTCTCGTCCAGTAAGGATGAAGTACCTAAGGGAAAAAAAAAAAAAAGTAAAACTGGATTTAGAATAATTATTTAAATCAAGATTTTCTGCTTTTCCACGCTGTTCCTCAGCACAGGATTTGGCCATAAATCGTGGAATGGTTTTGTAGCTTGCCTGAAGCACAGAGCCATGCCGTCCTCTGACGAGGGCAAGCTCAGACGCACGCTTGTATGGGGCAGGCAAGCGGATTTGTGATTGCAATCACAACAGCACCTCCGGATTATTTAGTCCCACGGAAAGAACCACCTTAGAGAAAAGTTGTTAAAATTACAAAATTTTTTAAATTAAGAGAACAATTCACAGGGTCACTTGATAAAGCCATGCAAGGGAGAGGCACCTTTCTCAACTCCCAGATTCTAAGTCCTTGATTTACCCTGCATCCCCCCTTGCGCAGCCATTTACCAGCTTTGTGCAGCGTTAACTCCCTGGAAGCGCAGATCCGGCGCGAATGACACGAAACGCTCGCTTCCCGTTCCTCCTCGTGGGCACTACGCAGGGGAGCACATGCTCGCACAGATGGAAATCGCTGCCTCCTGCAGCAACACGCAGCTGAGCGCCGCGCTCAGCGCTCACGGGAAAGAGCGCTCTGAGCACTGACTTCAGCAGATATTTCCATCCGTGCCTCTGCAAAAAGAGGAGTTAAGGAGACAAAAAGCTGCATTTTTTTAACCAAGAAGACAGCAAATTAACAGGAATAAAGAGCATTTTAGCTGCGTGCTTGGGTCCCCGGCAGGCACAGACCCCAGCTCCCCGGGGACCCTGCGCATCGCTGCCTTTCCTCTTCCCAGCAGCATGGTCGCGCAGTTCCTCAGCCCTGTTCACACCGGGCTCGTGCCACGTTGCTTTCTTGCTGTTGACGGCATCTTCCCCGTCCTCCAACCCCGCCACTGCGCACAGGGTGACAGGATTCAGTTCGATTTCTGACCGTCAGGGCCAAATTCAGCAGACGTTTCTTTCCACCTCCGCCCAAGACATTTACCACATCGTATCAGACTATTGCAAACATTAAGTTCTGTATTTTGTCTAGACCGGGCTGAGGAGGTAACTTTGCTCACCAAATACGTATTTGTGAACCGCTTCTCCCATTCCTTACGGCTCCCGCTGTGTCCGGGGGTAGAGAGGAACGGGTGTGAAAGCACAGACCGGGCCAGTCCCGAGGAGAACAGATTACGGCTGCGGGAAGAGTGCGATTCCTTTCTCATGTATCAGGTCATTAAATTTGTGTTACCTCCATTTTGTTTCCTTGTTTGCAGAAGCTGAAATACCAGAGAAGCCGACTTTTGGAAGAGTGCAAGTTCGCACTGGAAAGCTGCACATGAACTGTATTTTAGAGAAGCACTACACGAAACCATCTGGCAGGACTGTCAGAATCACTTGGCGAGATCTTGCGCTGTCGCTAACCCTACGCTGACGAAAGGTACAGGCAGCACCAGCCTGAGAGAAATCGGTGAACAGAGAGCAGAAGATAGTCGTCTTCGGAGGCAACTCCCGGAGACAAACGTTTTATCCCCAAAACACTTTGGAAACACCAAAGACTCTTTCAAGAGAGGAGACAGGAATGCCCTGAGCACATGGGATGCCAGGGAATTACGATTTTCCAGCTGTCAAGTCAGTTTTCGTTGCTCTAGCTCTGCTCCAGCCTTTAAATCTGCTCGTGAGGATTCTGTGCCTGGCCAGAAGGTCCCATAGAGCTGCCACAGCTGCCTGTTTCCTGACCCGACTTTCACAATCCAAAGTCCTGCTAATTTGAAGTAAGGAATCATACATTTTGAAGTTTTAAAGAATCGCTAAGATAGGGTCTCTCGTCCTTCCTTGATTATAACAATAGTTGAAACACTAGACACCTGTGCCTCAGTCTTGTTTGCCCATCAAGTCCCTTCTTAAGCCTGCCATAACTGTCCTGTGTAGTTCAACCTCTCCTGACAGCAAGGCATTCACTTGGACATGGCTCTTCTGGGTCCCTTTCAGGCTCTTTTTGCTTCATCCCCACACTTTTAAAATTAAAGCCGTGTAACGGCAAAGCAAATTGCAGAGGAAGAAGACTCAATCTGCTGTAAATACTGCATAGCCCCATGACCAACGGACCAACCTCCCTCCAGGGATGCCCACGCAAGGGGATCTCGCCTGGTGCGGGCTGGAGAGCTGAGGAGTCGGACGGTCAGAGCAGAGCAGGAGAAACCAGAAGTTAGGCTGCTGGACACTCTGGAGCAAGACACTGGGAAATGTCAAAACCAAACATGAAATAAAGGGCAAGGCAGTGTAACTGCTTTATGAAGAGATTTCTTTTTGTTTAATAGAAAGTTGCAAGTCCTGAATCTTGAAAAACTCTTCAGAGTACATGAAGCTAGGCCAAAAAAGAAAAAAATGTCCTGATGATCCATGGACCCAAGCCTCTACACTTTATTTAACTTCAAATAAGCTTCGCAAGAAACAGATGGACTCATCTGACACCTATGGAAATTGATTTCGCACATCCTCCTATGCTGTGTGTTTACCTGTACACAAAATAATTTCCATACGATGCAGAGTAGAGACCTCGGCTTCGATCACAACATCCCAGAGAAAAAGACCAAAACCTCCCCCCAAAACAACCACACATACAAAAGAGAATCGAGGTTTATAAAGCGCTCACCAGGACCTCTTTATTGAGAAGTTCAAAGTTCATTCAGGGTCTTTTGCTCATTAAACTGTCACCTTAACACTGACAAGGTACAAGAGGAGGTATTTTACATTAAGCGTTAGGATAACAGCAGGTACAGGCTCGCAGAAGAAAACCACCGTAACTCCTCTTTTCAAAACTGTTTTGATTACTTGCAGAGTTCTGTTTTCCAGAGTAGAATTATTATGATACTTACTACACTAATAAGACATTTGAAAGCAATCTTCTATAATAAAAACCATGACGAGTTTAACCAGCATTTTCAAAGTGAAAGTCAATATTTTCACGCAAAAAACCCCTGCTGCTCTACTCTTTCAGTCTAATGGGTTCTCTAAGGGAAAAATCTGGCTGCATGATAAAATATGAAAACCACATGGCTAACAGAACTACCAATCAGCAATCTGAAAGTGTTTAAACCACCTCTGATCTTCCTGTTCAAGCGATGCAGAAAACTCCAAAACATACAATTAGGAGAAGAAAAAGATTAAGCAAAGGAAATCTGGAAATTGGTTTGAGGGGTTTAAAAAAAGAATCAAATGCTTCCTTTGAGTAGCTACAGTCTTAAACACAGCCTCCAACTCATAAACACAAAAGGAACTTTATTAACATGCAGAGAATTTAACTTTCAAGTGCTGACCTGAAAATGTGGTTAAAACTGCCTGTGACCACAGGTGCGCCAATTGCCTATCTGCTTCGCATTTGTAATTTACCAGAAGACAGTAGCTCCTTTCAAGCTTTCAAAACAAAACTCGAATACTTCAAGGCCGTTCGATATTGCCACTCCTAGTTTAGGACAGAGGTCTGAAAACACACTTCTTGCTCCCCACTACTGCCTTTTAGAAAACAAGAGAGCTGGATAGGAACGCCCACACGTAAAACCTCTCTGCAGACAACAAAACCTCTCTGCGTCTCAAAATACTTCTGCCCTCTGTATCTTGGGTAAGCAGAATCCAGAGAGCTCATTAGCAGATGATGTATCGGACAAGTTTTGAGGCACGAACTTCTCTCACTCTCTGGCAGTGGCGCAGGATATTGAGGATGCTATGGAAGCGCTTATCCATTTTCAGTTGGGTGAACTCTTTGATGTCAGCCTCCACAATAAAAAATTCACCTGGAAAACAAATAAAGACTTTGCTATAGAAATTTTTATGTTGTAGGATACGCTTAACATTTCACAAGTGACAATACAACCTCTTCTTAACAATTCCCCACACTGATGAAAAAATACGATTGGCAGTAGGAAGGCCTCACACTGATTCAGGAACTTCGTTCCACTTTCTAAATTTGTCACCAGAAAGAAGAACTGCCAACCTTCCCATTAAGTTCAACTTGCCTGCATCGCCCACAGGCCCCCTGCAGCGAGCTCCGTCTGCTGCCAGCTGCGCCTGCTAACATCTCACAAACAATCCACACTCCTCTATCCGGGTATCAAGTCTGCAGCAGTCCCAAACACCACCAAGGGCCAGACACCAGACGTTCCACAGATGTGCCAGAAGATGGGGATAGCAGAGAGTCAACTGACAGCACGGCTTGAAGTGCCATGATGCCTAGCAGTAAACTTCTCTTTGAGGCCTGGCTTATGGGCGTTCTGCTGTTAGTGACACCCAAAGCACTCACCCGACCAAAACCAAAGAGATGCTCAGCGTCTGCTTAAAGATCACACCACAGTTTCACAAAGAAAGGCATCGTGCTTCAGCGTTTCCATCACAGAACACGGTTGAGCAGCAGTGCAATTTGAATCCCAAGTAACTGCTTTGTGACGTCCGAAATCAGCTGTGGCCTGATGACGTTCTCTCAGCAGGCACTGAAGTTCTTGAACTGGCCCTCCACAAACAAAAGCAAGTAGCCCTGCATACACCAGGAGCTATGCAGCCCCACCATTCCCTTGCCTGCCATCAGATTTGGAAAAAAATAATTCTTTGTTAATTAAGAAACTACAAGAAGATGACTAACCACTTGGAAAAGCATCCTTCCCGTGTCTCTCTAAGAAAATGGCATGGGCAAGTCCTGCACCAGAGCTGGCAGCCCATCCCTTATTGTAGTTGATGCTTCTAAAAGGAAACTCTCATTATCAAGTGCTTATAAGAAACCAAGGCCTTGACTGGAGTTAAAGCATTTATAATGCCTGCAACAGAACCCCAAGAGAAAGTACCCACAAGCTGATAGTAGATGCGAGGAAGGAAGGAAGGAGTTATTCTAAGCACTCCATAGCTACATTCGCTAGCTGTGATTTCATATTTAGTCTTTATGCACTGCTCAGATAGGAGATAATTATAGATCTAGTAAAATGATTGTACCTTGAATACTTCCTGTAACATGGCATAAGGTTTTAGCTATGCATCTTCACAAAACCTTAAGGATGAAAAGCAATCTGGAGCCAGGAACATGCTAATTAAGGTATAAGAAAGAAAAGTCCAATTATCTTTAAGGAGACTAAGCGGAAGGAAAAATATATTCTTCTGTAGTACCATGCTTCCAAGTCTTATGAGAAAGAAGTCGCAGGGCTAGGTGTCTTATAGCTTGGAAAAAGACGATAGCATTCTCCCTCCTCCTTTTACCCTTAAAGTAAGGCAGAGGCAGCATCATCTTAAATAAGACGGAGCACCCCTTCTTTCTATTAAGTTATTGGAGAATCCTTCCAGTTTAACTGAGAAGAAAGCAGCTGATGCTAGCTGGAAAGCCAAAGCTGCCAGGAAAGCTTTTATTTGTTTATTAAACAAGTACAATGTAGCTTTACACAGGCAAATCTGTGTTTTTATATAAACTTTTCACCTTTAAATTTCACCTTATGAGTGATCTAACAGGACACACACACCAAGGACATGACAGCCATTAGAACTGAAGTCCCAGAGCGCCACTTATAAGTGTAGCATTCCCCAAAATACTGCTCAAAGCTGAAGAATGACAGGCCATGTTTTCTCACAGACTGGGCCATTTTGAGAGTTGGTAACACAGGTGCCTAACTGAAAGTAGAATCTTCCAGAGACAACTGTCAAAAGCTGGAAGTCTTCCCCCAAACAGGGACTATACTGGAATCTGAACAGAGCTCGCATCATTGCCACATTCACCCATAGATGAGAAGTGGAAAGTTTGTTTACTAGGAAAAGGAAAAACCCACAGAACTGCTTAAAATACAACTACAGTTGGCTAGAGACCATTTGCAATTTCCACTGATAGGGCAATTAGGAACCCAGGGATAATCCACAGACCGGTTTCGCAGTCTGTTATATCCAGGGGAGCATCAGAATGTCCCGAATCCGTGCAGAATATTATTTCTTCTTATATTTGCCCAGAATTCAGAGCAGCAACATTCAGCACAGCAGGATCTTGTTTACGCAGAACCAGAGCTGGCTAAAGGGCAGTGGTTTGGTTGGAAACAGTAGGTTCCTCCACTAAATAACTAGCTAAACTAACAGAATCACCCTTCTGGCTGGGAAATTACCCTGATAAACCAGGCAGCATCTTTTCTCAGTCTGGAAATCAGAGGAAGAGGTCAGCTGGCAATCAGCCCAGTCTGAGAAACGGTGGGAATCCTAAGCAGAGAGACACTCACAGCAGAAATTTAAGCAAACAAATCAATGAATGCAGAACCTCATCCTGAAAAACGCAATGGATAAAGACATTTAATCATTTTGTGCTGGCCAGATAAGAACCACCTGACAGCCTGCAAGACCTTTTCTCTAGACTTTCTAGATGATTAGCCACAACAAACAAAAACAAAACAAAACAAACCTACCATACACAGACTCTCTCTGATGCTAAGTGTCCTAGTTTCCTAACTGAACTTTCCAACATAAACAGGAAAATAAAGACTGTCTCTCAGATACCTTGAAGGAATTAAAAGCCTTAATTTTTCAGACTTTAAAGAAAATACTTTCTGGCAGAAAATTCTCTGAGACTAGTTGTAGTTTCTCAAATTGCTAGAATTCCGAGGCTGCTGTGGATCACAGTGCAGACTGAGCAGCATCCCAGGCCTAGAAGGGCTGTTCTAGTATTTAGCCTCTTCTCTACAGCCATGGGCTCAAATTCCTTACCATCGTCCTGAGGACAGCAACAATTAAACCAAAATCTACTCTAAGTTAAAAATGATGAAGCAAGAATTTTAAGAAATCCCATATTAGTGTAAGCCATTGTTAGACCGAAGCAGAGCTTGTCTAGAAGAAACCCAAACTATCTGAGCCCAAAGCAGAAGCCAGTCACATGAAGTAGTCTGGCTGTGTGCCTTTAGCATGCTTTTATCGAAGTCCTTTACAACGCAGACTTTCATACAAGTTTATCCTATAGGTCTCAAAATAAAAAAATGCCAGGCACGTCCATCATATCAGAATTCCTTCCCTACACAAGAGCTGCATTTATAATCTAGAAGTTGGTGATGTTATCACCCTATCATAAATACTGAGAGTCTTGATCAGCGACAAATCCGAAGGAAGGAAGGAAGAGTTGTAGTTTGTCATAAGGTGACCCCTGAGTACCCAGCGAATGCTTGGGGCAGAATGTTCTTGCATTTTGTCCAGGGCAGAAATCAAGAGGCAGGTGCCAAGGTGGTGTCAGAAAAATCACTTTCTTTCTGTGAGACAGAAGAGTTTGCTCTGTGCTTTATGTCTGAACTTGGAAACACGAGGGCATCCTAAGGACATCGCCAAGCTTGATATGTGCAGTGCAGCCCTCCAGGAATAATTACACACTTGTTCTCAAAAGGAAAGGAATGTTAAATAGGAGATTTTAATATTAGAGATTTACTGTGCCACATATCTTTGAAAAAACTAACCTGTAAGTACAGCTTGCTTTTAAATTGAGACACAGACATTTTGGTGCATTTTCACTCCCTCTATGCTTCTAGGAGGAGAAAACTTCTTAAGGTTATCACACAGCCCTGCCTCTTCCACAACGCCACCACAGCATGACTGATTAACCAGGTTTCCTAACTTCAGAACAGATTTTAAATAGTTCATGCCCATTCTAGCTTTAAAACCTGAAAACGCAGTTTATGCAGCTTGGTTATCAAACTAGGAGTTTCCAGAACTTGTAGTGATTCCAAATTAAACCCTTGCACACTCAATGTTTTTGCTACAACACACCATGAAAGTGACATGTTTTCAGTGAAAACATATAAAAAGTAACCAAATCAGTTATGGGAAAACTCTTCAGTCGCAACAATAACCCTTGTTGCTAAGCTATAGGAGTTTATCCAGAAGAGGTGACTGGATTTTACACTGACTATATCCAGAAGAGGTGACTGGATTTTACACTGACTACCCCATTCTGTAGAGTAATATGACATTTATATTCCTTATGGCCAAGCATCCGATCCAGAGATGAATCTGGTTTCTGTTCTCCTCTCCTTACATCAAGGGAGAGCCAGAACTTTCATTGCTCCAGGCTGTTCAAGCGTTGTTCGCCCCCCAAAGCGGACAGGAATTCTTCAAGGCCAAATCTGATTTAGGCTATGGCACCCCGTGCTGGGAAGGAAGGGAAAGCCCTGCTCAGTCTGCAGATTATTGATTTTTTCCGGTTCCCCATCTGAGAATAAGCCATAGCAGATTTTCTAAATTTTTTCAGGACTGATGGTTTTATACTACTCCCAGAGGTCAGGCCATTCATTCCACCAACTATCATGTGGCTAGACAGACTATTTTCTGAGAATAAGATGCTGTACGTTACACTATAACATGAAAGGCACGTACTGTCATTAGTGATTCAATATCTCGTCCAGTATTTTTGTAGTTATATTACAATATCCAAGTCTTATGAGTTTGGTACTAACAAAGGAAAAAACAAAATACCTTTTGTATCCTTAGTTTCTTGTTCCAGGAACTGGTAGTAGAGATTTCTGACTGCTACATTCATAGACTTCAAAGGCTGATGCAAGATCTTGTACTTGCTCACCACAGCCTTGTTCATTTGTTGAACAACTGCATTAACCTGATCACATGTTAAACGGCCTCTCATATACCTACAAATAAAAATCAGTAACCAGAAAGTCAAAAACAAAGTTCTGTGCTTTCATCAGGCTTAATTGAACATGCTATTCCTAGTCAGAGGCAGTTTCTTCTGCTTTGTGTTAATGAATAAACATAGTAGTTAAATTTATTCATTTCCTTGCCTGTTTAATAATCTCAAAGGTAAAAAAGCCATGATAAATCCTAAAACCAGAAAGATGAAACATTAGAAAGCTAAATCAAGCGGTAAAAAATATCCAGCGCTTAAGCTGTAGGGAGTCTTTTAAAATGGAATAAAGGTTGCTTTTACAGCATACCACTTAAACTACAAACACCAAAAAACCAAGCAACTTGGCAGAAAACAACACAAGTCAAAACTGAAATTAAATGTTTCTGCTTAAGTGCAATTTGGTTTATATTATAAACATAAATAACCTGTGTGTGATCTTACAGCCATTCATTTGGGTTTTTTTAAGTACCACCAGTTTTGTGTTGTTTTCTCTATTTTATTGTGCAGCCTACTGAGCTATACAGACACAGTTCTGTACTGCCAACATCCTCTTCTGAACTTTCAGAGCATTCCATAAAACTAGTACTAAAATAATAAGATCTCTTGATAAAAGCCTGGAGGTACAGGAAGCACAGAAGACAAAAACTAAGTGATGTGGAAATATTAGAACAGTGGAATATCTGCAAGTAAGGCTATTCAGTATTTATAGATGTAAAGGCATGCATTCAAGGGAAAGGAAAGAGGCTACAAACTGAAAAGCCATTATATAAAAATGAAATCTGAAACTCATATGACAAGCAGTAAGCCAAATACATAACAAAACCATGAAAAAACACGGCAGTAAAATCCAGAGTAACCTTGCAACTTGGATTATCCTGTGATCACCATTCAGCCGCTACAACAAACCAAACCTGGCTGTTTGGTTCAGTATCAGTTGGCAGACGTGGGGAACAGAGAAAAGTGATACAATTCATTTTAAGAGCGAACGAGGTTCTTTAGGTCAGGACGTCAGGCGGCCAAAAGCTGTAGGACAGTAAAGACTGAAAAGATCAATGAATAGGAAATTCTTCCCTCATGTTAACCTGAATGGAAAAACTCAATCTTTGGAAAACACACAATGAATTTAAAGCACAAGTAGCTAATCAATTACAAATTCGATATTCCAAACCAGAATGTCGGCAGGCAATCTACAACCTCCAACTAAAAACAAGTGCTCGCTGTACATTTTAATAACAGCCAGCCCCTGCCAGGGAAACAGGTCTACAGGGGGTGTGTAAATACTCCTGAAATCAAAGCAATTCCTCTAATTTCATACCTAATTCCCACCAAGTTACTTGTAGCCAGTTTTCAGCTTCATTGATATTTTTGGTCAATCCAGATTCAAAGTTGGAGGTGCAGACATTTTCATGAAAACGCTCTACTTGGCACCCATGACATCTTTTCAAACAAAAGCAGCACTACCACCCCTGAAACGCAGTTGCACTCAGCATAAACAAGTAACACAGCCTACAACCACAGAAGGGCTTTGCCTGTGTACATTAACTGCTATTTATTGCTCTATCTGCATCCCTTAGCCTATTTATAAAGTCACAAGAGAACGTGCAGAGCTATGAATATTAAGGCCAGAGGTACAAAATATCTATATTTAAGTCTCTATGCTCCTGCTGTCAGCAGAGATGCGGTGAATACACTTAATAAAGCCAAGAGAACACCTCAGCTCATCCTGACGCAGAAACAGAGAAGCGGGATTCGGTCACCTAAACCTCAGAATCGAGCGGTCTTTGAGAGGCCCTCGGGCATCCAAGATGCTCACGCGGGGCTAGCAGATGTGCTGGGGTTTACAGAAGATGCAGTAAGAGCTGGCAGTACATGCTAAAGCATCTCCTACTTAGACAACTGAAATAACACCATTAGCAGATGCAGGAGAGCTGTTTTCTGGTTTCACCAACCGTACTGACTAGACGTTCAGTGACAAGAGTGGGAGTGGGGGCACTCGGTGAGCATGGAGACACCTGCGTCAGCCACTTCAATGTAGGTGCCTTAATCTGAAACTAAAGTCTGTCAAAAGCAACTGGAATTTTTCTTCTGTGCACAACTGTAAGGATCATAAAAAACTCCAGCTGTTCCACAGTCTTCTCATGTTTCCATCCAGCCATGGCTAGAAAACCTATAAATGCTGACATTTATTTCAGTCCATACACTAATATAAAAATACGAAGCTGAGAAGTTCCATGCGAATCCATTTAATTTAGATTTAAAATAACTTTAAAATCTGCTTCCCTACACCAAAAGCAAAAACATTCAGGACTGAAAAAAACCCACGAGTGATGCAATTTCTCTTTTTAATCCACAGAAGCCCTTTTCAAAACAGTTTTTTCCATAGGTACGAAAACTAATGCACAGTGTTATGTTCTTCAAAGAAAATAACAACATCAATATATCACATCCATTCCACTGGAGAAGTGATAAACCTCCTCATGGCCAACTCTGCTCCCTCAAAATTGCTTAGGGGAAAAGAAACATATATTCCCCGAAGTTACCACCTTCTGAGACTTTTGAGTTATAACGAACGTGCAGATTCTAAAAATATCTTAAGCGGTAAGAATTTCAGAGATAGGCTAAAGCAAGTATTTTCCTTTGCCTTGAATTCAAAGTTAACTGAGACATCTATTGCACAATTTCCTTTTTCTTTCTCCAAAAAGTGTCTTTTTGCAACAGATTTGAAGGCTAAGATAATTTGCAAGTTTCTTACTGTGCGAGAGCATTCTATTTGATCAAGGTGCTCCATATCTGCACCTTAACACAGCATGTGCCTTTTTTTAAATACCTGCTGCAGAGTTCTAAAAATATGCAGTCACTGAAGACTGCACATCCCTTTCAGCGCCCTAATGATGTTAGGGATAGATTCTCCTCCATGTTCAGCACAAAGAGGGTAAAAACCACCCAGATTTTTCAGTCTGCCGCAGCTGCAGTCGCAAGGGAGAGAAGAATGAGGCTCTTGGCAGATGCAAAACCCATGACACCCAGCTGGTACAGCATTTAGACATTTATGTGATGCATATGCACAGTTGTGCTTTATTAGGTCGCTCAGACAGGCTTGGCATAGGCGCAGTCCTGCGCTAGCACAGGCACGCTGTATTCCTTGTTACTATTAAGCATCAGTAGCATCCCTTGTTACTATGGCCAGCACGTATAAAGAGATCCCACATCAGAACCAGCGCTGACCTGGAGAACTGGGATATGAACCTAATGCTCATTTTTCTGGGAGACTAGGTTAGGTGTGAGAAAATTCGGGTCACAGACATTTGCTGCTTAGATTTGACTAAACAGTATGTGAAATAGCAAGCCTAGCGGGCTCACCCAATCTTGTATTACAACACTGCCAGGCAACAGGGAAAAAAAAAAGCCCCAGCAGATTAATAGATCTATTTAAATTCATGTAAATCTTCCTCCACAGAACAAGCATGCCTTTCCCATCTCAGCAGAAATATTTCTACAGCCCCACAAGCACAGCCTAAGACACAACCTTTCCATAAACCAGCAATTAACGTAAGAGAATCCAGCTGGCCTCTGTCCCCACAAACAGCAGGGCAAAACCTTCCACTTCCAAGGATAATGAAACACTTTAAGGGGCTATCAGGGAAGATCATAGCTTTAACTGGAGCTTAAAAGAACGTTTGGCTAGAATGGTCTATGTCTACTTCTCTTGCCTTAGCAGAGATAAAAACCAAAAAATTCCTGTGCTCCCGCTTTTACCTTTCCAAAATTTTATCAGAAGTACCCGAGGGAGTAAATCCACCAAATACTAGAAACCACCTGCAGAATAAAAATCCCAGGTGCATGCACTTTTAAGAAGTAACCAAGAGTTCTTTATCATTAGCTCAACATTATTTTTTTTTGATTGAGCAATTTGGTGGAAGAAAATGGACACTGCTCTCCTGAAAATTTTGAAAGCAATAGGAAAGATGATTTGAAAGCCTCAAGTAAAACACAGACGAAACAAACCAAAAATTCATATCGAAACAAGTGTTGTCAGGGAACACACTGCATCTAGAGTCTAGATAACAATTTAGCTTTAGGCATCAACAGAATTTTCACGTTTTTGCAGAAATATTTGTCATTGTCCCCAAAATGTCATTTAAGAAAGTTATTCCTACATGACAGACTTCAGACAAGGATATCTATTAATCATGTCCTGATGGTAGGGGAAGAAACCCACACCTTTCTATTCCAGAAATTTGGGATATTTCAGTGGGAGCTGTTTTTTGCTTTTAACAAGTCCTATTTCTTTTCCTGTATCAAAACAGATTGATAAGTCAAGACTTGAAGTTTTCAGAAACCAATAGACAGGGCAATAAAAACAGCACTACTAACCATTATTTTTCCTTTAAGCGTAACCATACCTTTCATCTTGTGAGATGATGGCTCTTTTTGTTTTTTTAAATGTCAGTTCTCAATACAAGAAAAGAACCCACCTATTAGCTAATATATTTCTGTTCATACAATTAAAGTGACTTTAGAGATAAGAGGTTTGGGTTTCAACTGATCAGTTCTGATCTTCCCAACATATACATAAAAAAAGAACCTAATTAGCTCTATTCATTTCATTTGCAGGTTTGCCGGCATTGCATAGAAACTATTTGGAGCCATCATCACAACGTTTCATCCTGTGGAACATTTAAAATTTCAAAATATCTGTCAGTCTCAGTCCTGCAACAGCTCACCTTCCCACACCTACGTTCGCCACCCATGGCAGGATCTAAGAAAAGCCATGCTTACTTACCTAGGAACACTTTCAAATTCTTCTGCAGTTATTAAGGGTGCTTCCTTAATAGGTCTCAGCTCTTTTGTAGGTTTCTTTGCATGTTTGGGTTCTACAACTTCTGTTTGCTCTTCACATTTCACAGTTTGCTTGGTGACACTGGAAATTGAATGAATATTAAGTATATAAATAGCAGGTAAGTAGTAAGGAGAATACTGTATTACCAAGTCTGCTTACTCACAGACCTAAGTTGCAACACATCTGTTAGGCTGGATGAACACAATTCATGATCTTGCCCAAACGAAAAATAAATAAAGAAAGCCTGCTCCATTTCAAATTGCATATTTTAGCTGACTTCATTACAGCTCTTCATTTCTCTGTGAGAGAGGCTGCTAGCAGGTGAATTGGAAGCAGTCCAAAGGCAGCACAGAGCAGTTCAGAATTCAGTGTACCATTACATTTCACAGAACATGAGGCCTCGCTTTTTATCAGATGAACCAAAGCACAGATCTGCAGCCTAACAAGCAGATTTGAAATACTTCACAGCTCTTTGAAACAAGTTCAAATCTTGGGAAGGCTGACTCATCCATTAATCTTTTGAAGCAAAGAAATTGAACACCATCCAGCATGCTGGGATTTTTTTAAATATATATTTTATTTTAGACCAGATCCCAAAAGCTGAGGAATTTCCTGCTTTGAGTGATTATTACAGCATTATTTTTATAAATTCACCCTTCCTCCAAACCCTCAGCTTAGATGCTCAAACATGAAGGTATTTGCCAGCGACCCACCTAGCTGCTCTCTGACTCCTCGGCAGGAGGACGAAGAGGACGCATCTGGCCAAATTCACCGTCATTGGAATACAAGAACATTACGGGGCTGTGACAAGCAACAGGAATAACTACAGCAGCACTGAGCTGATCTAACCTTCCCACAAAAGAGATCTTTCTTTGACGTGGGGCCCCACAGCAGTGCCCTGTTGACCTGAGGGCTGGGATTTGACGCGTCACTTGATGTGACACCCCCAAACCTAGCATCCCATTTTCCAGGGAAGACGGCTGCAGCACGGAGGACAGCGAGTGCCACCTGCAGGACTCCCAAACAGCCTGGTCTGTGACACAGCGACAGGGGAAGCTCTGCTCCCTGCCATGCCACAATGCAGAGCCCTTCTGAAATGCTGGACACCAATAGCTAAACTAATTCAGATGTAAACATCTGAAAAACAAGGTGAGGCCCTGCACAAAACTACTCCTAGCACTCTAGCTAGCACTAGTTGCAGGGAATGTCAGCGAGGAAGAGGGAAAAGGAAGGGTGGGGATTTTTGGTTGGTGTTGGAGGGGGGTTTGGAATAGAAGGATAAACATAAGGACCGAGAGAGGCGAGTTTGCATCCTAAAACTTCCCTCCTCCTGCACACTCCATTCTCCTGCCATCCTCCTCACTGCAACAAATCTCTAATCTTTTCTAGATCATTCCCCACCTGCAGGTACTTCTGCCTTGGGTTCCCACCCAGTACCTTGCCTGCACTTCGCTGCAGTGAGATGGTACACATACAGCGCTCTGCTCACCTGGACCATGAAAAGTGAGAACTGTAGCTCATATTAAAAATCTGGCTTTAGCATAGCAAGAAACTGCTCTCTCCGTGAACACCTGGAACACACAGGGCTTAGGCACATTGAATTTGCTTTTTATTTTGGTGCGATTCCTCTAGTAGATAAGAACATCAAACCCATGCACGCAGGAGAAAAACAACAGCTAAAGCCACGAGTTGTTCAATCTGTCTGCGTGGGTGTTCTCATTCTCTCAGATTTGAAGGCCTGTCTCACCGGTGTTCAAGTGCTCACTCTGCTTTCTGCATTACTTCTCTCGTGATATTCACTCAACAGACAGTTAGTACTCAGCTCCCCAAGCATTTTGGAACAGGGGAACAGAAACAGAGAAGGTCAATGGAGAAAGGGTTGCGGAAGAAGACTGAAGACCCATTGACAGTGATACAGATGGATTCTGACCAGTTACAGTCTGTCTGGTGCTTGCTTGATCCTCCACTGAACAACACAGTGAACACTGAGAAGTGACAACATGGGGACAAAGGAGAAGTGGTGCTTCGACAAACAGCATTAACATACAGCGTATTACTCCTCTGGAAACACCCACACACAAACTGACACTGACAGAACAGCAGTTGTAAGCTGACAGCATAATCTGTAGAAAATCATTATTATTCTAATGCTAAGTTTTAACATGCGTGGTTCTGTCTAGCAAGGGAAGGACCAGCTAAACTTGTATCACAATTAACTTCTTAATCAAAAGCAGGACAAGATCAGAAGGGAAACCAGCATCCCAAAGAATCTCTTTGACATCAGAGGCGACACAATCACTAAACAAGCCTCATTTGCATCTAAACAATTTCCAGGAGCTACCATAAACTTAAGCCAAAGTTGTTCCTCAATTAATGAAGTTATGAAAGGAAGGCAGAACAACAGTGATAATTTCTGAAGAACTTCCATTCTTTCACACTCAAAAATAATTCTGCAACTTCCAAATCGAAAAAGAAATTGAAAAAGAACAAGACATCCCTAAACACATTTTAGGAGGCCATTTCCTAAACGGAAGGTTCGTGTCTGAAGGATAGCCTTTAGAAAAAAGCTTCTGCAGAAGTTATCTCTTTACCAGCTAAGACTAGTCCAAGTTTCAATACAAGCAGTACCTACACAGATAAGAATATTGCTACACGCAATCTAAAATTACAGTACATTCTCTTCTGTAACTTTGTTTCAACATCCTTAACCTTTTACTTTGCTGGAATACGCCCGTAATATTTTCAGCCTGAGGCTTGTCTGCCATTAGGAGCAAGACCAGGTAAAGCTGATAGATTCAGGGCATATATCGGAAGCACTGAATTCAAATAGACTGACGCGTTGCCTTCTGACAAGCTACGAGGGTGGAAAACAAGTTCTGGGATCTCCAGATATCAGACACCAGAAGAGACCCCCATCTGGCATACCCTAACATCGCTCAAAATCAAAAAGCAATTCCAACAGGCCAGAGAAAGAGCTGACCACTCTGAGAAACCTAGTCAGAGTTATGATGTCTTAGAAGCCTTTTGAATAGTAGCAAATGTTTCACATACTTGTGTCTCATTCTCTCACTTGAGCTACTTTATTACGAACAGCTTCTTAGTACAGCCCTCTCACAGGCAGGTGGGTGTCATCGCTAGCTAAAATAAATGCCAGGCTGCTGAAGGGAAAGGAGCATAAAAAAATACCACAATCCTCCTTCAAATCCCCACAGAAAGATGATCGAGTTACAGGATTTTGTTTTTGAACTATATTTGGAAGGACAGTGTTGAACTTTGGTTCTAGTGACCCAGCATTTGGATCATCAACCCACCCTTCAGTCCTTGGGCACTGCAGCTATCACATCAGTGTGTTTGCAATTCTAAAGGAAGGAATGCTCAGATTTATCGAAGAACTAGCTTTCTACTATAACGTCACACCGGCCACTGTAAGCTTCCATCTGAACAGCTTGGTACTTTATAGGCTTTACCTGGGGATTTTTGAGGGTGCTAGCACAAGCCTGGTGGTGATCAGGCAAGAGCTAAACTCCAGAATCCATACATGTAACAACCTTGGCTCCTAAACTACACGGTAAAAGGGGTGGAGATGCAGTACTGCAGCTGGACACTACCACGAGCAGCTCAACACTTCCACGCTTGTGTACCACGTACCAGCTCTGAGTTGGTTTAGGCAGATGCGGAGGAATGTTTTCACGGAGGTCTTGTGCTTCATTTTGATCTCTCTCAGCAGACTTTTGGAGCTCCTGAAATTAACGTTAGACTTCATCAGAAATCTGAATCTTAATGTTAAGCTAGTAAAACTAGTTTGCTATGAGGGCAATGCTAAAATAATTTTTTAACTTATGAGGTGTTCTTTGCTCTTTCCCCACCATTTTACATTTTTACCCTCTGATTTCCCCAAAAGCAACTAGCAAAGGTCAGAAAAACAAAGCTAAGAGTGAGAAAACATAAGCTTGTCTGTCGTTGCCCTCAAAGCATCAGGGAAATTTGAGTGGGCAAGAAGTAAACCTGTAACAGAATCACAGAATAGTAGGGGTTGGAAGGGACCACTGTGGGTCATCTAGTCCAACCCTCCTGCTGAAGCAGGGTCACCTACAGCAGGCTGCACGGGACCTTGTCCAGGCGGGTCTTGAATATCTCCAGAGAAGGAGACTCCACAACCTCCCTGGACAGCCTGGGCCAGGGCTCCGTCACCCTCAGAGGGAAGAAGTTCTTCCTCGTGTTCAGATGGAACTTCCTGTGCCTCAGTTTGTGCCCGTTGTCCCTTGTCCTGTTGCTGGGCACAACAATATACCCTAGTAGGTCTGGGTGGTGGCGATGAAGAGACGCTACAGGAAACCCGTTTACATTCCCCAAACAACACTTTCACAAATCACTTGACACACAAAAGCACTGCAAACACAGGCTAAAAGAACAGATATACTCTAATGGAATAGTTTTCATAGCTATTGCAAGGATATAAAAACAGAACTGCTCTTTGGATCACAGTATCTATTATGATAAAGACATTCTTTCAACGTATAAACCTTGAAAAATAATTTTTTTAATGTTCACTATACTGGAGAGCTGCTTAATAAACAACCAGTTAGCCTGTTCTGAGTCTCAGGTTCACATATAAGCACATGCATCCAAACATATCACTTGGGATCTATAAGCACATGCATCCAAATATATCACTTGGGATCTAGAAAAGAACAACTATGCACTTCTTAAAGATTCCTTTGACTCTTTCAATATTTTATGAAAAGAAAAAAAAGATTACTTTTAGCAAATTCTTCAGTTTTTCTTGCTGTTCAATTTCCGCTTCCATTTTATTGAGGAGGTCATGCACGAGAACAATCTCATATCTTATCTTACACAGCATAGAGTTGTAGGATAGTTCTTGACCTGTCAAAGAAAGAACATTAAGCCCAAAAAACCTCCACAACAAAACCAAAAATCCCATTTGCCTCCCTGCCGCAAGCAGTGATTATCTGCTAACTCTGTGCTCCCCAACCACCCCATCTTGCCAGGAGAAGCAGCAATATTTGCTAGTCAAACAGTCGATCTCCTACTCCATGCAGCCAACAGAGTTCAAAGCTGCTGAGGCATAAAGGCCCCTCTCCAGCACGAGGCTGGAAAGCGCTAAGCTGTACCCACCACTGCTGCAGCTTGCAGGTGGAGGACACAGCTTTTAAACGCAGCCTGGCTTTCACAACCGCTTGGCTGGAGCACTCTGTTCTGCTTTGCGATCTCCCCCCGTTTAGGGTTATCATTCCTCTTCAAACGGGAGGTTAGCCTAGATGACCAGACGAACCTCCCAACCAACATTTCTATGATCCTACGCAATGTCTATTTGTGCCTAGCAAACAGTAAGAGATAAACGTAAAACATTCAGATCAATTTCAGTATCTCAGTTTAATTAATGCCCACTGCGTGTGTACACCACAGTCAGGCGCCCCTGGAATGCCAGGACAAGGCACCTGTATAAGCCTCCATCTGTGCCTTCACACACTTTGTTAATCAGGCTTAACATACTCACCAAGATATTTTTCCTTCTCTCATCTGGAGCTTTCCCCACCAAGTATACAGAATATAGGGTGCATTAAGCACCAGTCTCCAAGTCCCTCAGAGCAGCATACTTCACGTAGCTCATGCTCTCTGCTTGGCACCTGGTTCCCTGGTAAAGCTCCCATTTTGCCATCCTCACTCGCTTTTTATGTTATTGTTCTCTACATTTTATTTAATTTCCATTTCATGTTACGTTCCTCATCTAATTAGAGCACTCCCATTTTCTGCAAGGCGGTGCAAACCAAAACCCACTCTTAATTTCTTTTACCTATGCTTCTTAATTGAAGAGTCCTTTTAATAGTTGAAATCTTCTTATTGATGTGAAAGCATAAATCTTCCAGGTCCGAGGATGCCATGTTCCTCTATTGTCATACTGAGAAGAAAACAAAAAATGAATACAGTAATTTAAGCAAGACCTAAGCTGCAAACACTAAGCACGCAAGTAGAATTTTTAAACGGACCCTGACGGGTCAAAGCAGCAAAGGGAGCTTAAACGAAGCAGTAAATGTAATAACTACCTTTTGTTTTAGGATATTGGAAACAGGAGAGAAAGTACAAAATGACTGGCATAAGGCAAGACAAAGCAGTTTCCCTGAACTCTGGAGATAAACACAGCGTATCAGTACAATTATTCCTCATCAGACTGGGTAAATCTTTATTATACCATATATATATTTATTATATATATAAGTGTATTATTATTATAAATATATATTTTTTATATATTTGTATATTATATATTAATATAAATATATAATTATCTTATATACATCTGTGTATTATGTCTTAATATAAATACATATTATATTGCATATTTATATATGTATATTTATTATATTGTATATTTATTATATATAATAAATATATTATGTTTTAGATATGTTATATATCTTTTATATTTATTATATTATAGCTATATATTAATGTCTTCTCTACTAAAGGAGCTGGAAACTTACCGCAATAAACAAGAAACATCTGGTTTATGTGAAGAACTGCTATCAGGCTCCCTCAGGGAGACTGGATCAGATGCTCAACACTGAAAGAGTTCTTTTAAAAATATCAGTGATTAAACAGCAGAAAAGGCACGCTTGCTCGCTAGCAGAGTAGGGAGGCACAAAAAGCAGCGTTATCTACCGGTTACTCCTGCGTAAGTACACTTACTAGCTCTATAACAGAAAATAACCGGTAAGAGGCGGCTGCCGAGAGGCCCCCGCCCGGCACAGGGCACCGGCCCTCCGCCCCTCGCCCTGCCCGCCCGCCCCTGTGCCCGCAGCTCCCTCAGGCGTGTCCCCCCCCCTCGCCAAACGCAGCTTTTCGCCTAAAGCCACCACCAACCAGCACACTGCTGAATTCGTTATTCGAGATTTGCCCGTTCCCCCACCTTCCCCGCCTCGGGACAAACCGTTGCTGCCCGCGGCAGCCCCCGCCCTACCGGTTTCGCCTCACGTCCAGGCCCGGCGCGGGCGGCGAGTGGCGCGGGAAAACCCCGCCCGGCTCCCGGCGGCGCCGCTTTCGAACCCGCCGCGCCCGGACGGCGCTCGGAGTGCGCAGGCGCGGCGCACGCGCGGCGGGGAAGGCGGGAAGCGCTGAGGGGAGGGAGGGCTCCCCCCAGGGACCCGGCTGCCAGCAACAAACACCTCACAGCATGATGTGTTAATTGGTTATATAAATTAAGTTTATTTCGGCGTTCAACAGAAGACAAAGCTCTCAATAAAAATTAAGTCGCTTTTCAACATATACACACCCATACTGGTATGTCCCCTACAGATCATCGTCATAGGCCATTACTTTTTTTCTCAGGGGAAGGGAAATGATAAAAAGCTTACATTTTCCCCAAATTCCTTTTCTTCTAATTAACTACAGATATAAAGGTTGATTGCTAAGGATAGAATGCTTATCCCTCCAAATGACAGAAGGGATTGTAAGAAACATGAAACTATAACAAAAAAGCCTTATATTTTCTAGTTTTTAGTAGTCTTTAGTACTGTAACTCGTATTCCTGCATGCACAATTATCTAACGGTGTAACTGTTACACTGATCCCCGTTTTCTCACTAAGGAATGTAGTGGAAGGACATGGACACAAGCTATCACTTAGTCATTAGACAAAATAATCAAGTGAAACAAAAGTGGTCTTGGTTCCCAGCAAATAATTGGGATAATTGTGGGATAAAAGAGACTCCTAAATAATTCTACTCCAGACAGCTCGGCCTTGGGAGGGCAAAG
>Ga0065711_1031085_pt1 | contig 30605 bp, 23 predicted proteins | sample Hoacrofraction12_FD_59098 | JGI IMG/M metagenome (GOLD analysis project Ga0065711, IMG submission 59098) | Hoatzin crop microbial communities from Cojedes, Venezuela - Epithelial fraction 12 v2 (version 2) | ecosystem: Host-associated > Birds > Digestive system > Esophagus > Crop | place... | reverse complement strand
GAGACTCCACAACCTCCCTGTTCCAGGGCTCCGTCACCCTCAGAGGGAAGAAGTTCTTCCTCATGTTCAGGTGGAACTTCCTGTGCCTCAGTTTGTGCCCATTGCCCCTTGTTCTGTCGCTGGACACCGCTGAAGAGAGTCTGGCACCATCCTCCTGACACCCACCCTTCAGATATTTATAAGCATTTATTAGGTCCCCTCGCAGCGTTCTCCTTCAGGCTGAACAAGCCCAGTCACGGTGAAGACAAACTATTAAAAGCTTTTTGTAATTTTGGGATGAGTTAGGTAGGAGTGTAGGGGTAACTTTAAACTGTCAGACTCTCAGTGCAAATAAATGAAGTATGTTTTTCTTTTTCCTTTGCATACTCCTTCACTCTGGAGGGGTTAAATTTCCATAAGTGCTAATCTGGGAATTGCAAAGGAAAGGCGAGTTGTTTACTTGTTTGAAGAAACAAAAAAAATCACAAAAGGGTATTTATTCAGATTTCTATACAGATTTTTTTTTTTTAGCAGAGAAGTTACTGTACATGGGATATCTCACAATGCATCCTTATTTATTAAATAACTGTTTTGTGAATTCTGCAGTTGAGTTATTTATTTTGTCTTTTGATTTTAGTCCTGTATTTTGGCACAAACATTGAATTTTAAAGATGAGTCCACTGTACTAAGTGGATGTTTCCAGGTGTGCACATGTACTGCTTACCAGAAGTCTCTCTTGAAACAAGTTGATATTTGAAGGCTGAAATGTTTCTACAAACAATCCTTGAAGTGAAGTCTGAGTATGGTTCCCTGTGGTGTCAGATGTATAACAAATTTACACAGCTAAAGCTTGTTTGGTGGGTTGAAATTCCGAATGTGTAAGATGCCTCACCAACTGTATGTTCCTGAATTGTTTCCAAGTGCAGATAATGAAATGCATTTTATAAATAACCTTTTAGAATGTTTTTAATAAAAGCAGTTTCTGTCCCTTGGACACTTCTTCTTTCAGTTTCTCAGGGAACCACTGTATGTGCCTTCCTCGAATTCCTTTGGAGGTTAGAGGGTGAGGTTCTAACCCCTCCGCTTGCCCAGGTGTTGGGATACCCTGGAATGACAGCTCTTCTCTGGGAAGGGGCAGAGAGAGGAGTGTTGGGAACGGGGGTGGGAGGGGGAAAAAACCCCTTTCTCCTCAAGCTGCAGTTTGGGGTGGAAGAAGGGAACTGAGACGAAAAGCGCAGGTTGGTACAAGGAAAAGCGAGGAATGAGTGGGAGGAGGGAGGAAGCGCTGACAGGGGTGGGGAACCCTGGTTGCAGCAGGTGGCAGCTCCTTGCTCCAGTTGGAAGCAGGGGCCGTTCCCACCCTGCCTGTGCTCCTTGTGCCCGGCCTGCTGGATCACAGCATCTGGGGCAGGACCAGACCCTTCCTCGTGCTGGTCAACAGCTGCCAGACGGGATGGCTCCCAGCACGCAGAGTGCAGGCTGGGGACGTGTTCATGCAGAATACGAGCAAATGTGATGGTTGAAAAGTTGCAGGCAGGGAAACTTGCCCCAGTAGGTTCCTTCAGTATTTCCAGCTGTGAGAGGGTTTCTACGTGTACGTCATCTTGGGATTCAGGCTGGGAAATGTGAGGTCTAGAGAGCTGGAACAATGATGGTGTTTCATAAATGAGTCTCGTAGCCTGCAGTTTAACCCCAATCCAGAGTTGCCATGGGCTGCTTCCGCCCAGAAACTGCCAGAGAAAGTGCTCCAGAGCATTTGCAGACCTCTTGCCTCCCGGGTGCAAAAGCCACCCTGACCGCCCTAAGCCTAGTTCCACCCTCTGCCAACAGAGAGCAATCAACTATGGCTGGCAAATGGCAGCAGTGTGTATGTTCCTTTGAGGGAAAGGTGGGGTTTCCCCTCAGCTTCTTTCCAGTTCCTCCTGTGATGCTGCTAGGAAAGTGTAAAGCAACGGTGAGAAGCAGGGCTGAGGCAACTGGCTCCTGAGAAGATACTGCCTGCGGGATTTTTGAATGTGGGGAAGGAAGACGAAGCAGAGCACGAGTACATTCTGCTCCATGCTCTTCCCTGTGAAAAGGAAAAACAGAGTTGTGGTGCCCTTCCGTGTCTCGTCCTCTCTTTAGGCTCTGCCCATGATACCTGGGCTGTCCCACCCTTCCTTTGCGTAACCCAGGCGACCTGGCTGGAAAAGGAGGCCGCGCAGTAGCTCCTCAAAGGGATGAGCTGTTGGGTCCCTCATCTTCTCTCCAACCAAGTGACGGTAACCTGCGCAGTCAGAAGGCCCCCTGAGACAGCCCCAAGCTGGGTTCTTCCACTCTTGCCTTTCCTCAGCCCAGCACCTTCTCAGGAGCCTCAGCAGTTAGAGGCCCATATGGGGCAGAGGGTGGGGGTGGGTGCCTGCGGGTGGCCCCACAGGATGAGGCTGGGGGCTGACCCCCACGTGCTGTGGCAGCATAGAATTGCTCTTTGGAGGAGAATGTGTGCGAGGGGTGAGGCACGTGCTGAGCTGCGCTGCCGAGGGAGCGAGCTGGTGGCATCATGTCTGGGTACCGCAAAGCCTGAACTAACGCTGAACCCGAGGCAGCCCGATGGCCCCTTTTTGCTTCTTGGAGCAAGTCTCTTTGTTTGACATCAGGCAGGACACGAGAGGTTGCAGACCCTGGGTGATACGCTTGCTGCGAAACTGCCTCTTCATGGCTACCCTGAAACCTGTTAGATGGTTTAGTTTGGTAAGCTATTGCTGTATCAAAACATAGCAGGAGCGTACTTCGCAATTATTCAGTCTGCAGCTTTTCCCAGCTGTGGTCAGAAGGTCGTCTGCAGCTGTAAGGCTTATGTCAGCCCACCAGTAAGCACAGAAATCCCTTCTTCACAGACAGACACCAAGTAACCATTAGCATGCACTGATGCCAGTCCTCAGTTTCTTTTCTCTGGACCTTGCAAAAGGAGTTGGTCTCTGAGCTAATGAAGTCTACCTCCCCTGGCCTTACACCTAAAACTTATTAATGCGTTTAGGAATGGCACTCACTTCAGTCCTTTCCAGTTCCTCCTGTGATACTTCCAGGTAAGGGTGGGTTCGGAGGAGAGCATGAAGATGGGGGAGGGATGGGGACAAGGTTGGGGGAAGCAGAGCCCCAGAAGAGCCTGCCTGCGGCACTCTGTTGTGGGAAAGTTAAATGTTGGTATGAGAAGGTTCTGCTCTGTTGGGAAGATACTGTTGGTCTCACTTGGGGGAAAGAAGAGGAAAAGAGATGAAAAGCAGAAAGCTCTTCTCTCTCCTGAGAAATGTTCTGTCATGCCAGTCTCTCCAGGACCTTCAGAAGATAATAGTTACTTGGGCAGGGCTGTTCCTCATCTAAAATCATTACATGCTTCTAATAGTTTTGTGCAAGTGATAGTATATTTAGCTGTGTTTTGTGGCCAATTAATCTAGACAGTACTCTTTGTAATGTAGGAAGTCAGGCTTTGTTTTTTACCCTCAGGAAAGGACAGAGAAGTCATTCACACTCATTATAGTAGAACCACATCTTTGAAGAGCTCTCTTCAGAGAGCCTCCATCACTTCTCACCACCTTTCTAAAACAGCAAATATGGTTTGCTTGATATCAGGCAAGAAATTAAAATCCTACTTGACCTTAACCAGGTGGCAATAACAAAGTAATACAGCAGGGCTGTAGCCTGAAACTTTATTCATGTGCTCTGGATTTTTTTTATTTTTTTTAAAACAAGTTGATGGGGATCTTCTCTTAGTTTTTGAAGATAAGATTGCATTGATTGAGTTGGTATTAAATTTGAAGAGTTTTAGGAACTGTAATAAAAATGAAAATTAATATCGATGCAGTCTACAGAAGCATAGGCATGTTTAACTGACACTTTCAGTAAATGTACATAGCCTGTCCTGCTGCTTTAATTAGTGTTGAGGTTTGTATTAAAATCTACTAGCAAAGAGATAGCCGCACCTGACTCCATTAGTCTGGGATTCTTCCACAACATGATTTTGTAATGTTCAATCTGATGCATAAGACATGGTTTTTAAATAACTTTTCAGTTCTTCAGAAATCACAAGGTCAAAAGGAAAATTAACTTAATGTGGCAAGTTTATTGCCTCCAGAATTACGTAAGTATACATGCAAATACACACATCCTAAAAATGAGCACCAAATGAGATCTGCCTGTATGTCCAGCAGTATTGTTTTTTTCATGAATTTGCAATCATAATAAGAATGTATTAACTAAATGCACATAATGCCATGAAAATTACTGCTTCATTATGCTGTTCCAGTGGCAACATGATCAAAGTCAGTCATTTGTACAAAATCAGAAAATTATTCTAAGAAACCCAATCAATATATACAGATTGTAGTTGTAGTAAAAAGCAATGCTTTGAGAAGCTTTTGAGTAAGCTAGTTATTTTGTCCGGAATATAAAATACTCCATATAAATGTGGAATGCCAGATATCCCTCGAACGTTTACTGGAGTAAAGAATTCTCATCTTCATTAAGAAATCATTCATTAGTTTTCTCTACCGTCTTATCCCAGCCTCCGCAACCATTTCAGAAAAGGCACCTTTTTGTTGTAACAAATTCTGTGGTGTATCATATTCTAGAATCCTTCCTGCATCCAGAACAAGCACTCTACAACGCAAAAGCAGAAAGATTACAGGAGAAGAAAAATCAGCTCTTCAAACATATTTTCCCATCCTAATACAGATATCTCTGGATAATGGGAACTCTTATGTAGAAGAAATATCATTGCACTAGGTAATTCATTGGTTTCTAAAGCTAGGAACTCCTATATTAAAGAAAGCCTTTTGAAAATGGCATTTTTGCTCAATTGGTAAAAATGCTACAGTATAGTCGATTTACTGTAGAGAATTAAGGGGTCTTAATAAGTAGCTTATACCTGTACCTTAGCAGCAAAAATGTTAAATTTATTCTGTAATTAGAAGGAGGAAACAGAATGCAGGTATTAATATTAATGCTCAAGTCTTTTGTGATATCTTGGATTGTACAGATACAAAGATACTACGGTAAAAAGCGTTGGAGTGTAAAATTTATTAAGTCTGAAAACTGACGCATTTAAAGGAAGCCATTTAGTTTTAAAATGGCTTACCACAACTCACTCACCTCTCTGAATCCATGACCGTATGTAACCTGTGGGCTATAGTTAATACTGTGCAGATGTAGAACTCTCTTTTGATGGTGGATTGCACGAAGTTATCTGTTGCCATGTCAATAGAAGCTGTCGCCTCATCTAGGACCAGGATTTTTATCTTTCGTAGCAATACACAGGCCAGACAGAGCAGCTGTCTCTGCCCAAGACTGTTAAAAAAAATAGATTTGAGAACGTCAGGTTAGGCACACTGAGGAAGCGGAGAACAATATAAAGCTGCAGTTACTGCGGAGCCTATCTCTTCTATCTTTCTTAACAACACTTGATACTTCTGAAAAGACTAGTGACACATGTTCACCTTATTTTGGAAGGTTTGATTTCTTCTTGCTCCGCATACCAATAACAGTTGAGGTGTGACTCTTAAACACCTGTGGCTGAACTTTGCTGCAGCAGAAACCGAGTCTTGCCTTCAATTTCTATATTCACATTATAATGGGGAGCCTGAATAAGCCAGACTGAGTGCTAAACCACTTTTTAATAATGTTCAGTGTAAAAGTGTGGATACCCCTATATGTTTGCTGTGGTGTATGCCTTCAAGAAACTTTCTCCTGAAAATGACCTGTCAAAAAAATCAAGCTGATATTCAGTGCACTCCATTAAGACCTACCCCTTTGCTGCGGAAAGCTTCAGCGTTAGTCCCCTAGAGCTTAGAGTCCTTTTATTATTTCAAGTGCCACCCTCCTTACATAAATATGGGCTAATGTTTTACTAGGAAAAAATGAGTTGGTATGCCTAAGCAAATAAAGCAAAGGAATAAGCTCTCTGCAGTTCTGCCTTCTTTCCAGGTTTGCCGTTTTCTGCAATTTTTTGTTTTGTTCTGTTTTGTTCCTCTTTTTTAAAGTTAAATAAATGAACACTTTTCTATCCAATCTAATTAGGTGGTGCATGAATTGCCTCCACCACCCTTCACGCCTATTCGTGCACTTGAGCTGAAAATAGTCTACTTCCTTGGCTTCCCATATAGCACAGGCCATAGAACTTCACATAGTTGTGACCAGCTGGCCACCTCAAAAAAACTCATACTACCACAATAATTCTACTTGGAATGATGGGAGGAGTCGCACTGTTATACCAATACTTTCTGAAGTAAATTCTCTGGAAGTAACACACAGTTTTACAGTACCAGAAAATGACTGCAGTAGCACTTTCTTGTTTATGTACCTGAAATTTTCACCACCTTCTGAAATCTCATGAAGGAGCTTCTTTGGGAGTGACTGGACAAAATCCTTTAGGTTGCACAGTTCCAGTACCTCCCATAGTTCAAGATCAGACTGTCTTCCAAGTGGATCCAAATTTGATTGCAGTGTCCCAGAAAACAAGACGGGGTCCTAAATAACTGCAGAATGTGAGTGCGCACTTCCAACACAAACCTGAAAGTCTGCCATAAATCCTTACATTAACATAGGGAACTGGGACAAATAATTTTGCAAATGAAGCTTTGCAAGAGAAATTGTAACTTTCTGAAGCTGTTGGATGAAAGGACAAAAATCACGTGGAGTCTCAGTGTGCTTAGTTCTTCACTAAGGTGAATGTAAAGAGCAAAAGATTTCTTGTGCATTCTCTGTGCTACGGGTTCTATGGCTGACTAAAGACCTGCCCAGCACCTGGAAATTGCAACAACATATGAATTATGACTATTGTCAAGTTCGTGAAGCACTGGATACTACATTCATGAGCACTGTTAAGAAAAATTAGAAGACTGTAAGTCAAATATTCTCAAGTTCCTACAGGAAAGGTGACATATTCAGCAGTAAGAACAAAAGCAATTATTGCATCAATGAGCATCACTAGCTTCTGTGCACTGAATACACCAGGGAATGTCTGGAAAAGTACACATAGACTGGCACATGCCAGGATGCATATGGGTCACATCACTGTAGAAACAAGCATTCAGTAGTTCATTTCTGGATGCACACAAAAACCGTTTTCTTAAAAAGACAATTTTAAGAAGTCAGTACTTGACAACATATGAATACCTGCACAGATTTATAAACAGAACTGATGTTTTCAGAGGCAGTGAGGAGACACCTTGACTAAGTCCAGTCACAGTGGTTGTGACCCGACAGGTAGACTGTACAAGGCCAACAACATGCACTAGCAGGTTACATGCAAGCAGAGCAGTGATAATTTTGAGGGAGCTACATGACCGAAAAGGACTGTTAGAATGGTACGAGATCTCATGCATGGTCTTCATTTAAACTTCATGTTACTTGCATTAGAACACCATTAAAGTAATTTGCAAATCTGTACTTGAACATGATTGTTAACAACTGTTTGCATGAGATATATTTGACTGATTTTGTCCAATGGCTAGTGCGTTTTGTCCTAAATACGCAGCTATGGTTAGCCACGTCTATCGCCAGTCAAAGGCTTGGAGGTACTTCAAAACAACTGACATTTTCATCTAAATATATATAAAAAAAATATATATAACAAGAGGAGCTACTTTTAAAATCATTATCATTGTTGAAGGCAAATATACATATAATGGGAATTGGATACACTAAATTCAGAAAAAATCTGAAGAATTTCTTAATTAAATCTGATAACTTGGGCATATAAAAATCACTGTAAAAAGGTTTCCTCTCCCACTACACTCTGATCTTTAATGATACTTATCATAGACAACTTTGCTTGTGACACTTTTCAGTGTCAGACTTAAAATCTTACAAATGTGGATTATACAAAACAAACAAAAAACCAAAACCAAACCAAACCAACCAACCAACCAGAAGTGCAATTCCTGGGCAGTCTGCATGAAGTAGTCTATTCATCAGTGGAACTAGAAACTTTAGAACTGCCACTCTGGGCTACTGGAACCAAGGAAATTATTGCTGGCTGGAGAAAGTTCTCATCCTTGGTGTAGGTGAGGACTAATGGGGCCAAATTCAGCTAGGCCACTTGAAAGGTAGAACTGGTAGGAGCAGAACAATGACAGATTATTGGATTTCATTACGGCGTCTGGAGTGAAATGAGCTCTAGTTTGGATAAACTCTTCTGTCACATCTGCAAACTCATTTTTTTTTCAAGCACCTATTTCTACCAACTTGCTAGAAACTCATACCTTCTTCCCCTCTCCACCTCCTGCCCCGTTCATACTTCAGCTGTAGCTTCCCAGGAAGTTTTGACCTTCTCCACACTCTGCTTCACTTGTTCTTTTCCCTCTCCTTAGCAATTGGCAGATTTTTTTAATGGAGCCTGCAGAAAGCGTGTTTCTAACAAAAAACAATACTCCAGCAGTATTACCATGCAAAACTTCTAGTCTTTGGTCAAGCACACAGGTATTTAAACTTCCTAAAGGTAAGACAGACAGAGTTCCTTTCTAACAGACATACAAGCTTTTTTAATCTTCTTCTTTCTGAAATATGCAAAACAGACTGGACTTGGATGTAATATGAAAACATAGCCAGCAGCAGATCATCAAAATAGAAAATCTCAGAAAATGTACTTAAAATTTGGTAAAAACCTGTAACATTTATTTTAAATTCAGTAATGAGATGTCAGGCAACCTTAACAAGAAACAGAGAACTGGAACTGCAAAATAATACATTTTCATAAAAACAAATGTCAAAGCTTTTTCTATTAGTGATACTTATGCCACCAGTGGCAACTTTTTCTTTACTGTTAGTGAGCATTTTCCATTGATCAAAGGAAGAACTGCAAACAAGAAAGTGTCAAATCTTCTTGTGAATCATCACACAAAGAATATATCCGTTTATTCCTAAGCAAAAATGGATACTATAAAATCTTGTAAAATTTTCATATGGAGACATGAACTGTCCTCAGCTGTTCTAGTTCTACTTCTGTTGTTAGAATAATGTTATGGTCAGAAGACATGTAGGGCCTTTTCATTTCTTGTATAGTTATGTGTAGGTAAAACTGAGCTTGCCCTGCGTAGGCATCAGCTAGAGATGTACAACTGCCCTTTTCTGTGGCATGTAAGTGTGGTGCAATTTGGGTCTCAGCCCTTGTCTGGCCCCAGGATTAGGGCTTAGTATTTGACACAATTCTACTACTTCTGGACCAGAGTGATTAATTTTAAGTGTCTGCATTGTCTGACCATGCTAGGCTGAGTCTCTTCATCTTTGCACTATCTATCTTCTACCAAATATACCACTACAGTGCTTTACAAATTGATCTAGGAGGTCATTCAACTATCTGACAGCCCAGAAGTTTTCATAAAGATGGAAAAAGACAAATCAATGTTGTAGGGGAAAAACAAAGCGCATAAACAACTTGTTAATACACCAAGCAGCGAAACTGCTGCCACAAAATTGTGGGTGCATCCACATCAGTGACTTCAGTTGGTCTCCTGAAAGTCCCCTTCATTCCTGCTTAACATACTTTCGTTTACACAGTGAAGGAGCCCATGAACTGGATGTCTTGAACTCATGCAGCATATTAGCTGGATTTCTTTTGTATAAAGTGAAACCAGAAGACGATCTCCAGACATTTGCTCTCCCGCCAAATGCCAATGAACATTCAGGCTTAACCTGTGTTTACACGGTGAAGGACAGTAGCACAGTCTTCAGCACTTAGGACTTGCATCAGTTAAGCAATGTCTATTTTATTTTTTTTTAATACTGACTCTTTATGTTTTAGTAGTTCTCTTTTTTGCAGACTTCTGCCCAGATGGCCCCCTTCTTTTTCAGAACTCACTGTAATGGAAAGAAAACAGAAAAATCTTTTCACTATTATACCATGTAGACAGGTACAGTACAAGAAGCTAGAAATAAAAAAACGGGACAAAATGATGAATGGGGATACTTTAAATTATGAACTCCTTAAGTCGACCTACTCTTGGGACAGCTACTACACAAGACAGACACATTTATGACCAAATGCTAGAACTGTGACAGCAGGTACATCTCCCCCATGAGCCTAGAGTCTCTTTGGAGTTCCATTCTTGCTTAGTGAAAGTATTAGTATCCCTGCAAATACTAACATTAGTGTTTATCTCAAAGTATTTTGCATCATGGCTGCAAAACCAAACTTGCTCTTTGTGTGTTAATGAAAGGAGTCAACAGTTTTTTGTTCCAGGAATGGATTTTTTTCTTCTTTTTCGTATTTGATATTATTTTTGTCAACAGATCTGTTAAGACAAAGGTATGTTTTCCCCATCCATCCATCCTGCTGAATGTACCTCTGCTGTATAATTTTGTATCACAACACATTTCATGCTGTTTCTTCTCCTCATTACTTTGGTTCCCCTTCCCTCTCTTTACTACCCTTCATGAATAACACAGGTCTCCTTACACGGCTACCTTGCACTTTCATTCCAACACAGCTAACTCAAGATGGCTCATTGCTGCCTTTTGCAAATTTGCTGTTCTGCCTTTCCACTCCTCCCCATCAACTCCACCAAATATTTGAGAGGGCTGGCCCCAGTATAGGGCCTGAATTAATAAGCCCACCAGATTGTGTATTGTACTTACTACAGGCTCAATTTAGAGTTGCTAAGCTAACTGAAAACCAGTATTATAAACATCGACAGTCATTTATCTGTTATAGGACTCTTGTGTGTCATATGGAGAGATTTCTTCTCTCAAAATTAAATAACCACAAATAATCTCCTCGTGAAGTACACGGTGGTCCTGGTTTCAGCTGGGATAGAGTTATTTTTCCTCTCAGTAGCTGCTGTGTTTTGAATTTAGCACCAGAAGAATGTTGATAACACTGATATTTTTCAGTTGTTGCTATGAAATTAAGAACTTTTTCCAGTTTCCCATACTCAGGTGATGAGCAGGTGTGCAGGAGCTGGGAGGGAGCACAGCCAGGCAGCCAGCCCCAGTTGGCCCATTAAAATATTCCATACCATAGACCTCATGCTCAGTTTATATAATAGGGGTTAGATACAGGGCACGAATCCTCTGTTTTTTCTGAGAGTTCAAACTTTTCCAGGAGTTCAAACGTTTTTGCAAAATCCACTCATTCCACAGTCACTGTTCAGGGACAGGCTATGCAATTGGTTGTTGGGCGGTGAGAAAAATTGTATTGTGTATTGTATGTTTTGCATATTATTTTCACTAGTAGTAGTAGTAGTAGTATTTCCTTTGTTGCCTTATTAAACTGTCTTTATCTCAACCCACGAGTTTTCCCTTTTGTCCATTTCTCCTCCCCATCCCACTGCGGGAGAAGAGGAGGGGTGAGCGAGCGGCTGTCTGGTGCTTCGTTGTCATCTGTCAGGTTAAACCACGATAATGATAAAAACATGTCAAACAGACTGCATTGTTAATGTATCTATTTCATTCCCACAACTCTAAGAAAAGCACACATTGAATAACTCAGGTACAGAAGTAATTTGAGTACCAATCCATGTGAATGATTCGTAAACATGCTTTTTTAAGGTACTATGCAGTATTTGTTGATGCTGCCTACTTGTTGGCTGGAAGTATTTCACAAGAGTACTGAAAGCTTCATTTATTGTTTTCTCCCACAAATGGACCATATTCTCCCTCTTCTTCTGCTGTGCTCCATGATTACAGCAGTCTAAGGTGATGGAAATGGGAAGTATCATAAAACAGGACATAATCACTGACATCGTAAGATTAATTTGAAATGTGCATAAGTCATTTAACGGGTGATAAATCCTTAGCAGAATCAGGTAACTTTACCAAGTAATTAGTACAGTATGTAAAAGTACAAAACAACTGCATAAAGCAGCTTTCTCTTACATTCATTAGCTGAAAGAGTAAACCGTTTGATCTGAAGACATTAAAGCCTGATTATTTTTCAGTTTGTAACCTATAATCTGTACCAAACCATAGATAGGAATGCTCTATATTTTCCAGCAATTATTCTGTTAATTTCCAGGAAGGGGAGGAGGAATATTTTGAGAAGCTTGAATGAAGAAAAAAAATACTAAGCAAATATAGTACACGAATTTTCTGACCTTCCATTGGTGTTGTCTCTTCACTTGTATGCTCTGCACTGAAGACCTGAATAAGGTCAGCAAAATTAGCTCTCTTTGAAATGAGTTCTTGGTAGGACCCCATTTGACTTATTCTGCCCTCTTCCATTACTATTATAAGATCAGCATGAGGCAGAAATGTTAGGTTACGGGTCACCAGTATACGAGTCTGAAACACAATGTTTTCCATTTTAGCATATAAATACAAAGCATATATTAAAAGTAGACATTATATTACGATAGCTGGAATGACACAATGGAATTTTCTTCTGGAATTTTGCTCATTTATTTGTCTACTTTATCATTATGATTGTCATTTATTGCCTACTTTACTACATTACTCTTTTAATCGCTGATTGTAATGTCAAACTTTATGCTTACAGCTACTTGCTATTACTTGTACTTACGTGTTTATTAATGTGCATCGTCTGCTCAGGAATGGTTCAGATTAGGTTGTAAAGAGAAGAGGTAGATACTACAGCTTTTAATATACTACATGCATCTTGGTAGTCTCAATATTAAAATCTGCTTATGAGTCTAACATTACTAGGGTTCTTGCTTCTGACAGATACTTATAACCCATGGAGCAGATAAATTAAGAAAAAGGAGAAGGAAGTGAAGGAAAGACATTTACTTCCAAGTAAGTAATGTATTCAAAAGTATTTCATAGTAATACATGTGTTTTGCAGGCATCAGCCAGTAGGAATAATCTGTACTAATTCATACTGTTGAAGAGAGATTTTTTACAAGCTATCGTACCTTCCCAAATGAACAGTTTTTAAATGGGAGAATCTATTCCTTCTGATTCCACTTTCCCCTAGGAATTTCTTTGTTCAACAAGAAGCTTTTCGTTCTGTAACCTATACTGGCTATAACCTGTTTACTGCAGTGAGGCATCAGGAGTGGCCACAAAGGGCTCCACCCTGCCTTCTATATGCAGGTCACGGCACTCCCCAAAAACTGCCAGTAAAGAAGAAATGAGCAAACATTATATGAATCTTTCAGACTCCCAGGTCAGGCCAGCTCTCAATCTTTTTTTTCGGTCTGTGCTATGTCTGCCCAATAGGCTTCAAATTGGCATAACCAGCTGTGCTTTTTATTTAGCCTCTTTATTCAGAATATTTTTTATCCATGCCCTAGGTAAGAGATGAGCTTTTGCAGAATGACTGGGACTTTTATTGTGTCTGTTGTATTGTACAAAGCAGTTCCTCCCCAAATTGAAAGGAAGCCACCCTACTTTACCTTAGGAATACTGAAGGCCCAATTAGCTTCTCAAAAAGATGTTTCCCAACGTGTACATCTACAGCAGACAGAGGGTCATCCAGAAGATACAAGTCAGCATTGCTGTACATGGCTCTAGCGAGACTCAGTCTCTGCTTCTGTCCTCCACTTATATTGACACCCTAAGAAAAGAAAGTCAAAATAATCCACTAAATACTAAAGAAGACCAGTGCACCACACTCAGTCTCATCAATATTTCTGTCAGGTGATCAAAGTAAATTTTATAGGAGATACGAAAATAGAAATTTGGATTTTCAAGTAATTAGAGCAAAGTTTGGGCTCTGTTGATTAAATTGCCACTCCAAAATGGGCAAACGCAAGGTACTTTGGAAAATTAAAAAATAACTATTATTTACAGTCATACAGGAATTTTTACAGTATAGAGGAAACCCTTGGAGGACAGGACAGGGCTGACTCAAACTTTTGTATAGGAAAGAGCCATTTTAAAGAGTTCACAGCTTGAACAGAAGTTAAGTTCAAAGCAAGGAAGCTAAGTAAGGAGATGGGCTAGATGTACTTGGTTGAGCACACTAATTAGTCATCAGCGTACATTATCAAACAGATAATATATAAAGACATAAAAGCCATAACTTAACTTCTTGCACCACTTATATGACACCTCAAATTCTCACCCTTTCTCCAATCTCTGTTTGGTCTCTATTTGGTAACTGTTCCAAATCTGGCAGTAAAGCACAATGCTCTAAAACAAGTTCGTAGTATGGCCTATTTAGAATTGCGCCAAAGAGAATATTTTCCTGTAAACTGTCATTTTGAATCTAAGCCTGCCGAGAAACACATGCCACTGAACCCTAAAAAGAATTTGAAAGATTTTTTTTTACTTGGGCTTTCTGAACATAAAAAATAGCATTTTAAAAATACACTTGAAATTCCAGCTTTACTCCAAAGTAACCACTAATTACATCCAAAACTTGAGCATTATGAAACTGTTAAAATGGTGACTGTCAGGTAATAAAAACAATCTGTTGAATATTCCTGTATAGCAGCTTGGCTATAATTATAATAAGAGCACATACTTTTTGAATAAAAGTGACAGAGTTGGGACATATATTGAGCAAAGTCTTTCAGGGAAAGGTCTCAGTGACAAAAAGGCATCTATTAAAGGATCTACATGCAGCAAAATGGGTCTGCATTAGGTACATGCTGTGGAATGTGTCAGCCATTAGAAGTTACGGTTACAGGACAGGAATGACAATTGGAAATGTTCCTAGATCTTTTCTTACGTTAAGATGATCTGTAAGGTCCCTTCCAACCCAAACCATTCTATGATTCTACGATTCTAAACTACATGCCCTGTGAAAAACTATTAATTTTATAACAAATTGATAGTATAGATACACTAGTTGGGTATATGCCTTCCTTATTAGATTCTACACAGGTGATCTTTTTCCCATTAATTACTACTCTCAGATTTGGAACACCTCAACTCCATATTCTTCCCCCATCCCCTAACAGTGACAGGACACTGTACTAGATTTCCACAGGAGCAGATTCTTGTTCAACACTTATTTTCAAGGCTGAGACACTTTTTTAATGTTGTCACATCCACTTTCAACCAGATTAACTGATATCATGCTGATCCATTGATATTTATTGGCTCAAGCACTGTAGTCTGTCATCAGAGGTTAACCTCCTCCAGATCTATACCCTGTAAAAAACTTCCCGAAACTCTGTTCTGTGATGGGAACTTTCATTGCTCTTGGTAACTACAAGACAAGTTAAGCTATAGGGTTTCCTGTCACTAGAGCCAGCACCTTAATTCCATCTCTGCCTAATGTTCAGCTTTTCCATCTATTTCCATACCCTTTATCTTCTCTCAACATAAACCACTGCAAGAAAGATGATCATCTTCTACAACAGTTTATAACTTTTCTGAGTGGGTCATGTTTGTACAGCTGTTCAAAATCAGCAATCATCAGATGTTTAGGCTCAATATATGACTTAAACACTCATGATTTTCGCACTGAATTATATAGAAAATAAAACAAATGAAAATAGGTTTGCAATCACTTAAGTTGAAAACAAAGAAAAATTGTTATAGTGTCAACAAAGCGTCACTGTGTTGTTTTTTTTTAAGATTTAAGAAGCTGGAGGTACCCTTGCCATCATTTCTACAACCATAAACAGCTGAGGAGGAAAAACTGCACTTTCAAAAGCAGTTCTGCTTAATTTAGGTATTGAAGAGTGGGGCAAGGAAGGGCGACACAGACAGACAATCTTACTCTTTCTGAACTGTTCCTTCAAGTTTCTCCATTTCTCCAAGAACAGCACAAAGAAAAGATGACTTTCCACATCCAACCTGTCCCACATCAGCAACTAATGAGCCTTCAGGAATGCTGACAGTCAAGCTGGAAATATTGAAGAAGACAAATTAGTTATCCTCTTTGTAAATACTCCATCACGTATGGGCTGTGGTCACTGTAAGAAAGAAAGAAATATTCTTTCTCAGAACGATGAGAAATTATTACTTTGCACATCTTTTGACTACGGACCATTCAGAAACTTGCAATGACTTTAAGTATAAATTTATGTGAAGAAATTTTTCCTAATATCCAATCTAAACCTCCCCTGGCGCAACTTGAGTCCATTTCCCCTTGTCCTATCGCTAGTTACTTGGGAAAAGAGACCGACAGTCACCTCACTGCAACCTCCTTTCAGCCAGTTGTAGAGAGCGGTAAGATCCCCTCTCAGCCTCCTCTTCTACACACTAAACAGCTCCAGTTCCCTCAGTCACTCCTCATAAGACTTGTTCTGCAGACACTTCACCAGCTTTGTTGCCCTTCTCTGGACACACTCCAGCAACTCAATGTCCTTCTTGCAGTGAGGGGTTCAAAACTGAACACAGCACTCCAGCTGCGGCCTCACCAGTGCCGAGTACAGGGGCACGATCACCTCCCAGCTCCTGCTGGCCACACTATTCCTGATACAAGCCAGGATGCCGCTGGCCTTCTTGGCCACCTGGGCACACTGCTGGCTCACGTTCAGCTGGCTGTCAACCAACACCCCAAGGTCCTGTTCCACCGGGCAGCTTTCCAATCACACTTCCCCAAGCCTGTAGCGTGGCATGGGGTTGTTGTGACCAAAGTGCAGGACCCGGCACTTGGCCTTGTTGAACCTCATACAGTTGGCCTCGGCCCACCGATCCAGTCTGTCCAGATCCCTCTGCAGAGCCTTCCTACCCTCAAGCAGATCCACACTCCTGCTGAACCTGGTGTAATCTGCAAACTTACTGAGGGTGCACTTGATCCCCTCACCCAGATCATTGATAAAGATGTTAAACAGAACTGGCCCCAATACTGAGCCCTGGGGGACACCACATGTGAGCGGCTGCCAGCTGGATTTAACTCCATTCACCACCACTCTCTGGGCTCAGCCATCCAGCCAGTTTTTACCCAGCAAAGCTTATGCCCATCCAAGCCACAAGCAGCCATTTTCTCCAGGAGGATGCTGTGGGAAACAGTGTCAAAGGCTTTACTAAAGTCCAGAAAAACTACATCCACAGCCTTTCCCTCATCCATTAAGTGAGTCACCTTGTCATAGAAGCAGATCAGGTTGGTCAAGCAGGACCTGCCTTTCATAAACTCATGCTGACTGGGCTTGATCACCTGCTTGTCCTGTACATGCCATGTGATGGCACTCAAGATGATCTGCTCCATCACCTTCCCAGCACTGAAGTCACACTGACAGGCCTGTAGTTCCCAGGATCCTTCTTCCGGCCCTTCTTGTAGACGGGTCTCACACTGCTAACCTCCAGTCATCTGGAATCTCCCTAGTTAGCCAGGACAGCTGATTGAAAGTGGCTTGGTGAGCTCTTCCACCAGCTCACTCAATACCATTGGGTGGATTCCATCCAGCCCCGCAGACTCGTGTGTGTCTAAGTGGTGTAGCAGGTCGCTAACCACCTCCCCTTAGATTATGGGGGCTTCGTTCAGCCCATCTTCCCTGTCTTCCAGCTCAAGGAGCTGGGTACCCCAAGAACCACTGGTCTTACTATTAAAGATTGAGGCAAATAAGGCATTAAGTACCTCAGCCTTTTCCTCATCCCTTGTCATCACATTTCCCCCCACCCAATAAAGGACTGAGATTCTCCTTAGCCGTTCTTTTGTTGCTAATGTATTTATAGAAACATTTTTTACTGTCTTTTATGGAAGCAGCCAGATTAAATTGTAGTTGGGCTTTGGTCCTTCTAATTTTCTCCTTGAATAACCTCATGACATCGTTGTAAGCCTCCTGAGTTGCCTGCCACTTCTTGCAATGGCCACAAACTCTCTTTTTTTTTTTTTCGGGACTTCCAGCCAAAGCTCTCTGTTCAGCCAGGCTGGTCTTCTTTCCTACCAACATGTCTTTCGGCATCTAGGGACAGCCCACTCCCATGCCTTTAACATTTCCTCCTTGAAGAATGTGCAGCCTTCCTGGACTGCTATGCCCTTCAGGACTGTCTCCCAAGGGACTCTGTCCACCATGCCCCCACACAGACCAAAGCCTGCCCCGCGGAAGTCCAAGGTAGCAGTTCTGCTGACCCCCCTCCTTACTTCTCCGACAATTGCAAGCTCTATCATTTCATGACGGCTGTGCCCACAACAGCCCCCAACTAACACATCACCAAGTCCTTTTCTGTTCACAAACAACAGGTCCAGTGGGGTGCCTTCCCTAGATGGCTCACTTACTGTCAGGAAGTTATCTTCCACACACTCCAGAAACCTCCTAGACTGTTTCCTCTCCGCTGTATTGTATTTCCAGCAGACATCTGGTGAGACCATGAGAACAAGGGCTAGCGATCGTGAGAATTCTTGCAGCTGCTTATAGAATATTTCATGTGTCTCTTCATCCTGGTTGGGTGGTCTATAACAGACTCCCACCACAATATCTGCCTTGTTGGCCTTTCCCTGATTCTTAGCCATAAACACTCAACCCTTTCATCGCGATCATCAAGCTCTAGACAGTCAAAATGCTCCCTAACTTACAGGGCTACCCCACCACCTCTCCTTCCTTGCCTATCCCTTCAGAAGAGTTTATAGCCATCCATTGCAGCACTCCAGTTGTGCAAGTCATCTCCTCATGTTTCTGTGATTGCAACTGTATCATACTTTTCCAGCTGCACAATGGCTTCCAACTCTTCCTCTCTGTCCCCTGTGCTGCGTGCATTGGTGTAGACGCACTCCACTTGGGCTACTGATCCCACCACCCAGGGAGAAGACCTAATTCCAATGTGACCGTCCTCAGGCGCTTCCGTGCTTTCCAACACATCAATAACCCTTGCATCTCTGCTGCTGCATGGATCTCCATCCCTTATCTCCAATGAGATGGCAGACCGAAGGACCTCGCTAGCACACCATCCCTCAAACATCTGCATGCCACCCCCAGGCTTATCTCTAGTGAGCCTGGTTTTATCCCTTTCCCCCTTCAAATCTAGTTTAAAGCTGTTTCAATGAGCCCTGCTAACTCCCGTGCAAAGACCCTTTTCTGCCTTTGAGACAGGTGTACCCCGTCTGTTGGCAGCAGGCCTGGTGTCTTGTAGACCGACCCATGACCAAAACCCACAAAACTCTGCCAGTGATACCACGCTCGGGCCAGGTATTGATCTGCTGGCTCTTCCTGTTTCTCCCTTCATCATTCCCTGCAACATGAAGGATACAGGAGAAAACTACTTGTGCTCCTGATCCCTTAAGCAGTCGTCCCAAGGCTGTGAAGTCTCCATGTAGTTTCCAATGCAGTTTGACAGGAGGGATTTAAAGATCCAAAGATCTGAATGCATTCCTGACAGAATTCCACTGAAACAAGGCTAGGATGAATTTGGTTCATTTTTTTTTTTTTTTTCCTCATCATGTATTTAGAGGTTTAGTGTTTGAGAAGGCATAGCTAAAAATTACAGATTGAAAATGCCTTGCCTTCAAACTTAAAAAAGGAGTAGTATAAAGAAGGTAGTTGATTTCTAGGCAATAGAAGCACTATGATTAAAACAGTGAAATGAGATTCAGGAGCTTTGGATTTGGTTTCTGACCTTCTAACACAGGTCTTCAAAAGCTTGGTCAATTCATAATTTCTCGTTCTTCTCCAGTCATACACATACTATCAGAACCTGAGAATTCAAATGCATTGTGTTGATACATTTCATGTTTTGAGATACTGCAGGGCAGCATTCGTGAGCCATTGAGCTACTAAAGCAATAGGGAACATAAGAAACAGTCCTGCATGAATTAATATTTTTATAAAACAAACCATAAAAGGAATACATGTCAATGTCAGCATGGAGTAAGTCGCCAGATACCCAGATGACTTCAAAGCATCCACTTCACATTCTCTAATGCTCATGACCTTTCTTTGATATGCAGGCTCCCATGAGTAAAGTTTCAGGATCTAGATAATCAAACAAACATATTTTAATAAAACAAAAAAGATTTTAATAAAACAAAAAAGCAGTGACCATGCTTCAGACAATAAGCTTAAGCTCAAAACGTCATTTTCAGATATTCAGCAATGCCAAACTACAAAAATTTGAATGTTCTACAAATCAAAGCAAGGCCTCAGATAACTCAAAATTAGGTTGTTCATATGGAAGATTTACTCTAGTCACTCCTAATTCTTCAGATAAATGACGAGCTCCTTTATTTCAAAACAGGACAAATAACAAAAATGAGACAACTTCTAAAAGCGCTTTTCTTCTATGCTAAAATTGCACTCTGCTAAAGGTTTTCAGACAACTACTAACATATTCTATAACCTCATTAAAAATGTGGTAGTAAAATTCATGCATCATGCATAGTAAGCTTTTCAAATCAAACTAGTAAATATTTTCCAAAACCACTTTAAGCCCATTATGTTAAAATGCCTTCTCTTTAAACTTCTATCATTTCTGCTGACATATTACTCATAAACCCTTAGTTTTTTCAAAAACTTACTTTCTATCTTTACAACCTAACAAAAAACTCAAAACCCTTATTAGTTGTGGCATTACCTTTATTCCATGCAACATTTCACTCAGTAGCTTGACTCGTGGATCTGAATACCTCATTTGGCTTTTCTGGTTAAAAGACAGCACTGTTTTCATTTTTCAATGAGCAAAAAATTTGGAAGGTAAAATATGCAGTGTACTGTAGGCAATAATACCTTTCATGCTATTTTTATCTTGGTGAAGAACATACTAGCACTGCAGTTACACCATTTTCAGATATATATGTAGTAAAATAAATTCATTAGACAGGATACAGGATTAAATAAATTAAAAAAACATTTTTTCCCTAAAATGCCTTAAAGACTGCATTTCAATTTTTGTCACTTTCATTTTTCTTCACATTGAATTAAAATCTTAACAAGTTTGCAGTTCCCAGAGTGTTCAGGAATGATAATATGGTTTTAATCTTCAAAATCACTAAGCACACAGACTCAGTAACAATATGGTATAACACTATATACACATATACATGAATATATACATAACACTATACAGATATAAACCACTTTGTACATATGTATGTGTGTACATATATATATATATATATATATACAGGAGTTAGGATGAAAGTTTCCTCTGCTACTGATCAACACATTGTTATTGAAAGAATCAAAGAAACCCAAAAATCCTTCTCACTCCTACAGTATACTCAGGCTCTTCTGCATCTCACATTTCTAAAATACTACTCAATAGCCTCTTTAATGTTTTAAGTCTTATTCAAATACAACAAGTTGCAAACTTTTAGACAGAATTATTTTATTGTCCTTTGTATTTCTTCTCTATCTCTCATATCACAGTTGGGGTCTAAGCACGTATGTAGCTGCTGCACCTCACCTGCAAAAGAGGTGAGAGGGTTTTGGGGTTTTTTTTTAATGTCTCTAATCCATCACAGCCTTACAAAAGAACCAGTGGAGACCCAGAGTCTGCACTGCATGTTGTACCATCCAAGGCAGAGTAAGACAGAGACAAATAATTGTCTTGACAGCAATGCAAAACTTAGGGTCATAGTTTGTTTTTTTTTCAGTAGAGGTCACAGAAATTGTCATAGTAACAGGCAATACAGTGCCAAGAGAACCGTAACATTAGAGAAGCAGAAAAGAAGTCAGAACACATGCACTACCTCTATGGGAATTCCCATAATCTCAGGAGAATGTGCTAAATTTGAGTGAGCAGCTTAGCCTGAATAATAAACGTGGAAGAGGGCCATAATCCTACAAAACCCCTTATTTAATGGCATTAACTCATGTAATATGCAAAACCAGAGCTATTTCCTAAATTGAGTCATACGGTAATTTTTACTAATACGAAAGTATTCTTTCAGTGTAACGAAAATATAGGTATCCAACCCAAGTACTAGTGTAGCCATCAAACATATGGCTGTCTTACTGCAGTTATGCTTCCCTCCTCAATGAAAAACAGCTGTGGCTTGGTGTTACTTATTTGTTTTGCGTTTAATTTAGATGTACCAATAGTATTCTTCATACATGTATAATTTATACCCTCCACCTTCGCTCCTATATTATGACAACTTAACCTCTCCTTACTATGATTATTTAAATATCTCACCTTAAGCCTTTTTACTTTGGCTGCAATGAGTGCATTTACATGTATAACAAAAAGAAGCACTGCAACACCTGCGAGGACTGAGGGGCCAAGTTCTTTCCAGAGAAAGACAACAGCCATGATGATCTGAAAAGGTGCTGACCACAACAGGTTGATGTTTACAGTTAGCTCTATGAGTTGCTGAGCATCTGCTGACATCAGGTTAATGATTTCCCCAGTTGTATAGTTTCGTCACGAAGAATTTGCTAAAGTTAAGGCCTGCAACCAGAAAACACAGAGGTCACAAAAATCAACAATTTTGAGGAGAAGCTAAAAGGACAATCATTAGAGCAAAGCTGAACTCAGTGACAGAGACTAGCAACTCTTTATCGTAAATAAACAGGATAACATGGCACAAAGAGGGCTCCAAAGGCCTCAGCTCTGGGCAGGCTTAGAACCTCCCAGTGCTAGAACCAGCAACAGGAGTCTTCACAGCCAGCACACGTACAACTGGGACTGACACCCAGACACACACCCACACACTCACATCATTCCACTGTGTCACCTGCAGCTCCTGCACGTAAGAAGACAGCGCTGCAGCAGCTCATTCCACAGCCCGTCCCCCGTGCAAAGCACAACCTGAGCTGGCATTCACCAACCGGCTCTACTCAGAGAGAGGAAGAAGCTGTATCTCCACCTTGGAGCTGTGGAGACGTACCAGAAGACATGCCCACCCCGGCTGGAGCCTCTGTTCCCCTGTTCATGACCTGATGTACTGACACACTTGGATACGTGACGGGAACGAATAAATCCCTTTATTTAACTGACTTGCAGTTTATAAGTAAATTTTTGCATACTGGTTCAGAAAACACCTGAGAAGTCTACGTCAAAACATCGGTTTGTCTCTGCTGAGAAAAGAGACTGTATTTCAAATTAACAAAGACAGTAATTTATTTCAGATTTGGATTATTTTTTTGCCTTCCTTAACTTGTGCTTAAATACTGCAGTAAAAATACCAATGTGGCATGTTCATAAAAAAGTAAACTACAGGTGAAGCACTGAGAAACTAGCTTCACCTCATATGCTACATATTAACAGTATAGTAAACACTTTTACGTTTTGCAGGCCAGACAGCTACTTTTACTTTCACATTATAAGCACCTGCATCTCCTGTAGCTAATAATGCTGCCACCTCAGCATATCTTACTAAAGCTGGGATAAGTCATAGATAGATTTCCACAGCAGTTAGCTGTCTTCTAAACATCTGAAAAACAACAAACCTACTGGGTATTCAACTCCACAGAAAATCAATTTCACTAAAATCAGTGGGGAAATTTCAACCTCCAAAGGAGACAACGTGGCAAACTTCAGCTTTTCATATCCACTACTACTATCCAGTAAAAACAGCAATTACATGTAGCCTTACTTTTTCCCAGACATCTAACCTAAAAGAAGTTTTCCCAGTTCATTCGGTAAATTTGGTAAATCAACCCACAATCAGAATAGAAAGAGTTCAGTTTATACATAAATATTCAATACTATGCCTGTACAGGTGGTTGACAAGAGTATGTAATTTCAGGATTAGAGCCTTACAATGGAAATGCTGCTGAAATTTCAAATTATTATAAATAAACAACCATCAAAACATAAAGTCAATCTGTTAGCCTGTCACTAGTGTACAACATCCTGGGTTTTGATCATGCTGGTAAGCATATTATCTTTTAACACTGAGTGTTTATTTTAGTTTTTGTTTTGAAAGAAAAGTAGAAGAAAATATTTTCACCTTTTTGTATATCAGGCCAACAACCGCAGTCTTGATTCTGACTGCAGTAAGCATGTTGTTACGCTGATATAACTGACGGAGAAGAGTCTGTGAGAGAACTACAAAAAACAAGGCAATAGCATAGCCATATCCAGTCTTGTATGAACTAGGATGAGTTTCACTGACCATTACCATTGCCCTGAAAAATGAAGGAAAGTAAATTTAAAATTCTGTGCATTAAGTCAACAACCAACAGTAAGAAGTTCAATAAACCGACATACTTGTTTAATTAAGTCCATTTTGGATCCAGATATAGTGGAAGTTCACAAAGATATATGATGTTCAAAAAAGGCACATCTTATCTGTGTTTTCCAATTTGTTAGCTTAGAAAGAATTCTCAAATACTATTCTACACATGAATGTGCTATTGCTGATTTCACTGACAATGGAGTACAAGTAAAGAATGACATAAAAGAAAAAAAAAGAAAAAATAAGAATTAGATATTTATACTTAAAAAGGTTGCAACTACCAACCATGTTTTATCTAGAAAAAAATCTAGAGGAAAATTATTATTTTTGTGTCAGGGAAAGGTTATCTTAAATGGCAGTAACTGTGATGTCTTCAAACAGATTTTATGGTTAATAATTTCTTTTAGGATTACACTTTTTTAGGGTATAGTTTGGAGGTTAACAATAATTCTGTTCATTAACTCTTTCCTTTATAAATACACAGGTATTAGACCAATTTGTAACACCTCTGTGGTAAGCACAATTTCTAAAAACCACTTCCATTAACCTGATGGTACCAACAACATGGTAACAACAGTCATTGCAGTTTTCCACTAAAATATGTAACAATATCTACAGCTTTAGCTTTAAGTGTTTTTTTTAAAAATAGAGATCGAAAAATATAGACAGAAAAGCAGGGAAGTTAAATATCTTGGTACTCCATTCTTCTTAACATTTGATTTTATATTTAAGTACATTAAATACTTAAATACCATATTGTGGAATTGAACTTCTGCTGGTTTTGTCTCAGTCTTCTGGCTAAGAAATTCCTGATCTCTTTGAGCTTTCCCTTATTACATCATTTTCAGATAATCATTGGGCCAAGGGGCAGGGGAATCAAATCTTTACACATCTAAGCTGTTGCTTTAGTTTTACTATCACTGTTACTCTCTGAAGATAAGAACATTAATAACTTAATTCATTATTTGTGGACTCATGAAAGCCAGAATGTCAGCTGCAACTTTCAGAAATGCAACTTTAATCAATAAAAGTTTAAATGTTTCCCATAATGACAAAATCAAAGCTGGTTTATGGAAACTTGTTTTCTTAAACAGCACTCTTCTGACGTAAGAAGCCTGAAAGATTACAAAAGTATGTACATAATTAAGACTAAAAAATATTTTTGAACTTCGCCCACATTTACAAATATAAAATATGTAATATTGGAGTGTCCATCTAAAGCCATCACTGTACTTATGATCTGAAAAAGCGCATTTCCTACAGTTAGAAGAAAAGCTTTGGGGTAAGAAATGAAGTCTGGTTTTATTTAGTCTGGCTAGCAATCTTTCAGGAAAGGATAAATACAATTTCTAGGGTTGCCCCAATCATCCGCAAATATAATTGGAAAATAATGTAATCCTTAAATGACTCTTGCAGGTCAAAAACCAGAGAGAAATCAGAAAAACAGATGTAAGCTTCAACATAAATGCAATATTATTTATAGCAGGCTTACAGCAACTTTATATTTAAGATTGAATAACCCTTTTATTTTTTTCAGAATATTTTCTGTTGTTAAGTAACTATTTTTTCAGTTTGAGTTTAGCCCAAACGATTTCAAATATTCTTACACAGGCTCAAAAAAAAGAGCCTTTCTTAATTGTCACAGTGATGAATGACAGGATATTTTTTACAGACTACTTGAAAAATAAAAACAGTATCTGAATTAAAAATTATCCTTCTTGAAAAATATTTTTTAATGTTTTGGTAGAAAGGGCTTTGGTATGTATATTATTAGCGGAAGAAAGGGCAAATCTACAAATAGATAAGAAAAATACTGAAGAGATGCAGTAAGGTCAGACTCCGGAGTAGCCCTCTTCTCAGTAAGTCATTAAAAAAAAAAGCTATGCTCTTACTGGACTTACAGGTTAGGTCCTCTGTCCTGTGAACTTCCTAACATTACAGAGCTCCTAGTGCACTTTTAACTACCACAAAATAATAACTGTGGTTGAAACTGGTAAGTATTTACATGAAAATCACACAGGAAAAAAACCCACAAATATTTGTAAAACTCATTACCGTTAAAATCAAAGAAAACTGAAGACTGTTTTCTGTGTTCTGTGAACCTGAGCGTCTACTGATAAGCAAGCTGATAATAGACTTCTCTAGCCACCTGCAATACAGATGCAAAGACAAGACACTGGGAAACAGACAAGTTCAGAGAGAAATTAGTTGGACAGTTCTGACAAAGACAGTAATTGGTCACAGAAGTAAAAGGCACGGTAGATTCCATATCACTTGTAGTGTTAAAATGTAACTGGATATCTTTCTAAGCAGTAAGTTTGAACCTAAATGATTTAGAAAAATCCCGCAGTCACACTAGAGACCACTGATCACAACACTGAGCGGCCCTCTGCGATCTATAAAATGTAGGCTGTTCAATAAACAACAAGATTTTAGAAATCATCTCCAGCTTCTAGATTCCTCAAATTTAGAACAGGATATTGCCTACTGTCAGAATTTTAACTACTGCTAATCCTGTGGTAGTCTTCTGGACTTCTTTTCTCCACTGCTGTTCAAAGTTAGGACACACACAGTATGGTGAATCACTTTCATTCAGTTCAAACAGGTCATCCCTCTCCGGTGGCTCCTTATAGCCTACAGATATTAATCTAAAAGCAAGCAATGAATTTAGACAGCATGAAATACAGCTGCCAAAACAAGCACCACTACTAACTCGAAAAGTTAATGATATAATTTAGTGTACATAAATAAGCTCTATAATTAAAATAATGTATGTAATCCTATAAAGGCTACAGACTAAATAGTGGAACATTACTTACAGTCACCTTGAATACACTGAAATTCACCTGAAGTAAGAAGAGCCCCAGCAGACTGTCATATCTGAACAGCAAATTCTGAGGAACCTTTGTACCTCAGAATCTCTCTCTGTTTCTGATTCCATACTTCTTTATAGGAAAATGCACTATTTCATAAACAAATGCATGTGGCATTATTATCCACTTACTCTTGTGATCTGGAATGCAAAACCTCTTTTATCACAGGACTGCATTACGTTGCAATTCATCTTTAACCAAGGTAACAACCTTAAACTATTGGGTTTCAGCAGAAGTACAACAGAAGTTTCCTTACAGTAGACCTTGAGCTGTTAAAATTCTGTTTTAACAAAGTGATTTTATCCTCTTAAGCATCAACAAAACTGAAATTGGTCTTAAAATGGTGAAACAGGGCTGATGAATACACTGAACCTACAGGAACTCTGTTTGAAAAAAGCAATAGATGATTTGGAATTTTGGATGAGCATCTCAGATTTATGACAACTCAAAGCAAACCGTGCCATACCATTTCTGAGGCAGGGGAAACACAAAAGGATTAATGGTGACAATGTGACAATATTCTCTAACTTACCCCAAACATCTAGGAACGAACCAGAGACACATGGGTAGCCATTGGTGTGTGTGTCCTGTCAGCAGCATCTCTGATGCTTTCAGGCTGGTGGGGAAGTCCCTCCCTGAGAGCTGCAACGCAAGCGCAGCGTCTGTCTTCTCCAGCACACCACTCCTGTGCCCGTCAGTGCCAGCGCTGGGCTCGGGGCTAACGTGTGTGCCGCTCTGCTCATCGCAGGATGGAACAGAAGACTCAGAAACACTTTTTTGGAGGCTATAAAATGCTGGTGGCGGTGGACCTCACTATCCGCAGGCATCACACAAACATCTGCTGAAGTGGTAACATTAATATAAAGTGAATTTGCCTTATGCTTGATAAGTTAAGGCAAAAATAACACAGCTTCTCACTCAGAGCGCCAGTCTGACATAGGGGAGGAAAGCAGACCAACTGGCACCTGAGCAGGAACTGTTGTTTAAGAAATCTGCATAACTCATCTCAGTGCTAAAACTCACTGCTGCCCAAGGATAAATAAATTTACCAAATGCCCTTCACAGTGTAATCTCCAGATGGCCTGAATTCCAAAGAAACATAATATTGCATTATGGGTTTATCATATAACAATTAATTCGAGACTTCCTCATTCAGATAGCAAGCACTTAAAGCAAGTATGTATTAGCCATAATTTACTGTGCTTGCTTGTGACTGGAAAGAGGGAACATACCTCATGTTCAGCATATTAGTTTAATCGCATCCAGTTAGTTATTCCAAGACAGCTAAAAAAGCTCTCACTGAGTAGAACTGAAATCCCCCTTTTTTTTCCCCCCTATTCTTTTGTTAAACATTGTGGAATTGGTTAGAAAATACAAAGGATAGCCTAGCCTGAACATTTGGGTGAACACTGTGATATCATGAACAAATAAATGTCATACAGAAGCACTGTACTCAATATACTGCCTAACTTTCTAGAAAAACTGAGAATTTGTATTTCTGGTGTCGAATGTAAGCACCGATAAAAACCACAGCTATTCTAAAACTGATGATGAGCTCCTAACTTCAGCAGGGCCAGAGTTTAATCAAACACTCTGAATCCTTGAAACAATCTGATTGTTTTGTCTCAGGTTATTAACAGCAAATACCATTTTCAGTTCTTCCTTAAAATTAATAATATTGAAAAAAGCAAGAAATAGTTATAATACTCTTAAAATGTTTTTTCTCACTTTTAGATTTTTGAGGTGTGCATGTCTGACTTCTAAAGAAGAAAAAAGAAAAATGTTAAAAATGAGTAATGGTCACAAGACATAACACATGAAAATATTTTAAATACCATTCAAAATATTAAGTGACAGGAAGTTGCATGACTTGACATAGTTGAGCTTTCAGTTCCTATTTTTGAGAGGAAAATTTCCCAAGAAGCAGAGGGACTTTATTGGTTTTTATGAGGTGATCTACAGTAATAACACATGGCCTGCCCCAAAAGAGGGAAGAAAACAAGCATGAAATTGGCTACTTGAAAAATATCTCAAATGTACTTTATATTTGTTCTTGGAAATCTAGTGAATTGTTGTATCACTATATGGAGTACAAAGGAGATCTTATTTTAATTTTTGCCTATTACCAAACTTTACACAGACAGATAATAAATAAGAAAGGATAGCCTAATTTGGCTTTTTATATCCTGCTGTCTAAAAATATTGTCTATTGTGACAAGAACTTTGTGCTCAGTTATCAAAACATTCATGTTTTCAATAATGCCATTAGACAACATGTAAAATATTGTCACTATACATAAACAATACTCCACAAAATATCTGAATGTAATCTCCAGAAGTTGTAAACTTTGACTTTTGTACGAGAAGCTAACAGCAATCTCAGGCTCAAACTTTGGGTCAAGCTAGAATGATGGTGTGGAATGTAAGTGTATGCTCTGTAATTCTTTGAGCATTAATGAACATCAACAAGCAGGTCATCAAATTCTCACCTGCTAAACCAGGAATACGTTAAATTTACTGAAGAAAAACACATGTTATTCGGGGCTGAGTTTCTGTTTAAAAAAAAAGAAAAAAGGAAAAGTAGCAATGTTACTTGAAAGACCAAAGAAAAAGTTGGGATTTTTTCTTTTACCAAACCTGGAGTTCTTAGGAGCTATTTAATTCTGAGCTATAATAAGGTTACACTTCTTTGCCTGTTACCTCCTCCCACCAATACACTAACACCAGGCACGAAGAGTGAGAGAAATCTAGAGTCTCGTGACTTGCTAGAACAACTCACCGTGCTGTTAAGACAGTATTAACCACCACCTTAGCTTGATTTTACACTATTTACACATACCCTAGAGTGTGACCACACCAACAGCAAAGCATAGGAGTTGGAATCAATGATCCTTATGGGTTCCTTCCAATCTGAGATACTCTACGAATCTATGCCAAACACAAGCAAACCTTCCTTAAATCTTTAACAACTAAAATCCTGTGGGTTTTTTTTTCCCCAAATTTGAAAACCTAGCCATTGTAAGTTACCAACTGCTAATGCTTAAAGAACAGCACGCTCCTTTCAGACTTGAAGAGATGAAGTACTACTCACTTCTGCCGTACACACAAAAGAGAAGAACGCGAGGCCTGTGCGCTGCTGCCAATTCCGTTAAGACCCTGGAGATGAGCGTACTAGAGGCAAACCAATGCCAGCCCTCCCCACCGCCTGAGAAAGGCGTATCCGTGCCCAGGAACGACTTCTGCACACCGAGGGAGCGCGTTCTGTCCCTCAGCAATCACCGGCTTACAACCATTTCTAACAACAGATGCAGCTACAGCTCCTTTCGGCAGGTGGAGTAAAAAACCCACCGACCGCACACATCCCCGGCAGGTGCTCTGAGACCCAGTGCATTTTCCAAAAAGGAATGTTTCTTGCACTTCCGGCGAAAAGCCAAACGATTAAATGAGAACCCGAGAAACAAACGCGCAACAAACAGGGACGCAACCAACTCCTGCCGCAAACACATCTCCTTGTGCGTCCACTCGCCCTCCACGGTCCTCCTGCCACTGCGGAGCACGGCAGAAGCCTCAGGCACGAACGCTCCCTGCTCAAGCCCTGCTCCTACTCCTCTCCGCGAGGTGACATATCGGCCGAAGCCCCGGCTGAGACATCCCTCCCTCCTCAGCGATCCAAAGGACGCGCCCCAGGACGCGCCGGCTGTCACTCGCCGCGTGGCGTCTGGCACAGGCCTAGCGCGAACCCGCCATGAAACCCCCTCCGGCTGAAGGCAGGCAGGCAGACCGCGGCTGCCCCGGGAGGGAGGCCCTGACGGGGAGACCCCCCCGCCCTCAGCCCCGCCGGCAGGGCCCCATCGCGGTGTCACCTT
>Ga0065711_1002965_pt1 | contig 30605 bp, 24 predicted proteins | sample Hoacrofraction12_FD_59098 | JGI IMG/M metagenome (GOLD analysis project Ga0065711, IMG submission 59098) | Hoatzin crop microbial communities from Cojedes, Venezuela - Epithelial fraction 12 v2 (version 2) | ecosystem: Host-associated > Birds > Digestive system > Esophagus > Crop | place... | reverse complement strand
TCAGAGGGAAGAAGTTCTTCCTCATGTTCAGCTGGAACTTCCTGTGCCTCAGTTTGTGCCCATTGCCCCTTGTCCTGTCGCTGGGCACTACTGAAAAGAGTCTGGCCCCCTCCTCCTGACACCCACCCTTGAGATATTTATAAGCATTTATAAGGTCCCCTCGCAGCCTTCTCTTCTTCAGGCTGAACAAGCCCAGCTCCCTCAGCCTCTCCTCGTAGTGGAGATGTTCCATTCCCCTCACCATCCTCGTAGCCCTCTGCTGAACGCTCTCCAGTAGCTCTTCGTCTTTCTTGAACTAGGGAGCCCAGAACTGGACACAGTACTCCAGATGAGGCCTCACCAGGGCAGTGTAGAGGGGAAGAACCTCCCTCGACCTGCTGGCCACACTCCTCCTAATGCACCCCAGGATGCCGTTGGCCTTCTTGGCAGCCAGGGCACACTGCTGGCTCATGGTTAACCTGTCGTCCACTAGGACACCCAGCTCCCTCTCCACAGAGGTGCTCTGCAGCAAGTCCTCCCCAAGCCTGTACTGGTGCATGGGGTTGTTCCTCCCCAGGTGCAGGACCCTGCATTTGCCTTTGTTGAACCTCATCAGGTTCCTCTCTGCCCAACTTTCCAGCCCCTCCAGGTCTCACTGAATGGCAGCACAGCCTTCTGGTGTATCTACCACACCTCCCAGTTTGGTCTCATCAGCAAACTTGCTGAGGGTACATTCTAACTTTTCATCCAGGTCGTTGATGAAGAAGTTAAACAAGACTGGGCCCAGTACTGACCCCTGGGGGACACCACTAGTTACCAGCCTCCAACTAGACTCAGCGCTGCTGACGACAGCCCTCTGAGTTCTGCCATTCAGCCAGTTCTCAGTTTCTGAATTATTTTCTACATATTTATCTTCTGAAGGAAAAGCAAACGATTTACTGAAACAAGAATAAAATAAATACATTTTCTAGTTGAGCAGTGTCCGTTTCTTAGGGGATCGGAAATCAACGTTTTGCATTCCGAAATTTCTGTGCAGTGCTGTATTACTGATTAGGGAATTGCTGTGCTTTCTGAACCTGAGCAAACTTGAAATGCACATGTTATTCTTGGCTAATGTCTTCTTTGTCTGTCTTTTCATAGTTATGTGCTTAAACACTGCTGTATTCTTGTGCCTTGACCCTTTCCTGAAGATGGTGGTGTTGCATAGCACAGTGATTGCTTCCTGACGTGAACTCTCAAGAGTGTTGCTTCCAGCTAGGTTATTTGCTTTTGCAGGTTCCGTTTATTTTCCTGGCTCTTGAATGTACTATTTTGTTTTCCTTGCTTCGTATCTTTGTTCTGATGTTGCTTTTGATCTGTTAAAAATTCTGGCATTGCTTACGCTGGCTTTGCATCCTTGTTGGGGGATCTAGCTTTGGTATTACCGAATTTTATGTCTGTCTTTTCAGTATTAGCATCCAAATGCAAAATGTAAATAAAATGTATTAAAAGATATGTTTTCCTATGACAAAGACAATGCAGAAAAGAAAGACAGGGACAATATAGGGGTTAGACAGACATTTTGTTGATGCACATGGTGGTAGAGAAGCTGATAGGTCTGGCAGTGAGTTACGTCAAGGATAAAATTTGGCTAACTTGCTTAAAAATGATCGAAGTATTAAGAAATAAGAGACTTTTCTTGAGACTTCTGTGCCTAGGGAATCAGCAGCAAATGTCAGTCTCTTTCACCTTATAGTTTAATATATGCAAGAGACTACAGAGAGTAAATATGCACAGAAATCTGCTTGACAAATTTAATTTGAACTTTACAAATACTAGCCTGTGTGTTCCATTAGTGGCCTGATAAAGCAACGCATATTGGGCTGTCAGGTGTGATACAGGAGGCTGGGTAGGTAATTGATGACAAACAGCTTTCTGCTGATTGATGACAAACAGCTTTCTGCTGGTTGATGACAAACAGCTTTCTGCTGGTTGATACCACGTTACATAAATTTTTAGATAAGTTTGTTTCTGTTCTTTCCAAACCCTCAACATGAAATATTGAGGTAAACCCCTAAAATAGCAAGATACTTATTTTATAACATCTTGATGGGAATACATGGTTGAAAGTTTTGTTTACTTGCTTTCAAGACTGACATCGATAAGATTCCTTCTCATTTCCCCATGCTTTATCCTGATAGCTAAGCAGACAGGGGAGGCTGGGCTGAGGAGGGTGCTTTCTGCGGTGAATCTGAAAATCCATGCCCACAAAATGGACAGAGCAATATCCTTCTGTTCTTTTGGCATCGTGTGATCTGTGATTCTCTGTCTCTAAGACTTGAGTTCGCATTGTTTTTCTTGACTGGCCTTTGTCTTTCCCTGCAGCATTGTCTAATACCACACCACTCAGAGTTAGCAGGGAGCCCTTACCCACCCTGAGAGACCACAGACTGTGGTATCCCTGCCTGGATCTCACTGGCTGCACTAGCTCTAAGCTGAGAAGCACGGCAGCTTCGCTACCCCTGTGGCAGTTGGTAGGAAGCCAGTGAGACCTAGAGTCAGACCTAATCTCATGATATTCATCTGGCCAACTTCCCATGTGACTGGAAAAAAGTATTGCCAGACTGAGACTGTGTCCTGGTCGTGTTGGATTGCTCTGTTCTCTCTTTATGATTTGTGGCAAGGACCACTGAGAAGCTCACTTAGGTGATGGATGCACAATGGTGCCTGGGCTTTCTTGGTATGAAAGGCCCTCCAAACTTGAAACCTTAGGTGTGTTTTTCCAGGGACTCAGTCTTACTTTGCCACCACTGATCAGGAATATGCTGATAGAAGAAAGTTGGAAGAGAGAACAGTATTTATCCTAGATATGCAGCAACTCTACCGTGTTGGCTAAGGCAGAAGTCTGTTTTGAAAACCAAAATAACCTCTTCCTATAAGGTGTTTCCAGTATCTTTTGTAAGGTGTCTGAAAAAGCTGACCTCTGATGCTGAAATCCGTTCTCTCTCAGAAGAGACATGTAGGTGTTTGCTTAGGAGGAGCAGACTCTCCTATCAGATGTCTCTAGGTGCCACTCAGTCTCAGTGGGTCACTTGGTCTGACCTCATGGACAGGCTTCTGGTTACTGTCAGCCTCCACGATGTGCTTATCACTTACGTACCTTCTCTCCTGAGCTATGTCTATCTGCAACTGCTGTGAGATTGCCACCCCACTCTCATTTCATACATGTCCATGATGTTATTTCTTGTTCTTTCCTTTAGCCGAGAAACTTGTTTTGGCTGATATGAAGTGCAACCAAAATTTCCTTACGCTGTTTCAGGAGAAACTAGACCTCCGCCAGCAGCTGAATGAGGCCAAGCAGCAGCTCCTGCAGCAAGCAGAGTATTGCACAGAAATGGGTGCAGCGGTGTGCACGTTGTTGTGGGGTGTATCTAGCAATGAGGAAGCTGTTAAAACCATTCTAGGAGGAGTAAGTATGGCAGGTGAATACTTATTGGTGGTAATGCTGTTAGGCCTTCAAAATAAGGACCTTGCTTTGTAACATGTTTTAATATAAGAATGTATTTCAGAAACTAATTGGACAGTAAAAGTGTTTTCTGAATTCTGTATTCTTTGGGAACCATCGATTCTCATTTAAGAAGTGTTGGAACTATAAAGTGTTACGAAGCAGGCTGGGAGTAAATGCAGTACTTATTTTTTATGTTACGAAACAAGGATTATCTGTTTTCCACCAAATACAGTTAAACTGGAAACAAGGCAACAGCTAGCACAATGTAAATATCTTTGCAAGCTAACAGAGGAAGAGAGTAATTCTTGGGCACTTGCAGCAGTTCCCATGCCTGTAGAGACCTTGGAGGAGCTATTTCCATGGAAGGAAGACAGATCCATCAATTGTCAACTTCTTTAAATCTTTGTGCTGCCTTAATATTTGCATGACTCTTGGAAATTTAGAAAGCCTAGCTGCTAGTAAATCATATTAAATCTTCAATGTTAAACATGGACAGATAGCTTGGTTGAAAACAAAAAAACAAAACAACAACAGTTAATGACAATAGGAATATTACAACTATCACAGTTTCAATGCCAAGTGCAGCTGATGGAAATAGGAGGGATCAGAAGAACAGGCCTGATAAAAAAAATTATTTTCAGTCTTGTCACAGCCAATGTGAGAAGGAATTGTATTTAATCTGAGTGAACTGATGCCACACTTTTTTCTGGCTTGATTTTTCAGCAGCATGATGAACAGCTGAGTGAATAGGATTAGTTCATTATAGTAAGTGGTAAACTAGTGTGCTTGTAAGAGGTTTTCTGGTTTGGGTGCACCAAAATACAATTATAACTTTATGTTGAATATTAGAAAGCTGTACAGTGATACATTTTGTTGATAACTTCCGATGATTCAAGATCCAAGTAGCAGCAGTTACTAAGGAAAAAAAGTCTGTAAAAACATCTTATAAAGTAATTAAAATTAAAAATAAAAAAAGGCAGGTGGGTACTGCAGAGCCCCCACATAGCAACAAAAGCAGTATAAAATTATGTTCCATGTTTCCAGAACAGTTTATAACTGTTAGTCAACAATATTTAGTAACTAGCCATTGTTGTTTGACTTGTGACACAATATAATAATAATGGCCTCAAGTTGCGTCAGGGGAAGTTTAGATTGGATATTATGAAAAATTTCTTTACTGAAGGAGTAGTCAGACATTGGAACAGGCTGCCCAGGGAAGTGGTGGAGTCACCATCCCCGGAGGTGTTAAAAAACGTGTAGATGTGGCACTTCAGGACATGGTTTAGCAGGCATGGTGGTGTTAGAGTGATGGTTGGACTTGATGAGCTTAGAGGTCTTTTCCAACCTAGGATTCTATGAATATTGAAGTGGTATGTTTCCCACAAACAAAATGCTAGCAGGAATGAAAATGACCATATTTCTACAAGATGAGTAAAATTAGTAGAAACCTTGTTGAAAGCAGTCTGAAGTATGAAAATTAAGTAGAATTAGGTAAAACCAAAACTTTTTACCCTTATACAAATAATCAGGTCACAAGCCCAACTGTGAAGATGCAGTACTTTTGTTTCCTAGGTTTGTCTGAAATGCAAAATACTTCTACTATAGTCATTCCCAGCAATCATTAGAGACCATTGAACTGCTATACTTCTGGTGAAGCAACGTTTTTGGGCATCATTTTCATGTGATGGTGCACATAACATGGTAAGAAATGTGCCTGGGTTTGCAACAAGACTACTAGGAAACACATAAATGGATTGCATGGCATTGCATCAACCGCAGATAACAACTGGCAGTGAGTCAGGTTATTAAAAGATGATGGAGATTTGTCATACAGAGCTTTTGGTTTGGATTATTTTTGGAGAAGTTGTACAGCTTGTGGCATCTTCCCCCCCTTCCTCTGAGAAGGTGCTATGAGCTAGAGAAATGTGTAAGAATGTCAAGAGAGGTTTAAAACTGTTGCTCATATTTCGGCATGTGGGGAGGGTGGCATCAATTCAAAGTAATTTCACATGTTAGGGAACAATGCTCAAGTTTTTTTCAGGTTTTGCACGGATAAAGAAGTAGGTCTTTCGTACAGTTCTGTAATGCAGATTGACTGAAATGATGTTTGGGACCAGTACACTGTGTCCATACAGGTTGGGAAAGTCAAAACTCGAGCAGCAAATTTGAAATGTAACACAAGTAGATTTCAAGGCAGTGAGGGGAGAGATGCCTACTGTTTCTGCCCAGGCCAAACATTTCTAGAGAGAACTTCGAGAAGCAGCATATGAGAGATTTTTTTCAAGGATGCCTATCACCATGTGCCAAAAAAGAAGTAAATTAACTGCCATGACATTGTTTTAGAAGTCTTTCAAAAAACTTCAACCAGATATCCCCATGACAGGGCTCTCACATGGAAGTGCAGACTGAAGGTTTGCTTCATGGCTTGCTTCAGCTTGAGAAATTTTTCATCCTACAAGGTGGTCTGCTACTTCAGTTACCTGTGATGCTGACAAACGACTTTATATTTTATGGCAGCAGTTCTGCACATTAGCGGATGTTTTCATGCAGGGATCACTTGGAGGGTTCATTGCACCATCTGAGCTCAAGCACCTTAATCGCTGCTCTCAGAACTTTCCTTATCTCAGTGTCTGTGGGTGAAACTCTTCAGTCCCGTGAAAATACTGTCAAGCTAGTAAGAGACTATGCAGAGTATGTGATGTTTGCTATTTATAAACCTGGTTGGTCTCTGCTGCAGCTCCTCAGACCGCACCACTGGGTAATTAATGGCTATTTGGAAAGAAGGTTCAGCAGAGAGGACACCAGCATCACCTCAAGAGACTGGCAAATAGAAGATTTTGTTTGTTTTCTGTGCAACAGTCCAACTACTTGGCTTGCTTAGTACTCTGTTATGTTCCCATGTGAATACATATTTTCATAATAGCATCATCTGTGGTAGTAGGCTCTCTTCATTTTTCTCTTGTGCCCACTGCTTCTTGAACTATAGTCACTTCTTATGTTAAAATTGCCATCTTTGAGGTATGTAGTCTGTGTAGGTATAAAAAGTACATCCAGCACATGCAGAAGTGCAATTCTTTCTGTTGTCTCTCCCCACAGTCCCCTCGTTCCTGTTATTCTGGGTTCACAGTATCATTTGTGAAGATGGGTATTGGCTGACCCTGCTTTTTATACCCCATTGCAGGAGTCATCCTGCAGGAACTATACATCTTTGATACGGTGAATGTGCAGCAGTGGAGGAATAAATAAATGTTATCAGTAGCTTTGCACATGTTGTGGAAGCAGTAGTTTTGACAAAATATTAATATTTTCAGTTGCTTTGCAAAATGAATAAAAGTTCAGGCGTTTCTTGGTCTGTCCCAGTGAGTCGCTGCTGGGAATGGCAGTTTCAGCTGCTTCATGAAACAACTGGCAAAATTATTAAAGACACTGAGAAACCTGGCATTATGGGCTCTCTGCTATGCTATTTTTGGTATGAAAATCATCATTCTCTGTGTGAAATAGTGTTCCAGCAATATTTTACAGGTCAGAATTATTAATAAACAGAAATGGTTCTCTCCATCCTGCTTGGTGGGCTCTGCACCACTGACCAGGTCTCCTGCCCTGAGCTTTGTACCAGGTGGCTGCTTCCTCAACTGAGATACCTCAAAATGGAGCAGTATTCCAGCTGAGGGGAGAAGAGTGTGTCACATAATTATGTGCTGTACTCCTGTGTGTATGCACTGGATTGTTTTTCTCATGTGACATTGCTGACTTAAATTCAACCTGTGACGTGGGAGAGACCTCTGTTTCCTTTTCTAAAGAACTTCTACCTAGCCTGTTCTCCATCCTGTATTGAGCAATTAATGAATCCTGTTAGGATCTAATCGAATTCTGCTTTTTTTCCTGGGTATTTCATTGGTTTTCGTAAGAAATTCATGTCAAATCGCTATGTCAGGCTGCTTTCCAGTCTTCAGCTGGATAGGGTTTTGACAAAAGCTGCTGTAGTAGCCCAGATAAATGTGAAATGCCTGGTGCAGCTATTGCAAAGCAAAGATATAATATCCTGACTTTTGAAAATAAGCTTTAGTTCTGCTATTTGGTATATATTATTGTGGGTTTAGGAGGCAAATACACAATGGTTTAGTTTTATAAATAAATGTAGCATTGAGTAGTTTCCCATTTTCTTCTGAGGTAATGGTTTCAAATATGAGGGGATCAAACATGTTACTTACAGCATACCTGCTATTTTCTGTTGTTTTTTGAAATAGCTGGATGTGTTAGTTCTTTTGAAGATTGTCCATTTTGTCATAGTTGCTGTAGTGTTTATAATCTTTTTTTTCTCCTCCGCACTTGCAGAGTAAAGCAGTAAAGTTTTTCACAATCACTGCACAGACCATGGAGAGCTTTGTGAAGTCATTAAGTGAAGACATGAAACAGCAGGATTTGGATTCTGATGAAAATCAGTTTGTATTAGCTTTGGCAGGGATTGTAACAAGTAAGTTAATGTTCTCTCTCAGAATAGCATACGACGTGTACTGGGAATTTCTGCATTGCCTTGTACGTGCTGCAGTAAATACAACTTTTCAAAGTCAGGTATTTAACCACTGTTGATATCTTGGGTGACTGCTTAGTCTTTTAAAGTTCTAGCAGATTTTGTCATTGGCGCTTTTGTGAGACACTGTACTGTCTGTGACACAGTTAAGGATTAGGCAGGTCAGAGCCATGGAGTTCCGAAATTCCCTAACATGTCTGTTCAATGTGGAGTAGAACAAGGACCATTCTGCTAGTCTTGTGTGCTCTCCTTAGTTTGTAAATGTCAAGTGGTTTGCCTTCTGAATCGCAAATAATGCTAACATCTTCAGGATGTACAAACTGCAGATGATGTGAGTAGATCAGCCCCATCTTAAGGTATGTGCTCAGCATTTTGAAACTGCTTAAGAATTTTGTTGCTGCCAGATGGACCCCAACTTCACTGTCCTTATTCCATAGTGCCAAGAGAAGTAAAAGGTAATAAACCTGACTTCCATGCTAAACACTTCTTTTTAGGGTCAGAAAATAAGTAGGAAGCCACAGATCTATCTTAGTGTGGCTGCCGTTGGCTTTGAAGGCTGTGAGAAATGGGGTTGATAAGTCATCTGCCTTTTTGTGAAGTTGTGCAGCTGTCAAAAATGACACTAATAACATGATGCAAGATACATGAAACGATAGGTATTTATACAAATAAGTGAATCTTGCATTAAGAGCTTTTTTGAATGTGTGATTTTAGGTGTTGTGGTGCCATTAAAGATTGTAATAAAAAACAATGTGATGTATTATGCCACTGTATCAATTCTCTCCAATTGCTTCATTGAAAACAACAAAAAAAGCACAGCAAAAGTAAAGTGTGAACAAAGAAAAGGTTTAAAGGAGGAAGGGGGGATTGGTGTCCTGTTGAGGAGGAATCGGGATGGTGGAACGAAATCTTGCTTCACTGAAGGTTTTACAAATTTTACCGGTGAATTTGATATTACCAAGATTTGTCTCTGTAATTTGGGAAGGGAAGTTGCTGAAACTCAAATGTGATAAAGGATACAGTCAGGTGAGTGATGTAGAAGGTATCAGTTCAATCCTCCTAGTTACTCTGGAAAGTTTAGTATTGCTCTAGAAAACAGTATTAAAAGAACACTAAGGAGGTGGTCAAGGTGTTCAGGGAAGATGCTAAAGAAAAGTCTGCTTTGGAGCAGTAGTCTTTGGAAATACGTGTGCCTTTTGGTTTGTGTGTGAATAGTGCAGTGCTTGCAGAGAGGTAGGAAGAGAGCTTTTCAGTAGATGTCCACAAGACTTTTGGTTGTGTAATGTGCCAGGTATATTGGATTGAGCGATTGTAAAACAATCTGCAATCTAATTTCTTTAAAGTGGGCCCTGTAATGGTCAACTTCACTTCAGTCCCACGTTGTTTGTGGATGAATCCAACCTGTTCCATAATTTACTGTGTTACCATTAGGATACTGGCTACTCTGAATAAATAATTGCCAAATTAGAATTATGAAAGAGTTTGACCAATATAATTTGCTGCTTCAGTATTTGCTGTGTAGATGAATAAAGTTTGAAGTTTATATAGATGCCGTAGTTCATTCTTCATAGCTGACATATCTTTTTAGTGTTCCTGATAATTAGGATAAACTTTTGTTTGAAACATGAATTTTATGGTGATGTTTTGTGTTCTCCCACAGATGTGGCTGCGCTGGCATGTGGCCGTGAGTTCTTGGTTAGTTCAAGTCGTGAATTACTGGACACAATGATGCAGCTCCTGGGAGACATGAAGCCAGGACTCTGTACCAAATTTAAAGTGTATGATGACTTTTTTTTTCTCCTTTCAAATTAAATGCATTATCTTGCAGTGTAGGTCGCAGTGATGGCAGTAGTTTTCCCACTGTCCCAGTATTTCCTTTCCTGGAGAGGAAACATAAGTTTTGGAAACTCTTCTTACAGTAGCATTCCTTGCAGATGTACCAGGCTTGGCTACGAAGCTGGCTTCATCCAGGTTTTGTGTCTCTTCAGAAGTTGGTTAAGCACCATAATACTGTATAGATGAGCAGGGATGCACTCTTCTACCTTAGGAGGGGCTGGTCAGGTGAGGAAGGTGTGAGGTTTTAAAACAGAGAGGGTGTGGGAAAGGTGGACTCATATTTATTCCCTTCCAATATGAAGACCGTAAAATGCTACATCTGCTCAGTGAAGAAAGTGAGTTATGTGTCTGCCAAGAGCAAAAATTAAATTAGTTTATGCTGCTTAGTAGCCAGAAGCCCCATGCACTGATGTTTGTAAAAGGTAGTGTCTATAAAGGGACCTGGTGATACAACATTGTAAAGAAAGGGCCGCATTACACAGTTCAGATGCTGGAAAAGTTGTATTTTCCAGCTGATGGAGAGATTAAATAAACTGTTCTCTTTGCCTGTTTCTCAGACCTGTTACAGGCTGAGGCTATATGGCCTTGACTGAGCAAATGACTGTGGCTTAATGAATACTTGCTCATCCACTAAGCTGTGGGCATTTGCCCTGTACGCCTGGTTAATTTGTTCATGAAGATGGCTTAAGCCAGTGTGGTGGGGTTTGTTTTTTTTTTTTTCATAAACAGGACACACACGCACTAAGAATTCATACCCAAGCCAGCGGTCACAGCTCAGCTGACAAACAGCAACCCTGTCAGCCACAGTAACGTGACTGCATCCATGCATGCATTTAGGCAGGTCGTATGTGATAAGTGTGAAATAAGGCTGGGTCTTATCTTTCGAGAGGTTTTATCTCGCCTAACCTCAGCTATCAGAAAGCTAGATGTCAAGTGTCTGCTAACTGTCTGGGCTCCTTCCCACAGTCGGTGGGAGGAGATGGTGCCCTGTTAGGGGGAATGAGTTGCCCTCTGAAGATGCTTGCCTTTCCGCAATGGGTGTCGAGGGGGAAGCTGAATAGCCTGTGCTGTAGGCAGTGGTTAGATAGTTTGTTGTCAGTAATTTACTGTGTTTCCCAAGCCTTGAGCCTGAAGGTCAGCACTCAAAACAGGGTAGTTAACTCTTGCAACAGTGAGGTTTTTTTGGTAAAGCCCTAACTAAAACTTTTATATGAGAATCTCAACTTAAGAAAGAAAAGGTAATTTGTGCCTTCATGTATTTAACAAAAAAGAAAAACAAAAAGAAAAAAAACAGACCAAACATGAAAAGAGAAGCTATACTGGTTCAAAATCTGTACAGGAAAAAAAAAAAAAACGAGAGGACTTTATTTTGAGGGGAGGAGGGAGAGGAAAGTGTTCCTGAACACACACACACAAATACACACTCTGAATTCCAAGTGAATGTATGTCTGTGGGTCCAGATAGATTATTTTCTGATAATTTCAGTTTGTGTTAATGTAATTGGATTTGAGGGCCTTCCTTTTGAATTGATGTTTTGGGTGTTTTTTTTAATTGTATTTCAAAATCTGCCTGCTTTGCGGAAGAATTACACATGGTGATATAAACTTGGCTGCCATACAGCAATACTGATAAAATACACATAAAACAATCCCGTGAAGTGACCAGGGATTCAAGAGGGGCCAGCCTCCTAGGCTAAAAAATTGAGTGAAGCCTAAAAAATAGGTTGCACAGGTATTTGATAAGTGAGAAACACGGAGTATATGGTACAATAGCTTGAGTTCAGTGCAGTGATAATGTTTTCTGATGTTCCACAGAACAAACAACTTTTTTTCTTACTTTGAACTTGCCATTTGATAAAAAAATTGCTGTATTGTGACCTGAGAGCAAATGCTAGAAAGGATATTTCTTCATAGCCTTGTCATGGAATGAGGAATCCTAATTTGCTCAAATATATTGGTGCAAAGTGTTTCCCCTGTGTTTGTCTGTCATGTCCATGGTCAGGTTTCCTTTTTGTCACTATTACTTTTTGTCCGTTTCTTTCCTTTGTCCCTTTTCCTTTTTTGTCCCTGTTTTCCTTTTGCTCCCTATGTGTCTTGCCACTGTTCAGTTCTTAAAACCTGTTACTAACACTAGATCTCTTTCGTGTCCTTTCTCGGGATTTTACACACTCCCAGCCCAGCAAAGGAGGGTTTTGGGGATGGGTTGGTTGCTTTGTTCTTTCTTAAATTGTTCTCTGTGTGTAAGCTTTTTTAGCTGCTTATTAATCTTAAATAATCAACATTTTCATAAACAGATGTATCAAAAGAACTCCTTTTTCTCCTTACCATAAGGAACATAAGGCAGTACAAAATGAAGGACAATTTTAAGATAAAGATATGACAGTTAACAGAAATTGTAGTGAAAATTCAAAGTTCTGTATAGACGGACTCTGGAGTCATAAATAACGTTTATACATACACATTCTTGCATACATATACATACAGAAAGACATATTTTTAAAACTATATTGCATGGATGAAAATGTCTGTACATTATTTTGGAAATGCAATGTGCTTTTCTTAAAACATTGCCATGGTATTGCATGGAAGGACATCATAACTTAAAATTTAATCAGTTAAAGAAAAAATTTGGCTTATTATTTTCAAGGATATGTTGGTCCTTTGCTCATTTTTGAGGTTTTACAATTCTTTTCTAGCTTTTATTTTCAAAAATATTTTTCTTTACTATGTAACAAATCAAGGGCAACTATGGATCTAATCTACACACAACGGTATCAATCAAAGTAAGCTGATAGAGAGGAGTTCTCTTTCCTTTTCTAGTTCAGGGAAAAGCTGTCATTTATTTCCAGCACTGCTACAATATCCATTGTAGTCCAAGAGTATGTAATAAATACATCCAAAGCATCTACATGAGTGCTGGGACTGAGATCTCATGGGTGTGTCTGCCTTTCTGAAATAGCAGTGGTGTGAAAGACTTTAGGTTTTCTTTTCATTGATGTAGGTTTTGTTAATTGTTAGGCAGTCAATTAGCATTTACACAATTGTTCATACCTATGATTAAATTGCTAAGAATATTCAACTTTGCTTCTGTAGCAGTTGAAAGTAGCCAGTAAAAATATGTACTTTAATACATATTAGTCCATTTTATATACTAATCCCATATATTAAGCAGATGAGAAGGGACTTCAGCTGTGCTTTTAGCTCTAGATTTTAAAGAAAGCGTTGACAGATATAGTAGTACAAAATGTTAATTAAATTTGACTTGTCTAAATAGGAAGACTATGAAATGCGTAATTAAAAAGCCCTCCAGATTAAAAAAAAAATCAAACAAAGTATTGTTTATCCAGTAATTATGCGCGTCAGGTTTGCTTCAATAAGCACTTTTGCAATAATTATCACAAAAAATACTTATTAGAATGTGGAAGTACTAGAGGTGAAGGTGGTATAAAGGGCATGGAAATGCTTCTATGTTGTACTCGGATGAGTGTGTTTAATTAGTAATAACGTGTTACTACGTTGGTTTGTGGGGTAGGTTATGTTGTCTTCTGACACTCCAAAACCACAGCACTTCCCTGGGTCACTACCACCAGTCCCTTTTGTCTGCACAAAGCAAACAAGTGAAATAAAAAATACAAACATAGCAGTATCTTTTTACGTCACTTGATTTCTAGCTGCAAATGTCAAACAGACCAAGGATGAAAGACATTGTCAAGAAATGTTAACACTTTCCATTAGAAGATACTGTTTTATTGATCATTTTCGTTCTGGCTGATTATAGGTGATTATGGCTGTGCCCCTTTGGGTTTGGGTTCTGGAAGCCAAATAAAAGCTACAGAGGCTGTATGAAAAGAAGAGTATGGGCTTTACAAGCTGCAATTTCAGTTCCACAGCACCCCTCACTGCTTGTCGGCAGCCACTGATGCAGCAAATTTAATAATCTACTATTTCTTCTTCCCACTGCTTATGAGCCTAGGTGATGGTGCAGCACATAATATAAGTTATGCCTCTAACAACTCAGTTCATCTTGGAATAAATTACTTTCTTTCCTACTTTCTGTAGGTATGCATGGAGATTGTCTGGAAGTCTGCTGGTGGCATAGTAGCTTAAACCGGGAGAACTTGTTTTAGAATAGGATGTGGGATGTGAAGTCCGTTTGGAATAGCATGATGTCCCTTTTGTTTGGAAATGGTGACAGCACAGTGACATGCAGGTTTATCACAGTCATGCAAGATAGCAGCCGCCAGGCTGTCCCCAACATTCCAACCTGTTCCTGTTTCTCTGTAATTGTTTTGTATACAAGCCAGCACTCCACTGTGAGTGGGTATGATGATGTGTTCCATAAATGTCATAGGAGCCCTGCTAATTCATCTTCCCTTTTCATTGTCCAGAAGATTGACTTGCATGTTACCATCTTTGAAAAGAAATAAAATAAGAAGTGATAGCATCCATCATAACACATCATAAAGTGCGCTAATGCACTCTCCCCCCAGCTGTTCTGCTGCTTTAAAGATGATCTGCGTAAAAGGCAGGACAGGAGAACATCGCTAGAAGGGTGAAAGAATTAGTAAGACAACTTCTGATTCCAGATCACGGCTCTTTTTCTAGGCACATCAGGGACCTCTTGGCTCAAAGTTCGTAGTACAGCAGTGATCTGATTTTGTAAGAGAGCATTAGCTGGTCTTGTTAATGTCAGTGAGATTTTTTTCTGGATGCTTTCTGCTTTTGAGTATCAGGTCCCACTCCTACTGGAAGTTAGAGGGAAATTGGAATAACTTGCATTAAGCCCACTGAGACTCTGCTTAGCTGAAAAAGAGTTTTATCCACCAAACCCATAAAAACTTGTATTAGCAATGTGGAAGATGGTCTAACAACATCCAACCTTTGAAAGCAGAGCTTAGTTCAGCAGAAACTGCAGGTCACGATTTAATCTGAGTGAAATGCTCTGCACTAAGTATCAGCGGTTGTTCTGGATAGCTTTGGGAAGGGAGACTCCTTTTGAGCCCCAAGTTACCATACTTGTCTGGCAGTCGAAAGCAGCTGAAAGTATATTTTGACTCGGACACTTCAACTGCGTAAAGAGGCAGAGCTGCCATTTCTGCATGCAGCCTCCTGTACCTTACGACATTAACTCAGCTCTGTCATGGCTGAGGGGATACCCATAGCCAAGCCCCCTTTCCCTGGCGGGTTTCAGATTTTGCAAGTTACTGATCATACTGAAGCCTTTCATATTTGCAGTAACTTCATTCTCAGCTCCTGTGGGAGAAGCTGGCGGGATCATCAGGCAGAGTGGTCCTTTTAAAATGCAGAGCCTTCTCCAGCCCACATGGTTTTCTCTCTGTAGAATAGTTGAGACTTTGGTTTAATTTATAACCTGTTACGCATGCAGTCCCAAAATGATTAATTAACTTCTTATTTAGGAGGCTGATAAACTAGGAAATCCTGAGTTTGGAAGCTTTTGAAAATGTGGCTGAAATTAACATATACTTAAGATGTGTATTTTTATTTTGGCATTTACACGCTGATGTGCGAGGGACAGTCTTGATTTCAGTTTGTCAGAGATATCATCTTGTTTTTTGTTTCAATGCTCAATTAAAGAAATGTTTTCTAGATGCCAGGCCATAGACCTTCTTTGTTACCTGGAAGACAGGTTATGTGTTCTATCCTCCTTCAGCATCAATAACTGTAATAAAAGACCAAAAGAAATCACCTTCTGGGAAAAAAAAAAAACCCACCACGAAAATGGCTTTGAATGGGCCCGAATGTTATTTGGAAACAGTTTTGAAGAGGTGCAGGTGAGAGTACTGTTTGGCCTGTGTTATCCTGGTGTTGATCTACACTAAGACAAGAGCACAGTTTACAGCTGAATTGAATTCCAGTTTTATTGACTTAGGAAAAAAAAAAAAATTCCACTTGTACATTGAACATAATCAATCTGGATTCCTGAAGGCAGAGTAAATAGGAAAGTCCACGATGATGTTTTAAGAGACAAGCAGTTGTTTTTTTCGCAGCAGGGTCTCACTCAGTGGCCCAGATCATATGGCCCTGCCTGACTGCGTGGGGTGGGAGAGCGGGCAGAGCGAGTGGGTTCTCTGCCTTGCACCCACAGCAGAAAGGACGAGTTTAACTTAGGGGGGAGTGTGCAAAGCTGAGCTGGGACTACTAATACCTTGCTTTCCCCTCCTTCAGGCTTGTCGCCTTCTTCCAGATGCTTCTGTAGACGTAGTAACTTCCCCTGCCAGCGGAGAGACTACATTGGTGTTTGCTGTATGCTGGCTATTTATTGCATCTGTTCCCATTTGCAGGAGGAACGGGAGGATGTGTGAAAGAGGATGGCCTAAGCAATGTGGTGGTGTTTCAGCTGACTGGAGGGTCAGCGTACAGAAAGACTGGTGTTGCACAACTGATGGAGCAGAGACTTCCTTTGATGTTTCTAGTGCTCAGTATACAGTCTTGCTTTCTGTGTTTCCTAGTGGCCTCTTCATTTGTCAAGGCAAACAGCTTATTTGAGATGATTGTGTGCCCAGTGGGGATCGTCACTGCGAAATCTCTGTTGTACAGGTTAGGTGGACACATGAAGCCAAGTCCTGGTTTTGCACACCTCGTGTGATGAATCTCATGGAGTTGGATGAGACTTTGTTACTCTTGCATGGGACATTTTTCCATGTGTTTGAAATACGTGATTTAACAGTAGAAACAAAGTTTTGCACAACATTGCTTATATACAGTTTGAGACTTTTATCACAATAGGAATTGTTAGAATAGGCTTCTGCATCAGTACATGCTTGGTATAAATAGCAAAAGATGCTGAAACATGCAAAAAATCAAAGGACATCACATCTTTTTTTCTTTCAATTCTAGGCTAATGCTAATGTCCCTTTACAATGTGAGTATCAACTTGAAGGGCTTGAAGTACATCAGTGAAAGTCCAGGTTTTATTCCTTTGCTTTGGTGGCTATTGAATGGTAAGTTGCTCTGAAAACCTTGTAGACTGTGACTTAGGCCATTGTAGATTGGCAAAAAGTGTTGCAGATAACCAAATGGGAATTTGTATCTGTAACCTCTTTATGTATAGCTTTTGGCAGATTTAAAGTAAATGAAGAAGGCAAATAGCTAGAGGGAGAAGGTATGCATTTCCCACAACATTTTTGGCACTGTATGTAATACTCCATAAATTCAATTAATTAAAATTTATGGATGGGAGAGTTAAATATAGGGAATAGAGGAATGTGATGAAGTGGATTAAAAAAAGCCACCTGTATTTTCACGTGCCAACTTTAAAATAAACCCTGAGGGGAAACTGTATCAGTTCACTACCATTTAACAAAAGAAAATGTAGCTGTGCTCTGACACATTTTGGGGAAAGAAGCCAACCTGTATAACTACAGTCACCCATGACAAAAGTGACCCTTTCTGCAGCTGAAGAGAGGCCTTGTGCTTTAATAGGATTTGGGCTTGCAGGGCTTGAGTACTATTCCCAGCTTTGCCTTTGGCCAGTGCAGGCTTTCAAGGACGTCAAGGACTTCTGTTGCCACTGTCAGGTACCTGAGTGACATCAAGGCTCTGCTCTTTCAGAGGCTTCAAATCCCTGCGTAAGAGCCGGCAGAGATTGACGTTGCCAGTGTGCGTTGGACTTGGCTGGCAGCTGTGTGCACAGCTTGCAAGGAACAGTGGTGACAGCAGCAGGGACAGAGCCATGACACAGTCCTGCCTATGAACTGGCCCTAGAGTTGCTCTGTCTTGGCTTTCTCAAGTTTTTGTGGCTTGTCTGCAAGAAGATTTTTGGTGTGCAGTTCACAGGACTGGGGAGGTTAGTCATCCCGGCACTCTGTGCTGCTGTGCAAAAAAACCCTGCTAAAATACATCTAGCAAATACTAACAGCAGCTGAAGTGAGAGAGGTTGCATCTACTTTTTCAAGGACTTAATCTGATACTGAAGTTTTGGAAGAGCTTTCATTTGGGCTGGTAAACTGGAAGCTACCTGTATTGCTCACAGTTCCCTCAGCTGTTTTACAGAATATGTAGGTACTCATGCTTTTCACCAGATAATTTCCTGCTTTGCAATGCCATAGGATCTCTCTTCTGAGATCTCAGAAAATTAAGTAATTCTTGTAAGACTGTTGGAAAACAACAGGTTTACACTTTTTTTAATATAGTTTGAGAAAAATTGTATTCTTGGAGAACACTGAGTACATGGTCCTTTGTTCTGCTGTGCTTAGAAATTTAACATATGTTTGTCCAGATTTTTCTTTTACTTTATGTTTCGTTAATATATATGTAAGCTGCTGTTCTAGAAAAAAAAAAAATCCCAAAACATCCTCAAAACCCTGGTCTAACTATGGGTTCCCAAATGTGCTCTTCTAAATATTGTGATAAAACAAAGAAGCTAGTTGTTTGATGCAGTCTATTGTTTGAAGAAGGCTCCTAGGTCACATAAGAAGATGAAGTGGGGCACAGTTATAATTAATTTGCAGCTGCTAATGGAAATAAGAAATGGAAAGGCTACTCTGCACTTTGAAAGTGTTAATTGTGTACGGCTGGGTTGTAGAAGGAAGAACGGGCATGGTTAATTCCTTCATTTTTTGATAATAAATTTCTCCAGTTACAACAAAGGAAGAAGATTCTCAGATAAACCACGTCTGCTCATTCAGATTTCTGACTTTGGAGGAAGTCTGCTTACTGTCAAGGGAGAGGGCTGACTAGTTTGTATATCAGATGAGAGGTCAGATCCAAGACGCGATCTCGTTCCTAGCATTTGTATGAGATCTGTGTAGTTTTCTGTACATTTAATCGATTCCTAAATATTTTAACTTGCAAAACTCAGTAGCTTCCTCCCATTCTTGCTCCACTCCTGTTTCCGTGGCCAGCACCTTCAGCTTCTGGTAGCCGTGATTTAGCTTATAAACAAGTGGAGCTGCTACAGCGTAAGGTCTTAACAGCGCTTTCCATGCAAGGGACTAGAGCGCTACACTCTGCTGGCAGGGTGTCCTGTATATGCTGCCTTCCTGCAGGAATCTTTTTCAAAGAGTGTTTTTATTCAGGTTTATGAGATGATTCAGCTTTCCACAGTTCTGTAAGTTTTTATCAGCATTCCTGCTAAGAGGGGCCCCAGAAATCATCCTCTGACTTTTTTTTTAAATTTTCAGAGAATCATCCTGTTTGCTTTTCCATCGTCAATCTGCAAGTGTCTGTGACCTCAGCCTATACATCAAGGCCATTTTTCTCCCACTGGCTTGTGCGCAGCTGATAAATCCCTCAAATTCCTTCGCTGAATTCTAAGTCTCTGCTCAGTGTTCTTGTCCCCTGAAGGAGAATGTCCTTCCCATTAAGTGAAGAGAGCAAATAATTAACTTTATTTTCTTTGTTCTCCTTTGTGGTATCTGAAGCAAAGAGGGATTTGATTCAGGTTGTCTGGCAGGCGTTTTGAAGAGACAGAAGTGTGCCTTGACATTGAGTACACGGATTGGAAGAGAAAGGAAGAAAAAACCTAATAAAGATTTCTAGTGGAGTAAGAACGTTAACAGCAAACTGGGTTTGTCTGTCCTACTGTCTTTGAAAAATTGGGATGAGCCAGTATGACTTCACCCTTGCTAACAAGAATTCTTAATAGCTCTTTCTGCTGGAGGCTATGCTGATAATAGGAGAAAAACAAATGTTTGACACACTTTTTGAAGGTAATGCAGATCTCTGTAGTTCTAGCACTTTGAGGTGGGCTATTTTTTTCTTTTTTTTCCCACCTTTTTAAACACTGTCTAAAAAGATGGGCACCCTTTAATAAGCAACACTGATCACTGAAGAATATACTCTGATAGCTTATGTAGCTGTTATATTCTTGCGTCAGTGTCAGCTGTGCCTACATATACCTTCCCAGCCTGGTGCCAGCATAAAACACGTGAACGATGACTCAGATTTCTGTCCATGGAGCAGCTTGTGGGATCAGTAGAGTTCTCTTCTTGTGGAGCACCGTTCGTTTGCAGAGCAGCTGTTCACATCTTTGAGAAAATCGGCAGCTTTAGTTTCCTCCATCAGTTGCTGTCCCTGTGTTGATGTCTGGCCTAAGGGTTTCACATAACTTTCAGATGTAAAGAAACCCTGTCCTCAGCGATAGAAAACGAAGTTACATAATTTTGAGTAGAAATCCATCTGAGATTTGTCAATATTTTTTCCGGTGCTTTACATCTATAGATGCAGTAAGAGTTTCATTCTGTAATTCCCAAAGAGGTAGACTGGGACTTTTCTCTGCCAGGGATCTTTCGAATAATAAGAAGACGCAGTCAGCTTGGGTATTAATAATAAAGACTAGCTTTATTTTTTTAATTTTTGATCATACAGAACATGTACCAACAAATGAGTGCTGGAGAAAAAGGATCTAGGATTTTCTCTGTATGTGGGGGTTTTTTGTTTGTTGTTTTTTTTTTTAATTTACTATCCTGTATCTTTATTTTGTTTTTTTCCACTTTTATTTGAATGCAGTTAAAAAAATTGCTCTCCTTGGATGCATGGAAAAAGTGTGGAATTCAGAGAGACTATGTCAGTGACTTTTCTCATCTATAACTGGGAGATTGCTCCAGGTACTTCATTAAACAAAAGACAATAAGAGAAGTATGACTAATTTTAGATCTTACTCTTTGATTTCCTCCACTACAGTTCCACACGGAAATCTAACCTTGTTTATCCAAATTCTTTGCAAATGACGATCTCTATTGTAAATGCCTGTATGAAGCACATTCTCATTTTGCTAATGCTGCCTGCAACCTTCAATATTTGCTTTTCATGACTAACCCTGAGGGTTTCTAATGCCTTGCTTTTCTGTCTGAATTGGTTATGGCTGTAACAGTTTTTGAAAATTCAGGTTATTTGCATGGCAGTGTGTTATTTAAAAGACATCTGGACACACAGACTCCCCCTGTTTATAAAACTGATGTCTGTATTAAAACAAATTTTCATTTGTAAATCAAAACCTCAGTAACTGGTCTTTCACGTACTCAACAGTTACCTATTCTTCAGACTATGAAACTAATCTTAAAAAGAGGATTACCCTTCTTGCCCTTTAAGACCACATCCATTATCTTAAATACGAAGATGTCAGCTCTGACGCAGAACGTCCCTGAAGCACAGCTAGCTGAGAGGCTGGGAGAGTGGCTGGGGGAAGTCATGGGAAAGGGCAAGCATTCAGCCAGCTTTTCTCTAAGCAGCTGCTGCAGATGATGCTTGCCCAGGTGGGGCTCCCGCCTGGCGCTGTGTGGCTGTCCCTGCCATCTGAGCAGGAGTTTCTTCACTAGGTCCTTGCCCTGTCTAACAGCAGGCTCATGCAAACTGACTCCTGAGGAGCACAGTGTTTGTCCTTTTGTGAATGTATGTAAGAAACCTTAACTCTGGTAAAGGCATCTGTCACTGTAAACCTTTGGTTTGTTCTTGCATTGTTACTCTTGGTCAGTAGCTACTGTGGGAATCTGCAGAAGCCCGAGCTAGGGTTGATGGGAGCTGGACAACGTATCTAAGAGCTCACTCACAAATCTGCCAGTGGCAGAGTGACATCTGTACAAGCTCCTTTTCGCTCCCAGCCCCTAAGTAGCAGTCAGGCCAACTGGGACCGAATTGCTGCTTCGATCTGGCACTGGGAGCCTCTCTCAAGGGTTCCCCTGATAAAAGTGTGACAGGTGTGTGTCTGTCAGAGAGTGGGGAATTCTGGTTAGCTGAACTCCACTTGAGAGCGGTCACCTGGCCAGGGAGGAGACTGAAGCAAACCCAGCTGTTCCATAGGAGCTGGGGCAAATATGTTGCAGAGACAAAGTGCATTTGTGCCTGTAGGAACTGAAGCAGCAAAGCTCAGTCTTTTTTCTGCCATGGTGTTCTCTCTGCTGCTTCCCCACATGGCGTCTTTATTGCAACACTTCTTGTCTCCTTCGGCCTCCCAGCATTATCAAAATGTCTGGAAAACTCTCTGTGGCTGCAGGTGCTGGCTCAGCTCCGCCAGCATTGGCAGCGCAAAGAAATCTTACATGGGGCAAGCTGTCGCCCTGCTCTCTCTGTTAGACGTGCTGTGAGCGTAGGTAGTCTGACAGGTTGATAAAAAGGAAAGGGGGAGTGGCAGGTCACCCCTTCATGCTAGAATCAGACAATAATTCAATTGAACGACATTTATGACAGCGGTGGGAAGTTTTGAAATATTGCTCTTGTGCATAAACATAGCTGTAAAGAGCTTGCTGGTAATAAATCTTGCATTCAGGTGGCCAGGGAATGGTATGGGCACGTGTAAATTGAGTTCACACAACTTGGAGCCGATTGTAGATAAGCTGTTTAGCATTGATGTAATGCAATTACTTAAACCCTGCTATAGGGAACAGTTCATCTGAGAGCGTGGTGCTGATGACAGATGTGACTAAAATCTGTCCACGTTATCAGTTGCTTTTGTCAGTGACTGAAAGCCAGTGACATCAAACGGTAGTGCTGGCAGCTAGCAGAACGTCAGCAAACTCCAGCAGTTTCAACACCTTGTTAAAGTTGCATCAGCGTTTTATAATGGTGGTAGGCTTACACTATGCTTGCGATCCCCAACTGAGGCAAGCAGCTTGATTTCTTCCCCTGTTCCCCAGAAATAATGTTTGTAGTTTTGAAATTTTAGTTGAAGCGATGTGTGTGCTAGTTGTTGGGAGGATATGATGCAGTAATTTGATTACAGCTAAAGGATTTTTTTTTGATCTTGTACAAACAAAATGTTACTCAGCTAGTGTAGAAATGACTGAATCTGGAAGCTATTGAAATAAATGTAATGCTGAATAATGAAGATTCCTTACATTTCTTCTAAGTATTCTTTAGATGGGGCTTTTAGAAAAAATCCCTAATGGTGTTGGAGAGACAAGAGCTAGACTTCTAGGGTTTGTTTTTTTTTAAATCCCCTTAGAAAACATGATTATCCGTAATAAGTAGTATTCTCAAAACCACATGTAATCCTAAGGGAGTGTATTTTAAGGCATATGTATTTATTTAACTCAAAATACATGCTAAACAATGGCAATCAGAGGTTAAATGCATATTAAGTCATCTTCTGGTGCAGGATCATTTCCTTCCTTTCCTGTATGCCCGAGTGCCTAATCTGTTCTTCATTTGAGTGACTCAAGCCATTGAGCTTCCCTGGCTGCTGCTGGAGATTCTTCCTAGAACCCCTTTGCTCTTACTGGAAAATGTTCTTTCTCGTCAAGCTAGAAATCATTTCCTGATCTCCTACAGATCCTAATTTTGTTAGCTACCCTGCTAATGCTTCTTCCCTGATCAATACTTTACTTGCTACAGCCTTTAAACACTTGCAGATAACAGTAACACAGATGCCTGTAGCAATATTATTAACAAAGCACTTTTCATCCAGGGATTTGAAACATCTTACATATATGAAGCTTCCCAGAAGTACTGCAAGCTGTTAAAAGTATTAGTGGCTTTATTTCATGGAGGAATAATGTAGTGTAATTTCATGGAGGAAGATTGTAATGAACTATGTAGATTTCACTCTAGAAAGCTTCTTTCTTTGTACCTATTTGTGCTATGATTTGTTGCTGCTATTTCCAGTGAATAAACAGAATAGTATTTAGTACAGAGAAGGGGGGCAGGTGATATGTGCAGAGTTTGAACATTATATCTGGCAAAAAAGGAGTTAAAAAAACATCTCTGACAGACGTGAAGACAAAAATGGAAGGAATGGGAGGATGTACTCAAAGCCTTTAGTCACATTTTGATTAGGTCAGAATAAATCTGAAAACCAAAACTTNCACCTAAGGTTTTTCAAAAGGATTCATTGAAGTGGTGCTGCCTGGACATGAAGTCTTATTGTCTGTGAGGTTGAGTTTCAGCGTTTCTTCATGAGTTGTGACTGCCCATCACTCAGAAAATTGCACCTGCAGGTACTGCTGGAGATGATGATGGAAAGAGACTCCTCAGAGCCTTCAGCCCAGGTGGCAGCAATAGGAGTGGATGTGCTATGGGTGTGGCCACTTCTGTGGGGTGTGCAGCACTAATCGTTGGGTTTTTTAAAACGCTGATTTGAATGTCAGAAGTTGTCCAGTATGCCCAATAGCTAAGATTCTCGTTGCACAGAAAATCAAAAAATGCATGTTATTGTCTGGTTTTGGACAATTCCTGTGCCCTCAGATTATACCCTGCTCCACTAGTTTCCCAGGAGAATGCAGATTTCCTTTCTTAAGAGGTTTACACTTTAAATAGGGAAGAAGATGTGGTAGAAAAGACCTACATACCTCATTTATGATGGAACATGGAGGAAGAGAGAGATAGTGCCTGGCTTGTGCGTGTAGATCAGATGTCACAATCTTTAATATTGTACTTCAGCCATGTGCTAGTGGGAATTACGTAAAAATTCCTATCTCAACAGTCAGATTCATGCTTAAAGCCATTGTCCTCTTCACTGTCCGTCACATTCCGTTTTCTCCCCTGGGTGTTTTCAACATTCACCCTTATCCTTTAATGAGTAATTCTCTTTAGTCCTTTTTCAAGTCAGCAGTGTTAGGTATTAAATAAGCCAGGAAAGAAAAGAACTTGCCTCAGCCCACCAAATGCTTCATTCAGACTCAATACAGTGTAGTTTATTGCTGCACTGCATTTATGCTTCTTCAGTAAGATTTTGGGGTCTCTGGTGATTTTGTGAGCAAAGTGATCTGTATTAATTTTTCTCAACATTTCTGCACAATGCTTTATCAAAAGCTTGCTGAAGATTAGGTATGCTAATGACAAACACATAAAAAATGCATGGCATGTGGGGCAAATAACTACTTCAGCCATAAAAATATATTATAAATTTTCACTTAGAAAATGCAAAATAGAGAAATGCAGAAGTGCGGCTTTGTACTGGTAGCTTTTGATAAAGCTATAGAAAACTAAATGCAAATGGACTGTTGTGAATGATTAAAATATAATGCTCCTAATGTTTCAGTAATTAAACATGCAACCTGTGTTCTTAACAGTAGAGTTATTATATGTCTTCCTAGCTTAAGTCAGTCAAAGGTCTTTGCTACATTTCTCTGACGCATTCCTAAGCAGCAGTGTTTAGCTTCAGTACCCATTTCAATTTTGTGTAGACTGAATTAAACACTTGGAAGGCTGATACATGGTTACCAGAAAGTTTTATGAAGATTAATATTTTATTGAGCTTTGAAGAAATCTGAAGGCTTGTATTAAAAGAAATTACAGAAAAGCCTGGTGATTTACCGCAGATTTGATTAGTTGGTCTGTTTGTTTTTTAAGTCTGAATAGACATGGGATATAGCTTGTTCTGCTCTTAAATTGGATTGCATCCAACAGTACATCTTGGCTACTGACTAGATAAATTGAAGCTGATAAATTCACTGATCTATAGAATTTTAAACTTTTGAAAAACAAGATAAAGATTCTTGGTTATCTCTCCCTCCCAAACACTGCTGAGCACAAGCTGCACAAAGGGCAAAGATGTGGTTTTCAGGTTGCTTCTAGAGCCAGCCAGCCAGCACCAAATGGCAACTGTGAATTAGAAAACTTCAGTTATTCCTTGTCTGCCTGGTGGGTCATGAGGAATGGCACTGTAGAGCTTTAGTGCTACTTTTTTGGACTCACTTCTAATAAGCACTGGATTTTTCCTCCCCCACTTTTAGACCCAGATACAGAAGTTTGTCTTCATGCTCTGCGGCTCCTCCAGTCTGTGATTCTGGAGCCAGAAGTATTAGCCAAGTCAGCCTCTGAGATGCGTGATACGTTGCCGTTTCAGCGTATCATTGCGCTGTCAAAGAGCCGCAATGCAGATCTGCAAGCACTTGCCAAAGAACTACTTGAAGATCTTAAAATACTTGAGTATGAAACATAGAAGAGCTCTATGACACCAACTGCTTACGTCTTTCCTATATTTTTATGCTGCAACAGATGTTGGAGATGGGCCTGACTGAAAAAACCTCTGCCTAAGTCCCTCTGGCAAAATCCTTTCCAGGAGTTAGGTAACCCAATTAAAATAATACTTGGAAAAACGTGTTGGGTTTTAGCTGTCCAAATATAGTCTTAGGTGATCTGGTAGAAGTGGGACAGACTTGATTTCTTTGAGTAGGATTTTGTTGATAATGGGCTTCCAAAATGAGCCAGGTTGTGTTGTCTATTTACCATGTATAGAGAGTAAAGTAGTCATCTCATTCATTGACAACATATGGTTTATTGCAGTGGTAAATAACCTTTTTGGTCCATCCTTAAGAGTTATTGTACTGTGAGGAAAACTTTGTTGCTTTTCATAACTCTTCTGTGTCAGAATGCAACCCAAGTTCCAGTTTTATTGTTGTTATTTCTCACCTCTCTCTTTCTATTCTAATAAAAGAAAACTTAAATTCTGTAGCATATAATGGATTCTGCTTTCAAAATCTGCATTCGGATTCACTCGAACTGCAAGTCAACCTGGTCTGTGGCTGCCAGACATTCTAGAAACAGAGCCATTGTTGTTTCAAAAGCCCTGACAAAAGGAAGTGCATTGCTGTTGTCTGTGGTACCTAGCTGTGCACTGAAGAGGCTGAACTGAACTGCTGCTCTGACGTGAGCAGCATTGCGTTCCCACACAGCTGTGGGGTTTGTTAGAGCTTCTGTGTACAGCTTGCTTACCTCAGTGGTAAATACAAACATTTGTGTGCTTTGTGGTCGTACATTTTACACATTTTTGGGGAAAAATAGCATCCGTTTCTGTGATGACAGAAGCACAGCCAGTTAGGTGAAGCTGTTCAAGAGAATAGCAAACGACAAATGCAATGCTGTGGTAGCAACTTTTTCCATACTAAGGTTATGGTACCTCATAGGTGTGAACCCGATGTATAAAAATACAGCATTGACTTCTAATACAATTGTAGAGAAAACATGAAGTAAACTTTACAGGATTTAAATACTGTGATTGGGAGACAGTTTTAGAGGAAGACTATTGTAAAATCTGTAAGTTAAGGTATAGGCCGTATCCAATTAGGCTGTTTACAGAATGATGAATGTTCAGAGTTAGGAATGTAATAAATCATCTTAAAATTACTTGAAATAAATGCTTAAATGCTACAAATGATAGCAGTCTGATTTGGGACTGTCTAAAATGAAGATTAAGATACAGATCTCATGTACATGAAAGGGTTGCGTGGGGTTCTGCCGCGTCTTGATTCAACACTACATTGACCTTACCAAGTGCAGATTTCTGGAAGGCTTCAAATCTTCTTTAAAGCACGTTTTCTTGGGTTTTGTTTTCTAATCTTGCTATCCTCGTTTAAACCCCAAGAGTTTAATCCTAAAGCGATCAAAATGATAATTGATAATTTCCTGGAATTTCAACTCATGAAAGTGTTCAATTTCAAAAAACACTAAAGGGCATCCACTTCCCATTTGATTGTTATTTGCTCATGAAGGTCTTTCATCAATCTTTTGGAAGACAGTAGATAACAGATAAAGAAAATGTAGTTCTGTGAGCAGAAGAGCTGGTGAAGCCTCATGTTCTGTGGATTTGTGATATTTCTTGGAAAATTTCCCTGTCCTTCCCAGCCTTTTCCACTGAGACCAAGTCCACCCAAGGGGCAGCCTGGAGTGCATGAGCTGATGGTGACGCGGGTGCTCGTGGCCAGGATAGTGAGCTGTGGCTGTGGGCTGGCTAGCTGCGCCAAGCAGGGCATATGCTGCTCTCCCAGCTTTGTCTTCATGAAGGTTTTAATTTGGGTCTTGTCTGCTATTACCCTAGCTGGTCATGGAGCTCGAGGGAGCTTAATTATCTTTGAGAAGTCTGTTCGCTCTGTCAAGTTTGCTGGGAGATGACTGACATACTCAGTGTTATGAGAGGGACTGGTAATGCAATTGCACCTTATTTCCATATGAAATGAGGAAAAAAACCCACTCAGGACTGTTTGTTATAATTGTGTGTCCATTGGCATGGTCAGCACCTGAAATCCGTGCTAAAATAGGTGATTCGTGACAGTACAGTTTTTCCTCAGCAAGCTGCTCAGATCTGGTGAGAAGCCTTTGAATGTCTCCCAGATGACTTTCTTTTCAGGTGTTGCTTGCTAGGACTGTTTCTTCAGAATCAAGCCGTCAATGATCTACCGACCTTGAAAAAGTCTTTTTTCTGTACTGAGTGTTTCATTGTGCAAGACTGATAAATAAAAAAAGTTACCCCATCTGTGAAACACTTCGTATCTTCAAAAATACCAGAGAGCAGAAGCATCAGAGAGAACCTATAACAAACAGGCCTCTAGGAAAGTCTTCATGTTTCCCCTAAATTTACTTTGTCTATGTGTTTGCAATTAATGCTATGGTTTTAATTCTTTGTTTGTGTTTATGGAAAAGAAAAAGACAACATTTGAGGGGAACTTGTTATCACAGGGAAGCAAATTCATAATACTTTTTGGTTTGAAAAAAAAAAAGTCACTGGAGTCAAATTGTGCTAAAGTAAGGCAAGTGGATAGAAGCCAGGGATAAGCCTGACCCCTGAACATTTCAGAGTGTTTGAAATTTCATGAAGGTTTCTCATACTTAAATATTTCAGTAAAATAAGATTGGACATTACTAGTTGCAGGTTGCGTTATGAGCTGTTACATCTTTTAGCTGTTTTTCAGGTTCCTTGGTTCTCCAGTCCCCTATTTGATGGAGCCAGGACCCAGCCCCCTCTTCCTGCTCCTCTACAGCTCTAGGGCTGTGTTGCAATTAGTTCTACCATTTTGCCATGGGAGTGAAGCCTGCAGCTTTCCATACAGGCATCTGCTATACCCCATGCATACTGTTGGACTTGTCGGGGTGGGATTCTCCCAGACCCTGGCATCTGTCATAAACTAGTGATCTGTACTCTCTAGTCAGCGGCATCAATGCCTGCTTTATTGTGTCTTTCTCCATGCTAAAATTGGTGGGAGGCTCATGCCATTGCCTGTAGAGGAAGCTCCAGTGACTTGTTGAGACAGGGTGCCGACTGTTTAGTTTAGATGGCTAAAATTAGGTGAGATGGATCCTAACATTCGGTGTCTATTTTGCAAGAATAGATACAGAGCAAGTTTTCAGGTTACCCCACTGTTCACAGCATTTTAGAATCTCATTTGTTGATAAGCTGAAGAAATCCCTGTTTGGGAGAAAAGAGCATTTAAAGTCTTAATTTGTCTTCACCAGAAGTTGGGCTGTTAAGTAACTGTGGATCTCCTTTGAGTCTCCCTCTCCCCTGAAACACATCTCTTTTGACAGTTTATGAATAAAACATAGTCTCTGAATAACAGGTGATGCTCCAAAACCTTAGAGCGTGTCAGAGCTTTATTTACAAAGTTGAACCATGGGTAATATATAGAGCACAAGATGACACTATAAGGTGCTGCATATGCATTATAATTCTCTGTTTTTACATTGCTGTGAAATTTTGCTTCAGTCTGAAAGTGGGCTATTAGGGATTTTTACTGGTTTAAAATCAAGAGTTCAGCGTATGCTTTGGAATACACGGGCTTTACAATGTTACTTTTTCTGGATCCCATTTAAAAGTTTGGGATTTGTAGTAACTGATTAATTGCGTTACTGGCTTGCAGGAGAAAACGCGGTTCACACAGTCAAAGCACGGGTTTCGCTAGCCCTGTTCAAAGTCCAGAGTTACTCTGTTGTTGCCATTTCCTCTGTTGCACAATCTGGGAATTTCAGTGAAGAAGAAAATGTGAGTTTGGTGTTGCTTTGAGATTATCGGAGTTACTCCGGATTTATACCCGTGTAACTGAAAGAAAAATTTGACTCTTACGCTAAGCCGTCTCAAAAGATGAAAAATCTGTTTTAAAAATTCTTAGAAGAAAGCGCCCGTTTACTTCACAGTGTCAGCTGCACTATTAAAATTGAACTTTACTCCTTTCAGTTGCATATACTGTGTACAGAGCTGCTGAAATGACGTCAGTTTGCTGACGCTCGTGGGAAGTACTGGCTTTTCATATTTGGTGCTGGTGATCAATGAGATGCAAAGGAAAAACAAATGAGGATCCCCTAAATGTATTTCCTGTAAGTTAAGAAGTTCAGCTATGTAATGTGCTGCCCCACCAGTTCTTCGTGTGCAGTCTTAGGTTGACGTTTGGCCTGGACTATGCACTGGCTGAAGAGAAACTGGGAAACCTCAGCAGAAGAAAGCAAGGCCCAGTCTGAAGGCGGCCCTTCCGTGGTGGCTCTGTGCCCTGTGCTGAGCGGCAGGCACGGCAGTGTGGGTGGCCTGGCATCTCTGGAGGACACCGTGAGATCTTGGGTGAGAATGGCAACCAGCTGCCCAGTTCCTGAGGGAAGCTGGTGTTTAGTTGCATGTTGGTGATGTCCGACTCCCTGGAGGTCATGGCAAAGGTGGTGAACTAGAGTTCAAAACACATCATCCCATTATGGTTGTTTAAGAGAGGGAAGTAAGTCAGAGGAAGAATGGGAGAGGGTGGCGATTTGGTCATACGGCCACGAGTGAACTTTCAGATGATTCAGTTTCAGCTGGTTGCGCTTAGCTGGTTGCATTTAGCTGCTCCTTTGGGTTAACATTTGCACTTGTGATATGTGCTGATTAGCACAAATTGCACTTCAGAACTGATAAGATTTTACAAGTCTTGCAAATGTTGTATGATTCATCTCCTCTGCTGCTTCCAGTCCTGCAGGGATGCTGGAGGTGAGGAGAAGGGAGTTTTACTGCGGAATAAGGAACCTCTGCTTCCTCTGTTACCCCTGCCCAGTGCACGTGTTAGGAGTTGAGGGATATGCAAAGCATGGCTGCCCCCTTCCCTTCCCTTCCCTTCCCTTCCCTTCCCTTCCCTTCCCTTCC
>Ga0065711_1005382_pt1 | contig 30606 bp, 14 predicted proteins | sample Hoacrofraction12_FD_59098 | JGI IMG/M metagenome (GOLD analysis project Ga0065711, IMG submission 59098) | Hoatzin crop microbial communities from Cojedes, Venezuela - Epithelial fraction 12 v2 (version 2) | ecosystem: Host-associated > Birds > Digestive system > Esophagus > Crop | place... | reverse complement strand
GGAGTCCTGCGTCCAGCTCTGGAGCCCTCAGCACAGGACAGACCTGGAGCTGTGGGAGCGGGGCCAGAGGAGGCCCCAGCAATGATCCGAGGGCTGGAACCCCTCTGCTGTGAGGAGAGGCTGGGAGAGCTGGGGCTGCTCAGCCTGGGGAAGAGAAGGCTGCGGGGAGACCTTAGAGCAGCTGCCAGTGCCTGGAAGGGCCTGTAGGAAAGATGGCAGAAATATTTTCAGCAGGGCTGAAGGGAGAGTAGATTTAGACTGGACATAGGGAAGCAATTTTTTATGGTAAGTGTGGTGAAACCCTGGCCCAGGTTGCCCAGGGAGGTGGTCGATGCTCCATCCCTGGGAACATTCCAGGCCTGGTTGAACAGGGCGCAGAGCAACCCTGTCTGGTCAAAGCTGTCCCTGCTCACTGCACGGGGGTTGGACCAGATGGCCTCAAAAAGTCCCTTCCAACCCCAAGCCAATCTGCAATTCTGTGATTCGTTGAGAAAAGCACCTGTGCTAGGTGTTGCGCTGACATGGTAAGCTTGCCAACCTGTCCACATGCAGTGTTAACAGTTTCAGAGGCTGACATAAAACATAAAGGTCAAATCCTTCCCTCGATTTCACCTGAGCCACGAAGTGAGACAGTGAAAGTCTTATCTCGTGAGCAGCACAGTCATTACTGTGTGATCAGGTGAAGAAACCACTTACCAGATAACTATACTTGTCTTCTGAATGGCTCACCCAAGCATCGTGTATACAGTTTATTGGTTTACCTAGCAACCGAAACACGTTAGACATTTTACAGCCAAAATAACTCTGGCTCCTGCTCCCAAAAGATTACAGCCTGATGAGTGCGGGAAAATCCCTGTGACTGTGTAGGGACAGTCGCCATCAAGTTCGTGAAAGTTTAAGGGCTTAGAGATCAGCTGTAGAAACAAGGCTAAAGAAGGCAAGAGGTAGGAACATGTTAAACTTCTCAGGCTACTTAGCTGCGACAAAGATAATCATGAAAAACACTAAAGGAACTGATGTTTGGATATTTTCTCCCATGAAATTAGGTAAGTGAATATTCGGTGATTTTTGGGAGCTAATTATAATTCTCCAGTCCACGCTCTTGGGGTGGTTTTGACCCCTTTGCCCTGATAACTGCGGTTTGAAGTGTTAACGTGGCAGTTAAAGATCACCAAGTGCTTGCAGCGAGTTCTCTCTGCCTGTCTCACAAAATAGCAACCAAAATAGCCTTGTCAGTTTAAATAGTTGGAGTTTGGTGGTGAAACGAAGTGAATGCTTCGGTTAACTGAACTGAATTGTAAGCCTCTGGTTAGCATTTTAAATTATGTTTAAAAAAATCATGGTTAGCGTTTGAAGTACACCGTGGTTACGTAACTTGGATGAAGTGGAATCTGCCAAACCGTCTTGATTAATCTGTATTTATATGCAGTTAATTATGTAAATACTCTTCCAGAAATGGTTTGTCTTCAGTTAACTTTTTAAAAATTTGAATATTTCTGCTTAAAATTCTCGCCTGAAAATATTCTGAGTGGGTTTCTGAGTTTTTTGGACCAGTGTTTCTTGCATGCCTTTACTGTGTGTCAGGGTCAAACTTGAGAAGCTGACATATATAAAGTGGGGGTATTTTTAATTCTTTTCTGTGTGTATGAAGGGAAATCTGAGAAGCATCAGAATCAAAGATAACAGTGCCACTTTTGTGCCACATGTAGCCCTACTGACTGGAGCCAAACTAAAACCAGGAGTTTCACTGATGGGACCTAAAGAAGCCATACTTTATTCCAGGCCTTTGGCTGATGAGAATTATGAATATTTTAATAATGTAAATGCAAGATATACCCCTTCCTAGCCAGAAAAGAACAGGAAAGGCATATGTGACAGTACTGAATAAAAACTTTGGGAGAAGAGTCTTTCAGCAGGAAAAGTGAACATAAAATAATACCTAATAGAAATCATACAAAAAAATTCAGGACTTTATGGCAAATACTTGTTCTGTGCCAGCACCCAGGAACAACTACTGAATTAATGGTTATAGAATACCACCACGGTTACAGGATACTCCTGGGGATCTGGCACTGGGTTCTGTGAGTTGTCTTTTAACGGAAAGTGAGATGGCCTCAGATTAGGTCCCCAGGGCTCCGCTTGTTCCTGGAAGGGTGAGTAGGAGTTGCAGAGAGGAGCGCCGTGCCAAGGCAGATGGGCCTGTTCCCCTCCGCCGCAGGATTTGTGCCTGGAACCAGGGAGAGGGGGAGAGCACAGGGGTCATGGAGCGGGTTTATCTCCTTTGATCTTAATAGGTCCAGCTATTTTGTGAAGTTGGAAGGAATTAGCAGATAGTTCGGGTTAATCACTTGAGACACATAACCTGCTTCTTCACATAGTGTGTAATTCTATTTGCTGTTAATTATTGCTGTATATTCACGTATACATGACCGTGGCACCTGCTAATGTCAGTGGGGTGCGTAGGAGACCACAGGCTTGAAATGGTGGGCTTCTCGTTTCTTTGAAGGCATTTAAGACTGCCTCCTTTCTCACCTGCCTTCCATTTCCACTTCTAGGTGACTGTGCTTCTAGCAGATGTATTAACTGTGATTTGTTCTATTTAAAAGAGATTTTCATGTCTTGCTTCTCTAGTCATATTTTCTATTGTTCTAGCTTCTACTGGTCCAGGGTTTGTTTTAATGAAGTGAGTGCTTCAGACACATACTGTAGACTGGATATTTTTAGTAAGCCTACTATACTATTCTTTACATGTTGAAATGGAAACTGGAAATTTTATAATTTTGTTGGCTTTTACGTAGAGCCAGACCTAGAGTCTGTCATTGTTGAAGGCAGAAGTCCACTCCAGCCCGCACGGCAGACTGTGAGTGCACCGAGGCAGGGTTATCGCGTAGCAGTGGTACCATCTGCGGTTCTTGCCTCCCGGCTGGCTCCTGCGCCGTTCGGGTGCCTGTCCCCTGCACCGGCTGTGGCGTGTAACCAGGGGCTGCTGCCTGTCCCCGATCCTCGCTGCGTGAGGAGGTACAGCTTCACAAAAGCAATGAGCTGATTCTGCTGGGGCCTGGAGCACTGGGTCATTTTTGGTCTCAGGGACCCCAGTCAACTACATCCTGATTATCAGATTATTCTGGGATCTTGGCGGGGCCACTGTAACCTCCCATTAGTGAATCAGTCCCAAAACTTCACTTTTGCTTGGCTGCCCAGCACCTGTGGGGTGTGTGTCCTTTGGGTCTCGTGGAAGAATTTGATCTGAGACTTTGAAGGAAAGGAACACTGATACCCTATATTCTGAGGAACTGAGGACAAAGGTCTCTTAAAAGGGATTTTTTTTTTTTAGTTTCATTTCGTCTTCGTATGATTGTCATTTTCTTTATTTCATATGCTTTTCACTTAAAGGTGCCTTTCTTTGTATTTTGATGTTGTAGTATGTCCAGTTTATTGTTTCCTGTTGTCTCATTCTTTTCTCTCTCTCTCTCTCTCTTTTTTCCTTTTCAGTTTTCCTTTAGCTTTTGGTAAGTGTCACTGTTTGCTTCTAGTGCACTCTCTCAGCCTGTGTACTTTTCGTCATATGGAAAATGCAAAGCATGCAGTCCGATCCTGTTTTTCCAGTTATTTATTCCTGGGGTAATAAAGCTTGTGCCTGGAGTTTCTTTATGCTATATTAGGTGCAGAGTGCATTTCACAGTCTAAATGACAAGCACAGACTTTGCAGGGGGTGCAGCGATAGCTAAGTGCGTATAACCTAGCACCTAACCTGCTCGCCTTTGAATTTTCAGATAAAAAAGCAGGATTTCGGGGGCTGAATTAACTATACGTGTTTCTACCTCATCAGTGTTATAATGCTGTGTTATAAATAGCATTTTTTTTTTACATCAAATTAATATTATTACTGAATTCCAGTTTTTTGTTTTGCTGCTGTCTTACCTTGGAATTGTTTCATGTTTGATTAGGAACAATAGAAATATTTGGAACAGCCCAAAGACTGTATTAGCAGCCGTGAGATCTGGGAGAAAGTATTATTCTCAGCGTGGCCCTGTACTGCAAGTCGTGGGTTTTTCCTCTCCTTACTTTTCAACTCAGCTGCACTGCCTCAGGTCTAATTAATCAGCCATTATGTGGGTGAGGTTATTTCCATACAAACTGCAGAGGTATCCACAAAGGTCTGTTCTTGCCAAGTTACATGAAGCATTACTCCTGCAGAAGCACGAGTCTGGCTACCTCCCAAATACCTGCACTAAAACAGAAATAGCAGCATTTATTATTATTTTAATTACAGAACTGGCAGGCTCAGGCCAGTGGGAGAAGAGACAGAGGCAGCAGTAGGAAATGTGTTGGGTTTTTTTAACGGAAGCGAGAGAGATACAGTGAAATGAAAAAAAAAAAACCCTCACATTTTTTCCTTATCCTACTAAAAGTAGGTCTCAAGGTCTCGTTTTATCCTAAAAGTAGGATAATATTGTGCCATGTGGTGTCACATCTTCCTGACCATCACCCTTAAAATCACAGACTAGTGTGTGCTGAACAGGCACGGGCTAACTGGTTCAGTTTGTGGGTTGCACGCAAATATGTATTAGACGTTTTCTTGGGTAGCATAGAGTATATTGCATTAACTTTCAGTTAATATGTAGGCTACAGTTTGAACAGTACGAGTAACTATAGCGATGGTGGAGCTTGCAGCCTTAGCACCAACTCCTTTGTCGGAACGCCTGATAAATGTATCCACGCTGAACCTGCATTTGGACATTGCCAAGGGAGAGTGGCACATCCCTTTGGCCAAGGAGCCGTGCTTTTTCTCATGGGTACTCTTGCGTTTAATGACAGGTAGTATTTTTGGTTGCCATGAATTGGGGCTGCAACAATAACGTGAGAAATATGAGCTTTGGAGTCGATAGAAATCAGCATAGCTGAGAAAGCTAACATAGAGTGCCAAGGGGGAAATGCAAGCAGAAACCTAACTAAAGCATTATCATATCTACAAGATTAATCACAAGTTGGTTCCTCTCACAGCTACTCTGCTTCCTCTCAGCTCCAGACCAGAAATTCTGAAGGTCACTGATAGGCACTGCAAAAGGATGTAGTCCTGTTTGTGTTTTTCAGGTAGAGAATTATAGAATTGGGAAGTTTTAAGTCCATTGCTTGTAATATAAAGCAAAGGCCTCTGTCTTTCTGAAACTCTTGCAAAAGAGTGCAAAAAATATCTTGAGATAAGAATAACTGGAAATGTAGTTCATCTTCCTGCTGCTCTGAATTTCTCACTGCGTTGAGTAAGCTCAAAAACTTCCACTACTAGATAACCTCATGAGCAACTGAACCAGGTGAATCATTGCTCCGAAAAAAAGAAGTTGCACAAGTGGCATATCTAATTTCATTTTTGCCTGTGCGGTTATTCGCTTCTTTTTCACAGAGTGCACCACACTATTAGTAAGCTATCCTGTTAGAATATATTTGAGAAAAGCATTCTGTCTCAGTCTAACTTCAAATTTGGACTGATTTCTAGTTTTTCAGACTGGAGCTGACTGCTTACCGACATGGTAAACGCTTGTGCTATACCCTGCTGCGAGAGCCAGAGGTTGGATACTGCCGTAGTTTCCTCAGTCACTGCGGAATGGGCTCGCTGGCACATGCTGTATGTGATCAGCTGTTTGCTCCTATTGCATTTCAAGTTTGGAGTAAAATCAGAACATGACCTAAGGTATTTCCATAATTATTTTATTTTATCACCCCTAATTCCTCTTTTTCGGTATTAAGCCTGTCGTGACCAATGTGCATGACGTACATCATCCGACCACGAGTGGAATGCTAAATATCCCGTTACAATTCTTGTGGGATGTGTACTCCTTAGTGTGGATTTCAGAGGCCCTTGACAAGAAATGTCTAGAAGTCTGATGTCATGAAAAGGTTTCTGAATTTACTGATTGCAACAGACAGTTGGTTTAAGCAGTGGGCAAAGTAAGCGGCTGTCTGTCTTACTAAGAAGTACGTAGTGGTAAGGAAGCAAATTGCAGATGTAAGATTTATTGTTTACCAGCAATAGTTCTTGGCAGGAGGAATGAATCTATTTACAATAACAAATTAAAGGAGCTGTTCTGGGTCAGACTCAACTTCGAGCCAGTTTCCAGCAGCTATCAGTAGCAGATATCTACAGAAGAATGGACAATAAGAACATGATAAACACAATTAAAACTCCCCTCCCTAGAACCGCCAGGCTAAAAGTATTCCTTTTGTTCAGGCACCCCTGATGTGGTTTTTCTGCATATTTTTCTGGTTGCTGTTTAACCCATTTAGATTTTCGATACCCTGCAACGCACCCATTTACTGTATGGTGAAGCAGAGAATAAGATTTCCCTCATGTCTTCTTCATACATGTAATGATTTTATAACTTTCTGCAGTAATTATCTCTCTTGGCTGAGGAACCTAGAGTATTCAGCCACTCCTTGTATAAACCCATTCCCTACTTGCCCTTCTCTGTATCTTTTCTAATATATCTTTTTAGAAGTTGGGGGACAAGAAACACACAGATTAGAAACACAGATTATTCAAACTGTGTGTGCCCCTGGACTTCCACAGTGGACAGCGATGCTTTCTGCTTTCTTTGTTAATCCGGGGAATTCCTAGCACCTGTTTACGCTGTCAGCTGAGCATTGAGTAACATTTTTGTGGACCTACCATAACTCTCTTTTGAGGAGCTAAGGATTTAATAGGCAGGAAACTGGATAGAAAACAGCCTAAAACTGCCCATGCTAACCTCAGGAGCCCATTTCTTCCGTACACCTTCAGGACAATGTCTTCCAAAGCTGCCTGTTAGCAGGCATCTTCCACATGGTACTGCAGAAAAAAGCACAGAAACTTGCAGAAGGAAAGTACAGTTTTAAGGGAAATCTCTGTAGCAAGAGATTACAGTGAGGGTGCCGGGCGTATGGCAGATTGCGCCAGTGACGAAGCGTTGCTTACATTTCAGCGCATTACAGAGATACCAAAGCAAGAGCTGGGGATGTGGGGTCTGAAAATCTGCAGAAAGTCATCATATTGCAGATGTTTCCATGAATATGATAGGTGCACAAGGAAAAGCCTCCTTGCAGTGAAAACCTGTAAGTAGGAGCAGACCCGTTGTCCTCCGAGGAAACGACCAACACGCTTCCAGCGTGCCGAGTCGTATTGATCCGTCACTGAGGGAAGGACCTAAGGCAGAAACACAATGTGTAGTGTTTGTGGCCATATAAAGTGAAACTTTAACTGTGCTGCCCTCTTCTGTGTACTAGATAAGAAAAAAGTACAAGGATTTATCAATCTATCTGTTTTTACGCAGCATGCTTTAGTTTTGTGTCCAAACGTGCGTTTATAATGCTTCGAATCGCTGCACCTTATATCAGGCTCCTGGTGGGGACAGGTGGTGGCGGGAATTAAAACATAGCTTTAGGTGATAAAGTCTCACCTTGCTTTCCTCTGGGGGAAAACTCCATTTCCCTTTCATTTCAATCACTGAAAGCTTGATGCAGGGACAAAAAACTCACAGTCACAGGAGAGACTTAAGAATTCAAATTAGAAAGGCTTTACACTTCTGTGTAATCCCGTGCAGAATGTGTGGTGTCTTTTCCTGTGGTGAGTGATGTCATGGAATTGTTCGTGTAAAATGTGTAGGAATATGGATGTGAGAGATGTTATCATCTGTTCCAGGAGAAACTCAGAATTGCTGCAGTTGGAATGTGCTGAGTTTGGCAGATTCCACGTTTGCATCACAGCAGTGCTAGGCATCTGTGCTTCTTTCAAATGTCTCATTTCCTGCTTCGCTAAGAAGAAATTCTGATGAAGATCTCCAGAATTCTTATTGTAGAATATACTACAGTCAATGAAAATTTCTTATTTTCACTTTAAATTGTCAAAGTTCTTCCTGATTTTATTCTTGAGAATGAATGTAATAATAATTGTGATGATCCTAATATGCTTCATTACATACTGTTTTAAAATGATCAGGATCTAGGCTCATGATAAAATGTGGAGACCAAGCACAAGCATAGGCTGAGGTAATAGAATGGTACGAAGTGTGTGCCTTGTATAAAGAGGGTTATAGACAGTTGACTTGAAAAATACTGTTTTATGAGAGCAAATCCAGATCTTAGTTTCAAAGCCAGCCCTAACTAGAAACAAGCTGAATCAAAACTCCTGTGCTAAGTCTCTCAGTCCTAAAAGTACAACTGTGAAATCTTGACACATATCAAGGACATGTGACACCCAAACCAGTTACAGTGAAGCAGGCAAGAAATGACTTTATTTCCCTGTTTGTCTTATTCCTCCCGCAAGAAACTTCCCCACACTAAGTGAATACCAGCGCACTGGAATCTGCGGTGAGGCAGCGGTGTGCTGAGCTGCTGATCATGCTGGGGAAGAGCCAGGGAGTTATTGCTCAGCTCTCAGTCTCTCCGTGTCTCATGCTTGAGGGCAGAGTTCCCCGTCAGAGGTTTCTTTGACAGGCACATTACAGTGTGAATCTTTGGGCCTTAGGCATTTAAAGGGGACTTTCTTCATTTTCCAAATCATCAAGGCTACTTGCGTTCAAAGAAGGACTCAGTGATCATCCCGTTCTCTGGTGGTAACGAAATTCAGCAAATCAGTTGCCTTTCATGACATTTTTCCCTCTTTATAGTTTTGGAAATGAGATCAGAATCAGGCCTTCACAGTTTTTTCCCTTCTCTACGCTTACGTACAGCAGTAAGTAACAGGAACCAGGCAAACACTTCCTTGGCATCAGACTCTCACGTCAAAAGCATCAAGTCTGTGATTGCACTGCCTGCTCACGCACCCAGAGCTGGGGGGGTGGGGGGGGAGCGGTCTTTATTCAACAATTAATGTCAAAAGGAATATGACGAATACAGTAAATTGTTTTTCTGCATTGGTCTCCTCTTTTCACACTCACCCCTTTCTTTCATAATCTTTACCAAAGAAAAGGTTGTATATTTGCATTACTCCTCTGCTCCAGCACATCAGCACCACCAGAATCGTTCAGATGAATCTACAGCCTTCTAAGGTAACAGCAGCATGTAGCTAGGCAACAAAAAAGAATACAGTATTTTTCAGGAAGGAGGACTTTTCTAGATGATCTCATAGAGATGGAGTGCTTTGTTTGCCTTATAAGAAGAAAACGGTTCATTGGAGAAAGGAGTCTGTCATCCTGTCGCCATCGTCACATCGATGTATAGGCTTCCCCTGATTAGGTGGAAAGAAAGCAATGTGCATTGTATACTGTTCTTATTTATTTCTCTGTATCTATTACATATTTGTAAGGGGTTTTTACAAAGACTAAAACCCACAAACGATTTTATGGCAGATTTCATTAACCATCATCCTAATTAAAATTGAATGCTTTGATAATTACCGGGTCAGCTGAAATAGATTGTATCTCAGTTCAGCTGAAACCGTGTCGTCTTTAAAAAAGAGATTTTATGAGATGTACAGCCCGTCACTATATATAGGGACAGAGCTGTTGTGGATGGTGAGCATTGATTTTACACCTGTGAAGGGGTTTGGTTAAGTGGGAGCCGAAAACCTGATGTGGACCAGCAGGTACAGCATAGGCATCGCTGACTTGGGGCCCCGGCCAAGCAGACGATGCCGGAGGTGCCAGGCCAGCTCCTGGGCTTTGGGGGGCCCTTCCCAGCCTTGAGAGGCAGCAGGAGCTCCGCGGTGCTGGGTGAAGACACCGTCCCTGGTTTCTCCTCCGGGTTTGTGCTGGCCAGGTCTGGGGACAGCTGCTGCCCCATGTGAAATCCTAGTATCAGCTGCTGGGGTGCCACCACCAGCCCTGAGCCGCATGGGGATTCGCCATCTCCGCTCAATTTCAGCTACCCCCTGTTTCCCATTTCTCCTGTACTCCCTTTTCTACATCTCGCTAATTTGACTGGTTGGTCTGCACATGCAAGAACGTACTTAACTTGCAGAGCTTTCCGATTTTGTTCCCCAGCCCGGGTGCGTCGGGCAGCCTGCGTGGCTGGGGCAGACGTGCGCGGTGCTGGCAGAGACCTGCGGGCAGCGGGCAGAACATTTGCCCTGGAGCAGGGCGGGCCCTCACGTTGTCCACGTTGGTAAGAGCACGTGCTCTCTGCGTTGCGGTTTCTGTGGCAAGTGTTTCTGTGGCAAGTGTTTCTGTGGCAAGTGTTTCTGCTCGTACAGACCTGAATGCAGCTAATCAGAGACCTTACGTCACAGTCTTGGCAGCTTTCATGTGTGTGTTTGCTCTCTGTGGCATGTTCTGTTATTTGTGTACTCCGGAGCCTGTTCTGTGGGATGGCTTCCATTCTCCCCAGCTGGACCAAGGCACGATTCATACCACGTTGTCTTTTCCATCTTGTCATTCTTCATGGCGAAGCAGGGATTGCCCGGTAGGCATGCAAGCCAAAAAAAGACACAATTTATTTGTAGTCAGTTAAAGACTCAAGCAACTTTTAAGGGGATGGAGACGGGATCGCAGTGAAATGTCAGAGGAGGTACACCATCTTCGTAACGTTCATAGCAAAGTTCTTGCAGTGTTAAGGACTAGTAGAATATGTTGCGAGTGCTAAACCAGTATGATACATTAACTGGTGTGTATACAATTTGCATCTAAGCTATAGTGTTTATTTATTCAGCCATGAAATGCAAAAACCTGTTAATTATACGACTTGGTAACTGCGTAGGTACATCCCCTGTGGAGTGAAGTGCTTAGACTGTGGATGAGCTGACACACAAATGGCAGATGCATTTGAAGTAAGGCAGTTATGTTTGAAGTTGAAGCTGATACAATGTTTACTTTTTGTTTGAAAAATTAAATTAACTCTCAGTTGTTTTACTAGGAATGGCCCAAGATTCTTCTTACCAACAAGAAGAAATGTGACAAGACTTCATCACTTCTAGTCTAAAAATATAATCCAGAGTATAACCTCAACCAAGGCTCAGAGTTTGCAGGATCAGACCCAGAATGGTGAGTTTCAAGGGGAAGGGGGAGAGATTGTTTAAATAACAACTCCTGTTTCAAGCTCCTAGTCAATTTTGTCATTAGTAAGAATCATTAATAAAGTGGAATTTGACAGGCTCTTTACATTATTGACCTACCTTTCAAAAAACAATGTCTAAAATGCATTGTTGTGAAAATAAGTCCGTACCAATTTGAAGAGAAACAATTTATGTGACTCATTGCTAATCATTATTTTCTGTCTACCTCCAAAGTAATTGTGTTTTTAGAAAAGTTGGCTGCATTGTTAATGAAACTGTTTTCTGATTTTCATTAATAAACCTAGGTTTTGTCTACTAAAACTGCTAGGAAAATATTTTGGAATTTATTGGTGCTTATTGTTTTTCTCTGCAAGCATTTCAGACTACATGCTTGATTTATTTGTCAGTTTGCAGGGGAAATAAAAAGCATTGCTGCTTAGATCCCTTCAGAATCCTTAGACAGAGCATGTGCCAGCTCTTCCATTAGCAAAAGTATAGAGAAATGAAGCTGCCAGGCATCCTGGGGTTAAGCAAGCTCCTGACCATCTACTGAGGTTGTTTTGGTCCAAGCCATGTGTGACGCATCTGATGGGAACGCATATGAAACAAATTTGGGTAGATTAGGGAAAACAGTGCTATGATAAACCATCATCTCAAAGTAACAGCAAAATAATGGGGAGGATCGCATCCAGAAGGGAGAGTTTGGCAGTGATGACTTGCCAGTCGCTCAGGTCTTCTGCCTGGCCCAGCCTGGACATGGCTGTTCCCCACGCTCTTTGGCCACTGCACTTACGCTCTGGCAAAGTGTGCATCTCCCTTTGTCAACGTGAAGCACTAGTTTCACGTAGATGCTCGTCTTCCTGATCCTCCTCTCTGCTCCTGCTGCTTGTGACTAACCTGCAGTTGGACATCGAGGGCTTTGTTGCCTGCAGCACACGGATGGGATGGGCTGCGTAACAGGCCAGCAAGAGAGGGCAGAGGGGGGCCGCGCCATGGCCGTGCCTTGGCGAGGGGACAAGGAAACCAGAGGGGTGGAGGATATCATGTCTAGCATAAGGCAATGGGAGCTCACTTATTTTCCCCACAATCTGGAGGACAAAGCCTCCAGCACTGTAGAAGCTCCCTGTTCTCTGTGTTGCCACTGACCGAGGCTAGTGGCAGCACAGTGAAGTGTTGTACGCCCCGCCATTTCCTTCGCTTTCTCTTCCTGTGCCTTCCCAAAGCTCCCAGGCAGCAGCTGGTGCCCATTCCCACACTATGTTTGTTCCACGGACTTGCTGGAAATTAACTTCTGCTCTGTTCTTTCCCTCCAGCCCTGCGCTGGGACCTGAGCTAGCGGCAAGAACCAGAGACTGTTCTAACCTCAGTGCTGAAGAGGACAGCCTTGGCATCTGAAGCTTCCCTGTGTTACAAGAAGATGCTGAAAAGCAACAAAACTGATGAGAAAATTGGCAAGTTACTCAGCGACCCTGAAGAGTGTGTGGAGTGAAGCTGGGAGAGCAGGGTTTCCAACCCTCCAACCAAGCAGGGTGTTTTATCACTGCAGACCGGGCTGCTCCTCTGATCCAGAAACGGAAGCTAAGGAGCGGAGATAACCTGCCGCAGGACGCAAAAGCTCTTAACAGGTAGAACATGAGAGAAGAAATGTGTGTGAGAAGGATGCAGAACGTAATAGAATGTCTTCTGCAACTACTGAAGTGTGCTGAACAAAACGAGGGCTCTCTGCTGTTTGTATGTTTTGTAAAAATGTTGTGTATTTTTAGCATTTTGTGGAATGAAAGCAGTTTTATGTGCTTTCTATTAAATGTGGCTGGCAAATGGCTGTGACATAGCAGCAGACTAAACACATAGGTAATAGCCTCAGCGTCCCCTGATTTTATTTGCTTTGCTGACACTTACCTTTCCCCAGTAACATCTGAAAGATTTTGCTATAAACTCTTCTTTTGTCTAGGGAAAAAAAGTTGACTCTGCCACTTGTTCAGTCTGTGATTACGCCAAACAGTGCATTTCCTAAAGGAAGGGAAAGTGCTGTAGTTGTCTGCTTGATAGGCTAAAGGGAAATGCTTTTAACAGTTATGAAAAGAAAAAAACATTGTAAAACATGTAGTTTATAAATCAAAGCTCCGGAGGGAGATCTTTATCAACACTATTTGATGTAAACACATCGGTCTTAAGCAAGGCCAGAAGACTGAAGTAACTTTAACTAACAGTTCCCAGTGCGTAGTACACATCGTTCCACCAACGGAGTGCAAGGAGTACTGCCGTTGGAGTGTGAAGCTCCTCCACGGACCGTTCAGTTGCATCGTTGGCTGCAAAGCTGCCGAGCTGCTTCCCTGCCGCTCGTGAAGTCGTGGGATGAGGAGCCCTCGGGAGCTACGGAGCAGCGGTGGCCATGAGGGAGCAGCTCGAAGGCAGCCGTTGCCTCCGGGAGCGGGGCGGTGGGTGCAGGCCCAGGTACCCACAGTGTGGTGGGCGCCGAGACGCAGGCGTCGCGTTGGTCTGTGGGCCCAGACACCCGGCACGCCACGCAGCCAGCTGCCCTCGGGAGCTCCTGCTGCGGTGTTTGCAGACGGGAAGTAGCAAATGCCACCCAGCCGCCCCTGGAAGGCTCTGCCCGCAGCCTAGGAATGCAAACAGATGTCTGCGGCTGGCATTTTTCCTGGACTTGAATGAGGCCGTTTATATGCAACGCAGCTGCTCAAAAGGGTCATAGTTTCTGATGGAATGTGTCCTACTACAAAGCATTCCAGAGGCTAAATTTAGGGGTAGCTTTTTGGAAAAATGTAAGTCTGAAAAGAAGTATTTGTAACAAATTATTGTGTTGTTCTCCTACTTTATCTCCATACAGCAGGAGCCAGCAAATGATCCCTAAAACCAGGGAACGGCAGATCTTTGCTAGCGCTGGCGGTTCGTTACCATTCAGCAAGCATCCAAGCTGAGGGAGCCCGGACAGGAGGACCTGCGATCTTCAGCGAAGTGACTGTGGTTTGTTCTTGCTGTTGTTTCTATTGTCTCATAAACACAACATCCACATCGCTTAAAGAAACGTGCCAGATCCAAAGTAACAGAATTCCCCATCCCTAAGCAGCAGAAGTCAGACCTTTTCTTTGAAATCCCACCCTCAAGTCGCTTTACTGAAAAGTCATCCCCCAGATTTAAACCATCTAACGACGTGCTGTTGCGTCTCTGAGAAGTGGTGCGAAGCGCACCCCAGGGTTACGGTGTACACTGTGCTTCATGAGGCATGTGCCAACACCCCAATAAATTAGTTAACACTGTTATTATGTAGTGGTGAAAACCAAGCAGGGCATAGTTTACTGACTTCTATCTGGCGCGCAGGTTGCAGCAGTCTGTTGGCAGCTTACTCATCCTTCTGTCTTCCCCCTGGCACATACTCGCACACCTTTCTTCCCCACAACCTGGGAGTGCAAAATTAAATTTTTATTAAAAAAAAAAAACAAACAGAAAACAAAATCAAGCCAACCAAGCGTGCTGCCTGTGAGCTGCCCGCATGCATTGCCACAGCCAAAGTTTCATTTGCGGTGCAAACGCTGGCCCTGTCAGAAGCAGTCAGTTCAGTGACTCAGCAAGAGAAGCAGAGGGGAAAGGCAGCGTTAACAGCTGGGTCATTCTGCTCCTTTCCCAGTGCCGGTACTGCAAAAATGGTGCCTTTATTTACAGTTTCATTCGTACATCCAAGCAAGTGCTGATCACTCGAAGGCTGCTGCAGAGTTGGATTTCCGTCAAAGCCCTGTGCAAACCGGGTGCGTCATTTCGGAAATGAGAAGATTTGGATTTGTTTCTGTTCTAGTTCACTATGTGACTTTAGATGTCGCACTTGGATCACCACTGCCTCAGTTTCCTCAGCTGCTCAACAGACGAGACTGGACTACTAGGGCTGTGGCTTACATAGTGTTTGCAAGCTTCACTGTCTTCAAAAAAAGCATCTGAGACCCTCCAAGAGAAAACACGACTGAAACATAAAGCTCTACCATGACACAGGTGAGCACAACCTGCTTTTTTAGAAGCACGTTAGCTTCTCTCTAGGTAGCTGATGGCGGTGAAGGTAACGTTGCATGTGTGCAGCCACCAAAATACCTGGCAGGATTTAACAGGCTGTTATTTTTCCGTGTGGTCCACTGTTAGAAACATCTTTACCAAAGTTCAAATTCTGGAATTCCCTCTTGATGAATTTTTCTGTTGTCAGTTTCTGCCAAATACAATCGTTTAGTAAATGCCACATTTCCCGGACCGGAAACATAGGCTAGATGCTGTTATTAAACCTCAATATGTTTAAAGCAAAGCTTGTCATTTAGCTGTCAAACTGCCAGGAAAGTCGTTCAGCAGAGGGTAGCTGGACTGTTCGTACTGAAAACTATGAATGACTCCCTCCTATATTGTGGCAGGTGCACGAAAAACCCCACAACCTACCTCAAAGATACTGTATTTCCTACCACAAGTAATGAATAATTAAAAATAAATCGCATTTTAAATAGCTCTAAAGAGCCCTCCATCTTTGGCTAGTCCAAGTTAATGTAACAAAAACGAGGCAGATGATTTCAAAGTGTTTACACTTATTGCAAAAATGTGTTACAACTTTGCACACGTGAACTACCACAGTTTTTGATGTCTGAAGCTAAAATTGTATTAGCAGTCCAAAACAGACATAGGAATGTAAAGATTTTAAGTGCCAGTTAGCTTAGTGTACTTGTAAAGTCCAAAATCCACCAAAAATGCAGTTTACAACTGATTTTGGTTAGTGAGAAACCAGCTAAAAACAGGTTGAAACAAATATTTTTAGAGAAAAATCCTACCTATGCAATGACCAATAAAATTTAAGTCAATTTTCATTATATTTTTGTAGCTGCCTATAAGCTAATTTCCCAGATACTATTCTTTGTAGGAGTAATGAAACATTTCTTTAGGAAAATCCAGGTGATTTTATTTCGCTCATAGATACATGTAGAGTGTAACACTAGCATCACCCCTTCTATACAAAACCCGTTTAACATAGCAGAATACCAACGATTTCCTCCTCAGGCAATTATGATCGAGCGGACAGACACTGATTCACCACTTCCAGTAAGTGAGAGTTTTCCAAAGCAGCTGCTACACGTTCTTTATCAGCAAGCTGTTTATTAACTGTGCAGGAAAAAACACCACAAGAAACCGGTCAAAAAATTGGTATACGATGTCTTTTTTAAAGTATTTGACGTTGAGACACATAATCACACTCTCACCACGGTACTCGGGTAGACTAGTAATTCTGCAGATGCTAAGTGCTCTGCAGAGTTGCAGCCTGAAGTCAAAGCTAGCACGTTACCACACGTTAAACCAGCGAGCTGTTTCCAATGCGGCAGGGAGCTACGCCTGCGGAGGTGTAACACAGGAAGAAATTCCCCCCTAGACTCCCCCCATTTTCCGAGTCCTCCACAGCCCAGGCAAATCAATGACTAGCTGAGAGCATGGGCTGCCTGAGGGTCTGGAGTACAGTACAGAACACATCGAACTGTCACTGTTACACGCTCCTGTTCTGTACCATCCCCCAAAGGCTGATGCGTGTAAAGTCCCAGATGCTGAACAGCTGCTCTGCAGGTGTGGGAGTCTCTCTCCTCTCTCAGATTTCAAAAAAAATTAAAGACTAAAAAACCTTACCTGCATGCTCAGAGGCATGTGTTCCCGGTGTTATATGAACATCCAGCTTGAAAAGCATCACAAAAGGAAACGGGACAAGTCAACACAACACTGGAAGCTCAAGGTCGAAGTATTTCATGATATGACAATAACAAAAAGAGGGGGAAAAAGGACACTCTTGCCAATAGCAGTTACTGTACACAGCAGAATAAAATACAGTCTAAAATGAGAGAACACTCCATTCCATCTGCTTACACTTCCTCCAGACAGGGGTGAGACCCCAGGCTCTCCTCCTCCTCCTCCCGGGCAGGCAGGCAGCTCCCCATCATCGCCCTGCCTGCCTTGAGCCCTGCTCCGGTGTCGATGCCTGAACCCACTGCCCGCCGGAGCGCTTCCCCACCCGTAACACGAGAAAAGCTCTCGTTATGCTTCACTGTAAGTTAGCTTATTGTGTTACCTTTTTTTAAAATTTATTTCAAACACAACCCCCTTCTTTTGTTTTCCAGCATGGTTTGAGTACTCACCTTAAACCTCTCAGGCAGCGATCTGATCAGTTTTACTTTTATGGAGAGGCCGATGAGGGTCGCCATGCTGCAGTGCGGGATGGTGGGCGTGAACTCCACCGCCACCGTGCTCTCCGCGTCGTTCACCTGTCGGAAGGCACAGACACACCTCCGGCACCGAACCGCGAGCCTCGCCCCGAACCGCCGGCACCCGCCTTCGGTCCCTGACACCGGTAAATGCTGCGGTCACCCTCACACCCTCACCATCGCCCGCCCTTTCTCCCCTCACACCCTCCCCTGTGCTTGCTCCCCTCACACCCTCACCATCACCGGCGCTTGCTCCCCTCACACCCTCATCTTCCCCCACACTTGCTCCTCTCACACTCTCCCCTCACCTTCACCCGCACTTGCTCCACCACGTTCAGCTCCTCCAGCGTGAGCGGGTGCTCGGGGTCGTTAATGGAGCGAATGAGATGTGCGGGGTTAAGGAAAGCGGCGCGGAGCCGCCCCGCTCGGCCCCCACCCCCCGGCCCGGCCCTCCCCTCCCTTGCCGCCAGGATATCGAAGATCTCCCGGTCGTCGATGGAGTCGGGCAGCTCGTCGTCCTCCTCCCGCGCCGTCACCGGCCGCTCCCCCGAGCGGCGGTAGATGAGGGGGTTGGCGTTCTCCAGCGGCGCCCCGCCGCCCGGACCCACCATGGCGCCCGCGCCCGCCCTCACCGGCGCCGGGCCGGAAGGAGCCCGGACGCCGTTCGCCGCCGCACCGGGAGCGGAGGAGGAGGCGGTGCCGGGGCGGGCCGGCCGGCTCTTCCCCATGCAGCAGTGCTCCCGTGTGGCGAGCGGCGCGGCGGGCAGGTCCCCTCAGCGGCTCCCGGGCCGGGGCAGCTCCCCTCAGCGGCTCCCGGGGCTTCGCGGCGCCGAGGGCGGGCTGGGAGAGCCTAGGAGCGAAGCAGTGGCTGCGGCGAGGGGTCCGTGAGGGGCCGTTGGAGCCGACCCAGCGTGGGAAAAGGTGATAAATTAGATTGTGTGCTAAATACAGAATCTTCTTTATTAACATTATTTCATCTTTTAATTAGTTTGAAGAGTCAAACTGTATAAAAAGCCCTGCAAACTTCAAGAAGCTGGAGCCGGCAGAGTGTACCGATGCCCTGTTCTGGCTTCATACCCCCTTTTTAGCGGGGTTAAAGCGCGTGCTCCTCTGTAAACACCCTGCGTGTCGCCTGTTGCGGCTGCTTTGCCAAGCGTTTGGTTTCTGTTTGCAGAAGACGGTGCGTGCAGGGCTGGGCTTTCTGCGTGCCTGCCCTGCCAAGCCGTGCTCCCGGGTGGAGGGGGCTGTCAGAAAGGAAAGAGGGTTTGGAAGGAGCTGAGACTCGCTGCGTCAGAGGATGTCGAGAGGACGTACGCAGCAAAGAAATTGGCCAAATGCGGCGATTGGAATCACCAAATGTGGCGAAGAAATCAGTCGGACTTTCTCTCTTCTCAAGGCAAGTTTCCTTTATTGGGAAGCCAAGCGAGCGAGCAAGCTAACGAACGAGCAAGCGAGTGACCTTGCAAAACAGTCAAGAAAGTAATTTATATCCACAGATAGGAGTCTGAGCTATGAGGCCAAACAGGACGATTCCCTCCTTTCTCACGCTCCCTAATCAGAGAGAGTTTGATTTCTCACACAGTCATCCCTCGTGACTGCCTTCAGTCACAGACAACTGCCCAGGTGCTCCAGGCGCTTTTCCAGCCTGACCCTTTCATCTGCTCGTGCACACCATAACTATGTCCTGTGTGGCCTCCTCAGATCTCTGTGTTCCCGTGCTTATTCTTCATCAATTTTGCATACGATGTGTACAGCTCCTTCAGACGTACAGTGTGGTTCTGTTGTCCAGCGCTGCCTTGCAGAAGTGGTGGTTACCTTGGCAGTGGTGTTGGACCGCAGCAAGACGAGCCAGCTGGGGTTTGCCACTGGCAGGACCTGTTCTCACCGTTGCTGGACATTGCTGATACGTGTACGCAGCTGCTGGTTTAAATAAGGCAAGGAAGCTGCCTGTGAGCAAAGTTTCTATTTATCTCTGCTTTCGTCTTTGTTTTGAACTATATTCTGTTAATATATAGAATCACAGTGGCATGAAATTTCACTTCTTAACCTACTGCTTTGTTATCTTAAGTTGGTCTTTCAGTGAGTGTGTGTTGTTCCGGATAATAAATTTTGTTGGTAAGCATCATTTTTCTGGCTGTTTAGGAAGTACAAAGGTGGCGGACTGAGCTGACTTGCCATAGTGGCGAAGTTATTGGCTGACTTTAAAAGTGGTGTTTGGGGATTTCTTAAATTGGATAAAGAGAATTCCGTTTGGCAGCAGCAGAAGTCCATAGTCACTGGATTTCACTGGTGGAAAGTGTTCAACTTAAGTAGCGTCATGGAATCCTGCTTTTTGCAGCCCCTTGCTCCTGCCTCACATACATGTGCATGTATAGATGGATGGATGTGTGAACAAACACAAACAGGCCCACGCACCTATTCCCATATGTTGAGATCTGTCTCCTCGTCTTGGTCTGTCTTCCTAGTCCACAAGAAAAATCGGCAACAATCCCAGGGCTATTCATGCTGGACTGGAACAAAAATAAGCGAAACAGAAAGGATTTTCCAGAAAGATTTGAAGGAAATATAAAAAATAAGAGACAAGCTATGGCCTGCAATGCCTCCAGGTGAAACTGGTGAGAAATGGGCACACCTCTCCAAAGCTATCCCAGCCCAGAGACTCAGGAACGGTGTAAGAAACAGCAGGTATCTCCTGCACTGAAAATCTTCTTTTACCTGTCTCCTTGGCAAACGTTTTTGTTAAAGAAGAACTGACTGACTCTGACAAACCTCTGTGTCCCAAGCGGGATGAACCTACATGATGTACAGTCTGTGGGGGAGAAGTTGGCTTCGCAGCTGAGTGCTGGTGATGCCGCTCATCCAGGAGATGTGGAATGAATCAAAGGTGGCAAGGCACAGACCCGCTCGGTGGAGAGTCTCCTGCCAGTTGAAAACCGGGAGGTGGTGGAGCAGGCTGGGCTTGTATGCCCAACAGCTGTGAAGAAGCCTTGGGGCTGATCTGCGTAGGGCCAGCCGTCCACGCTGAGATGTGGTACACTTCTGCAAACTATAGAACTTTGTAGGAGTTTTTCAGCCAGGAGGCAAAAGTTGTCCGTTGGATCACCAGGCTGTTGCCACTGCAGGATGCTACGTTGTGGAGAAGGAGAGGCCGTGGCCCTTTCCCACATTTTTTGAGGAACACCCATAAGGTGTTGGTATGTAAACTTTGCTTTCTGACCTCCGCTGAGGCTGCTCCCAGAGAAGGAGCTACAGTCTGAGCCTCAGCTTTAACCCCCCCTTTAGCAGTGAAAGTGCAGGAGGCCTAATTTTATTCAAGAAGGGTTAAAGAACTGGTTTGGAGGCTGGAGGCCAGTCCACGCTGGAAAGCTCATTGATTATGGTACAGATCTGCTAGCTCTCCTTAAAACTTCTGCAAGAATTAACTTGATTTATGTATTTATTGTTACTGCCTAGTTATTTAATCTGCAGTCCCATTTTTTGGTGAGGTTTTTGTTGTTGTTATTGGGATTTTTTTTACAAGAGTTTAAGCGCTGACAGCTCTGTAACCTCTTCAGAGCATCGCTGTTTTCTCTGCTTGCAAGATTAAGAGCAGATTAACTATGATTCGACTTTTTGTTGTTGTTCACAGATGGTGGTGGGTCATTTTCAAGTCATCCAATCTCAGGATCAGGTAATGATGAGGAGTGTTACGCTAAGGGGTGGTATTTACACTTACACTCACTGTCAAGGACAGTTCTGACAGTGCTTAATGCAGTGCATGTTGAGAGGGGAATTTAGCTGCACTCCCTACTCAGAGTGCCCTCAGCAGGGACCTTTGTACCATTCTCTTCCTCGTAAAACCAGAACATAAGCTCTAGAGTCCAAGCGGGCATGAAAAATGGCTCCTCAAAGCCAGATTGCTGTGCTTTGTGCCTTGTTTTGTAGTCTAGCATTCATCACTTGCGGAGCAGAAGGTGAGATGCAAAATCTCTTTTTATTGCTGTTGGGGAAGCAGCTGCACTGACGGGTTGCAGGGCAGTGATTTTCAAAGGCAGTACATCTCTTATACCTGTGTTGGCAATCTGTAAAAGTATCCTCATAAGCCTGATGCAAAAATCACTGGTTTTGTGAGATGAAACCGTTTCTGAGATGATTTTATGAAAACAAAATTTCTGTCTCACTTAAAAGGTAGAAAGCAAAAACATTTCTGAATTACCTAAACAAAATATTTTTAAGATCTTGTTGGATGATAAATTTAGAAAATGTTAATGATTTTGATAGTTGCTGTTTGCTCTGAAATTTGTTTTTAAGCTGTATGCTCTTGCGCAGTGACTAAACTACGAGTCACCTAGCTCCAGTTGTCGCTGGCAGAGCCAGCTGTGGGAGTGCTTGGCAAGGAGTGTCTGTCATTGCACAAAAGCGAAATGAAAGCTAAACAAAATTGAAAGGAACAAGCTGAAATCTTCTAAATTAAACAGTCAGTTAAAAAATGCTTCATTGAAAAGTCTGTCTGGTAATTATGAAGATGCAATTGAATTTATTTTTTTTTTTACCTTATGTGTTACTTAGGACAGAATGGTGCTCAGCCAGAAGTGGCTATTGCACTGGGACGGCTCAGAGGGAGACAAGCAAACGTGAAGGGGACAGACAGACTTGTAAATGTTTTCCTTGGGATTCCTTTCGCAAAACCACCTGTTGGGTCTTTGAGGTTTTCCCCACCTGAGCCACCGGAACCATGGAATGATCTGAGAGATGCAACGTCTTACCCACCAGTGTGAGAGCTGTTCAGTTCGGTTGTGTGTAGGACCTGCTCATGGTTGTCGTGTTTATTAGGGTACAGAGGTCTGACTGTTGGTAAGGAGCTGCTATTGACTGGTAGTGAATACACTGCCAGTACTGAAATATTTGATAAGAACTGTAGGACTAGGAACCACAAACAATTCCTGGGAAATTCCTGTCTTTGGAAATTGTGTTTTTTCATAATACTGAAATAATTCAGCTTTTTAAGTACAAGGGTAGTGATGTGCTTCTAGAGTTGGCACCTCTGCCTGTGTGTAAGTCACACGAAGTTTGAGCACCCTGTGGGAATTCAGTCTGTGGGACAAAAGAAAGTGTGTTTTCTCTGTTGTTGTTACATGGTTGCTATTGCAGTTTTATTACTAATAGTCACACTTCCTTTCTTTTGTGAAGATGTCCTCAAAATCTGTCCCTGTTGAAAACAGCTGAGAGAAGCTTTAAAGAACGCCACCCTCCGTTCCGAACTTCTGAGGACTGTTTGTATCTAAATGTTTACAGCCCTGCTGGTTCAGCCAAGAAGGACAAGTTACCTGTACGTACACCCGTGGTACAAACCTGTGCTGTACACAGTCTGCACCTAATGAAAGCTCCTAAGTCACTTAATTGCTCTTGAAAATGGGATGCTGCATTAGCAAAAATAATACTGTTATCTAAAATCCAAAGTCCGCCAACCTAAAATTCAGCTCCCATTGAGCTTCGGTGGTTTGGAGTTCCTAATTCTCTGATGTTGTCTTCCCTTTTCAAATGAAATCTACCAAGCAATGTGTAAAAGCGTCTCCCCCTTTTTCCTCAAAGGTAATGGTGTGGATCCACGGAGGCAGTTATATATTTGGTGCTGCTTCTAGGTATGACGGTTCTGCGCTGTCAGCCTACGAGAATGTCGTGGTAGTAATAATTCAGTACAGACTTGGACTCCTTGGATTCTTCAAGTAAGAGGACCTATTTCACTTTCTACAAAATACTTCCTATTGTGTTTAAAACAAGGATAGTTTTGTTTTCTAAATCAGCTGAACTCCTGTGCCAGCTTCCCACTGTTACGGTGGTTTAAATGTACAGAGGTCACTGACGTCAGGACTTAAGAACATGAAGAAATGTCCGTAAATTCCATTTGCAGTGTCATTTGATTGTAGCTGGCTATCAAATCATAGTTTGGCTTATTTGGTTCTGGGTAGGATGTTTCCTTGCCTTTACTTCCATCTATTGGTGTGTAAAGCAGAAAATCGTGTAGTGTAAAGGCCAGGAATCCATGGGTATGGGTATGGGTATGGGTGAACAAATGGTAGAGGCAGGTAGAGGTGGGTGCGGCTTGGGTGTGGCTGTGAAAGGGCTTTAGGACAGTAGGCTATGCAGATCTTTCCTTGGCCAAATATGACACTTTGCACATAATGTAAGACAGTGAGGTTTATTTTATTCTCATATTAGAAGAACTATTAATCTTCCTGAGAAGTTGGCTTATACTGCTTTTCTTTCAGTACTGGTGATGAACATGCTCGTGGGAACTGGGCTTTTTTGGATCAAGTAGCAGCTCTGCGGTGGATCCAAGAACATATCGAACACTTTGGTGGAGATCCAGGATCTGTCACACTCTTCGGTGTATCTGCAGGATCCTGCTCTGTTTTTGCACATGTAGGCATGCAGCAGATACACTAAAAAGTAAAGTCTCAAAAAAAATTCTTCAGAAACTCAATTAGTGTAACATTTCATGCTTAATCTGATTTTTGAAAGTAAGATTAATGGCACTTCTCCCATGGGCACATAAAAATGTGTAATTCCCCGCTGAATCCAGCAGCCTAGCCAGCATAAAGTTATGAGGTAAGGACCATAATGTAGAATCAATACTTTCTGTTCTTCCCTTCTTGGCAGGTTTTATCTCCTTTGTCTAAAGGTCTCTTTCATAAAGCGATATCAGAGAGTGGAATTCTAATCCCTCGTGATAAAGATCTACTTTTTTCAACAGATCTTAAGGTAGGCTCTTTTTTTTTTTTGTTTTCCATTTTGAAGCCTTTATAACCTTAAATAGGGTATTTCTTCTATCTTATAATTTGGTTAAAAGGGAAAAGGCGAAAAAGCTGATTGCATAGTATGCAACAAAGTTGAGCAAATTTATTCTCATGCATACCTATAAATATATAGATTAGCACTAAATAAATTTTCATTCAAATAGTTTATTTATTTTTAGTCATTTTTTGTTGCTCGAAATAGATTGTGCAGTTATGTGATTATAATATCTGTGAGCAGGTATTTTCAGTTACACACATCAGGCTAGGCATATATCTATTTTCATGCACATTGTAACTTATACAGTAACTATGAAATTTATTATGGAAAGTCTAATTAGAATCCAGAAGAGGCATTCAGTTTTTATTCTGCTGTGGTCTTTTATGGAGGACCTTTATTTGAAGTAAATTAATTAAATGCAAAACCCAAAAAATTTTCAAATAAAATTCCTCTCTGTAAGTACCTTTTCATTTTTCCTCCTGAAATGGCAGGCAGTAATAGTGTAAATCTCTCATAAGTTGATTTTCTGAATTTTCTTTCCTTACTTGATTTATGTTACAACCTCACATTATCGCTGCAGCAAGGTTTGTTGTAGAACAGTGAATGGAAATATAGCAAGAAAGAGAAGTATGCCAGAATGATTTCACTTTGTGATCGAACTGTAGTATTTCTAGTAAAATAAAATACTGGAAGACCTACCAAGCTCACCTAAATCGGCCCTTAAATAACACTATCAACAGTACTGTGTGTAACAATTTTCTGTTTATAAATTCTCCAAAGACCACCTTACAGCTAACAGTTCTTGTCTTTGNTAATAATTTTCAGAAAGTTGCAAGTATNTTTAAGTGTGAGACAAGCAGTTCACTCTCACTGATTGACTGCTTAAGGAACCAGGAAGCAAAGGATATAGTCTTTAACAGTACGGTAGGTGAAACTTTACTTACTAATGGTATTTTTTTAATGGCACACTTGCAAAACTTTAGCTCAGCCTCTCACCAGAGTTCACTGTTGGCCTGTTCCAAAGTTGTTTTTTCTTAACTTTTGTCAAAATACTCCCTAAATATTGGAATAATGCCACATAATTTCTCTTTAGAATTTTCACTGAAGTATCACAGCACCTGTAAAGTTGTGAGTGAGATTCGAGCATACGGACATATGTGTAACGTCAATTAGAAGCAGCACAGGATCAGGAAGCAGCTGCATTACTCCGTACCATGACCCAGCCAGGCTAGCGTTTTATACTCTTGGGCAAAGCTGTAAATTAGTATTATGGTGGCTGTAGACGCTCAGATTTCTTAAAGCCCTTTTTTGCACTTGGAACATTAAATGTGGAATTTCGTTATGTGATTTGAAGGAAAAAAGGAAAATACTATTAACAAGTAATTTGATTTTTTTTTTTCTCCACTTTCAGGACATCCCATTGGTACCCTTAGTTTTGGATGGAGTATTTCTTCATAAGTCACCTGAAGAGATACTGGCTGGAAATGAATTTAATGCAGTCCCGTTTATGATAGGAGTCACCAACAATGAGTTTGGCTGGACTATCAGATCTGTAATTTAACAACTGTTCTTCGGGGGTTTTCTTGAGTGTTTGTGTTAACTGATGCAGGCAGTTCTGAGAAGGTGTTTGCTGGTAGGACAGCTTTTAAGTACGGCCAAAAGTCTTTGCATTGCTGGAGATTATATACAAGGTAAACTTTGCTTGCATTATGATTCTCCAGTGACCCTGGACCAGTTGGTCACAAAACAGTGAGACAGGCTTCATCCTGCAAGTTAAACTACATGGACGTCCTTGGAACATCAATTTTATACATTATTGTCTTATCCTAAAATTTTAATCCCTCATCCAGGCAGAGAGAGGAAAAAGAACGCAACAGTCAAGGGCTTATTACTGAAACAAAAATAAAACCAGTCCTTTCCCTCACACCGCACAGATGTTCCACACACGGTATTCAGGACTGATACATAGAAGGTTTAAAAATGTGACACCAATCACCTGAAACAGCCTGTGCTGTTGTCGCTGTGAGCTCTGACTGCTGGGTGTGCCATTGCCCCAGTGTTCCTTGTAGCCATGCAGAAAGATCCGTCCTGTGAAGATCTCAGCTGGTGACAGAGCACGGAGATAATGCAGGTGTCCAACCCATCCCCAGTGCATAAATTCTTTCTTATATGAATTCCATGGGTAATTCCAAAAAATGAGCAGTTGCTGCAGGAGGTGGATTTGTGTCCTCTCTTCCTTGTCCTCTTTTCTTCATTTCCTAAGTATTCAGGTTCATCTCTGTAGTACAAAGCATTTGTTCGGAATCTGCGTAGTAACTGTGCGTCTCTGGGAGTGTGCTGGTACCGAGTCAAAGAACAAAAATGTAAAGTGAAATCTGTTCTAATTCATTTTCCAGACGAAAGAGTCATTTTATGTAATGCTTGAAAAGAGGAGGAGCATCGCCTTCTCTTTTCTTCCGTGGGCTCAGCCAACGGGACTAGAGACAGAGAGGCTGCCAGTGACTTTCAAGACCTCCCTGACCAGAGGGAAAATAAGCCTTTGAGACAGAAGAAGCTTTTTGCTTCAATTCTGCCCCAATGCTTTCTAGTCCTATAAGTTTCTTAACCATGTCTGTTGATTTAAGGATAAACTACTTAGTATGAGTGGTTTGTGTCAAAACCCTCACCGAGGAAGCACGTACTGCAGTAAACACAAGCTTTTCAAGACAGCTGCTGCATCGTACTACATTTTTGTGTATTATATGATGCTTCAAAAATAAACACCAGTAGTAAGGACAAATTGGAATAATGTAGTTTCAATCTTAAAAATACTGGAGAAGTTAAATGGCGCTAATAACATTCTTTTTCTTTTGTGCAGACATCAACAATACCAGGTTTGAGGGAAATAGGAGATAAGAAATCAATCATTTCAACTTTAAAGTTTTTACTACCAATGGCGGTAAGTACTGTTGCACTAATTTAATTTAAGAAGTGAAGTTTCTTTTCAATGCATAGAACAGGTTTCTGAAGTGTAGTGTTATCTTAATTTTCTACTTGAGCCATAGCGTTGCTGAGCCTCAAGATCACGTTATGCTTTGGGGAGAATCCCAGCAAAGCTGACAGGACTTCCATGTGTGGAGTTACATGGAAATAGGATTGAGTCAGGTCTGGGATTTGGGGAAATACCTTTTTGCTTCTAGAAGCCAAAGTTTTTATTTTATGTAGTTGTATGTAGGATTACTGTAATAGTGTCCCTAATCTTGTGATATCTGGTGGCTAATCTCCTGGTTGAAGCGTTTCAGGGCAAGATTTTTCAATATGTTTACATTAAATTAAATGTAACTTTCAAAGTAGTTACTTTGCACTCCCAGTTTTGAAGTGTATCTTTCAAGCAGCAAATTCTAACACTGAAAAGGTAAGCTGTGTTTGGAGATCCCATTGGTCTTGCCCTGTAGACTAACAGTCCATAAATCTTTCAAGGACTCGGAGAATCCCGTCTCTTTTTCTCCTGAAGAAAACAGAAGCTGAAGGTGTTATCAGGAGAAGCTGCTGGATCTTCATTGATTCCCGTAGAATTTTAGCCCGTATAAATCTGTTGCAAATTTGACCTGAGATGGTTTATTTTTTGGTGTTGGGGGTTTTTTTCCACCATAAAAATTCTGAATAGGTTTTATTTGCCACCATGGTTTCCCATCAACATGGGGGCTACCCTGGACCCTTGTGCCTTTGTGGACCTCTGCAGTTTAAAAGATGACATTTTTAGCAGCTAATTGAGTGTGATAATTTTTCTGTTTACTTTTGTTTGTTTTTTTGTTTCCCCTTTTTCTGTGAGGATGTACCATCAGAATTTCTGCCTGCGATAGTGGATGAATATCTAGGGAACACAGATGATCCTGCTGAGCTACGGGACCGATTTCTGGACTTGCTGGGGGATGCAGGAATTGTCATGCCATCCATTAGAGCATTGAATTATCACCGGGGTGAGCTAATGAACACCAGACCCGTAGGACATTCACACCTCTTACTGCGCGCTGGGTCAAATGACACAAATCCTGGCGTGTGCAGGCAGCCCTTCTTGAGATTCCTGCTGGGAACTCAGCGGGGGTGCAGAGTGACATAGCTCTGCAGGGTTGTGTGAAGCCAGCGTACGTACTCCCTTATCTTCTGTACGAGTGGCTTGCGCTTGTGCTCATAGTGACAACATATTGAGAGCAGAGCATGATAATACACGTAAATTTTTGCGAAGTCAAGTCTACGGGCTTAAAAATGAAAACATGCTAAAGTAGCCTAGAATTTGTCCTTTGGCCCACTGCTACTTGGCAAGTCAGCAGCTCTTTAGTCCAGTGATTGGCTGGTGTGTAAGTGTAGACAGGCCATGCCAAAATACCCAGAATTAGAAAATAATTTTATGTTATTTTGTTTTCTGTAAGTTTTCCTGGGGTGGATCTCACTTTTTTGTGTAAGTGCTGTGAGTTCTTAATTTTAAATTAAAATTAAAAATACGTATTTGAATGTAACATTACATTAAAAATGTGCACAGTATAAAGCTTTGGGCATCCTTAAAGTAATGTTTTAATCAGCTGATGTCAGGCCTAATTTATGCATCTCTTCTTCAACTCTCTAAACGTTACATCTTCTAGAGTCTGGAGCTCCTGCCTACTTCTTTGAGTATCAGCATCGGCCCACTTCTCAGCGGGACAGTAAACCAGAGTATGTGAAAGCTGATCACGGAGATGAAGTCGGCTTTGTCTTTGGAGGACCGTATCTGGCCGGTGATATTCAGCTGTGTGGTGAGGAACAGAACATTCAGTGTTCACTTACAAATTATGCTCGTAACATTGGCATTGTTCTATTCGGTGGTGCTACTTCCATTTTAATCAGACTAAAGTACATATATGAAGTGAGCCAAAAGTATAACCCTTTCTCCTGTTAGAATTTGTTTAACACGAATTTACTGTCTTCTCCATACTTTGCCGTGTACAGTTTGCCGTTTCGGAAGCACGGTAAGTTACAGATATTGTCAACAATTTGGCAAATAGGACGTCTGCTAGAAAACATCCCTGTCGTTCTGTCAGCGCTGTTCATGAATTTGCCAAATAGCTTTGGCTGAAGAATGAATTGAAGGAAAGGTCAAATTACACTTGCAGGGGATTAGCATAGTGCTTGGGAAGCAGGAGATCTGGGCCCTCTTCTTTTTGTGAGGGATTTAAGCGAGTGTCTCCTCCTTTCCAGGAAACCCCCCCAGGCTGTCAGGCTCCGCAAAACAGGGGACTCTCTCTTTTGCAGGCAGCGTTCCAGCTAAGTTGATTAGAGCAGGGCTTGGAACTCCAGTGTTTCATTTTGTTCGTGCAGATCTAATGGTTCCGTTAAAGACTGTTTTCCCCCATGACTCAATTAATATTTAAACATTTTATTCAAAACTGAACCGGTCCATTGAGGAAGGATTAAAGGTGTGCTCCCAAAATTGCTTTTGCCGTGTCAGTTCGGGCATTCTGGTAGGATTCTGGAAGTTTTTGTTCCTTCAGGCAGAATCCCACAGTCCAAATGAATGTGACAATCACTGAACGGGCAAGATGCCACCTCCTCAGGCATATTATCAACCCAGGAATTTGCTTCAGTTGCATATGCTTAAAACAGTAATACTCAGTATGGAGTATTTTCTTTCCCGTGAAACAAATTAGGAGCAGTTCTTAATTTGACAAACACACACAGAAATTCTACTTATTTTAAGTGAATTCACTGGTTTTTCTGGTTTTGTTTGTCACTTGCACAGTAGTTCATAGTCTGTTTCAAAGCCTACATAAATGAAAGTATTTCCTTTTACTCCATTGAACTTTGGAGCAGTCCAGCTATGTTGTAAAACTCGTTAATCTGTTACTAGAGCCTTTTGATTTTGCTTGTATATTTTTTTTTTCTTACATTATCCTACACTAGAAAACACTCTACAGTTCTTTTTCCATTTGCCTGAATTTACTGAGAGCATTAAAATAGCAAATATTTTTCTTGAGGTATTGAGATACATTTATCATTAATAACGCACTGTAACTAAAATTATTTTCACCTAGCTGATACAGTGGGCATACTTGCAGCTATATTTAAATGAATATTCCTGAAGTGTTGACACATGGAATGGCATCATCTTGTATCAGAATAAAGAAATCTCTGCTTAGTTGTGCTCTGAATAATAGGGAGAGTTTCAGTCCCACAACGCTGGAATGACATCTGTGACACTAAACCGTGTGGCCTATGCTTTGAGTTGACTCAGGGGTTCTTTGTTCTGCTCCTGCTTTCCTGAAAAGCTACAGGCAAATCACCTTATTTCCTTGTACCCCAATTCCCCACTTTGTAGAATAAGGACAATTACGCTTATCTCATTCATAAAGAATGCTGAAATCTTCTCCTGATGGTTGCTGGATTACAGAATCACAGAATCACAGAATAGTAGGGGTTGGAAGGGACCTCTGTGGGTCATCTAGTCCAACCCCCCTGCCCAAGCAGGGTCACCTACAGCAGGCTGCATAGGACCTTGTCCAGGCGGATCTTGAATATCTCTAGAGAAGGAGACTCCACAACCTCCCTGGGCAGCCTGTTCCAGTGCTCCGTCACCCTCAGAGGGAAGAAGTTCTTCCTCATGTTCAGACGGAACTTCCTGTGCCTCAGTTTGTGCCC
>Ga0065711_1031084_pt1 | contig 30608 bp, 22 predicted proteins | sample Hoacrofraction12_FD_59098 | JGI IMG/M metagenome (GOLD analysis project Ga0065711, IMG submission 59098) | Hoatzin crop microbial communities from Cojedes, Venezuela - Epithelial fraction 12 v2 (version 2) | ecosystem: Host-associated > Birds > Digestive system > Esophagus > Crop | place... | reverse complement strand
GGGGGGGGAGCTATCATGTAGCCAAATGTAAGTAACATGATTCACTGCTTATTAAAAACGAAGGAAACTTGTTTCAAGCTCCTGTAACTGCATCAGATTTTGACAGTGTGAATACTAATTTATGTTTTACGAATCCAATAATATGGCAAAAGGAAAGGAGAAATCAGAAAAAAATGAGCAACTCATCATGTCATACAATACAGTCTTATGGTGGGTGATGTGGTCATGCAACTAAGCATATAATTTATAGGAGCTACTGGGCTAGATTTTTGGAAATACTCACCTACAAAACTTACCTAGAATATATCCAGATGCTTGCTGCAACCTAAACTGTAGAAAAATTTTGGATATAGAGAACTGAAGTTTTGAGGTTTTTTTCCAAATATGGCTTACAAACCAGCACAAGTCAACACATGGCTGTAGAAAGCCATCAGCTCAACTCTCCCATGAGTGAAAGTGTATCAGCAGTGTACACTGGATGTTAAAAGCCCATGAACTCTCTCCCATTGCTTGTGAGTCAAATATGCACACAAAAAAAGTAAGAGATAAATATTTGTAATTAGAAAGTGTCTTTGCATAAAAGGCATCCAAGGTGCATGGAAACAGCACTGTGTGAAGGAGCCACCTTCAGAAATGCAGACGCTTGGGTCCAGGTGCAATCAGCACGTTGGCTTACACGATACACCTGGCTATGGTGTGGCACAGCAATTATGTGGCAATCCCACACACACTCTGCAGGGTATATTAATTTTGCTGACAACAGTACTAAAGTTATTCTTCCTTAACACAAAGAGACATCTTCCTTAGTGATGAACTTAATTACTTGAGAGGAAGAATACAAAAAGGCAGGGCTCCTCCACTACTCCTATCAAGAATGACCACACTGGACGTGGGTGAGAAGGAGGGCTTGGAGTTGGTGGGATAGACGTATTTTACTCATTGTAAGTGAACTGCACCCAAATAAAAATGTTTTTCTTAACTAGATTACTGAATCAACACTTGCCTCCCTCCATTTATCAGTACCCTACCTCTAAAATAATATTTCTTTAGCTCACAGATACGTAATACTTTAAGTGCAATTTTTGTAATGTGCTAGACCCTTGCCTAAAAGGCACTTACAGAAGCACCAATTACTAGAAGATGCATTCACTGACACAAAGTTAGCTTGACCCTTTTAATGCCTGGCATCATCAAGGGAATAAGCAAATGCATTTACAAGGCATGCATGCCCTCAAACATGAAAAGAAGCTAGCCAAGAATAAACAAACTTAGCTGAACTGCATATGCTCATAAAGCCAAGCAAATACTAATCAATGCAAACAGGAATTTTACTTGCATCTTTCTTTTTTGCCTAAGAGCAACATTCTGCAATAATTCTGTTTAATCTTTCCACATATTCTGCTAGCTGGATGGAGACCATGCAGTTTTAAATACATTTTCAAGCACTCAACAGAAGCTCCCATTTGTCTTTAAGAGTCGACCACCCAAAACAGGATGGTACATACATATACAAATACAGTTCTCAAGACTGAGGCCTTTGGAAAAGAAAAGATCAGTTGGGACCTACTCCTATTTCAGGTTTTTAATAAATAATTTCATGCATTCCTCCCAATCTAGAACTTTTACCTACTTCCACACTGAATCTTCAAATAAGGGATATACAAAAAGCAGACTGGAACTAGATGCCAAACTTAACACGAAGGCAGCACGTGCACTGGAGGAAGGATGCATGTATGGAATATATGTAAAAATAAATATATGTTTACATATAAATATATGTAAAAATAACTCCTACTACAGCTCACAGATTGTTATTTGAAGACCTCTGCAGTGAGGGGTCCTTGGTTAGGAAAGAGACCATGGCTGTGATGACATTTTGCTCCCCAGGAAACTGTGCTTCAGTATCCTCACCTATAAAATAGAGACAGAGTTCAGCTCAGAGTGCTCTGTGGTTCTGTTTGTTGGAGTTAACATGGCACTTCAAGCATCTAAGTGAGCATACAGGTACTTTGTATTAATATTTTTAGGATTGCATACTTTGTTTTCACATTTTTATAGATCTACTTAAATTACCTTTGTCATACAAAACTGATTTGAAAAGCAACTGTTCTTTCCACAAGATCAGTTGTATGGGAAGAATAAGCATTATTCATCAACTGTTTTCCTCCTACTGAAAAGCTGGGGAAGCTAGTGAAAGCAGAAACAATCATATGCATCTTCCCAGTAAGACATCAAGAGCAAGGAGTCAAGAACAGTTCACAGGAACCCACAGTTCAAAATCTACGTGTATAAAATGTTCTTAACAGTAAAAAGCACTTCTTTTTTTGAACAGAAGAGATAGTTCTCTCCTTTGGAGAAGAGCTTCACATTGTATAATTCAACTTCTTTCTCAAAAATAAAAAGCAAAACAAACAAAATTCTTCACTGTTCAAGCTACAGTCATAGAACCCACAGAAAACAAGTCTTCACAGCATCCAAAACCCAAATCTGGCCAAAGTCCTCCACTCTCCATTAGCCACAGACTGCATGTGACACTCTGTGCTCCACCTTTCAAACTTAGCTGCTTCTCTGTGCTGGCAAAAAAAAAAAAAAAAAGCTTGAACGCTGTCTCCTGCATCGCATAGCCCTCTACACCTAACTGCATTACCATGACAAAAAGACTCCTTATGATTCCTCCTACACAGGAGTACAGGAAGAAAAACTTGTAAATTGGCAGTGACATCATCTGCTAGAAAGTGATTCACACTTTGTGAAACAGCAGGGAAAATTAAATTTACTCCCAACCACCCCAAAGCTCTTTCACTGAATCAGTGTGTGGCAGAAATGATAGTAGAAGATGTAAATCCTTTCTCTATTTTAGAAAGACAAGGATTGTGTAATGAGCTAGAGTGCATAGAGCAAAATTACCATATACTGTCACTGAAATATATTTCCCCGGTGGTTTTGCCAAAAAAGGTATGAAACTGGGACAAAAAATAAAAAAGGTGATGCTAGAGGCAGAAAGTGGATTCATACGCATCACCAGCGATATGTGACCGGCTTACAAAATGGTGGGTTGCATGACTGACCGTATCAGAAGACAAGCTGTTTAATATTCTCTCTGAAGCTGCCCTATCCTCAGCACATAGCTACACCTGAATACATTGCAACCTTCACATCCCCTGCTTTGCTGACAAAGTGCTGAAGACATGGAGAAAATTTTAACACGTGAAGGATAAAGGTTCCCCACATCTCTCTGAACCCTGCTGGACCCTGACAAAAAGAGAAATGAACTCATTGTCTAGTATTTCTACAGAATTCCTTGGCTGTAACTGCTACTTCTATTTATATTACAGCAGTGTCCATGATGAGCAGAAATTTGCAGACAAATGTGAAGGATCTTGCCTTGCCACAGACTACAGCTGATTGAATTACGTGACTTTCAGGCTGGTATCATTTTCTGTCCATGGGTCAAAGCACTGCAATCTCCAAATAAATTAGGCATAAGCACCACACAACAAGAGAGAACTTCTCTAAACCTCATTTATGAAGATAAATCAAGTTGTCTCCACTCATGTAAATCTGCCTTCAGCGAGAGCTACCACACACTGAAAGGAGTGATATTGATCTGGCTCTGCAGAGAACACAAGCCTGAAGTTCCATTTCTGTGTTGAAGAGCAGGGAAAGAAAGCCTTAAATAGCTGTAGATGAAGTAGCTTACAGCCTTCCTCTTAGCTCCCAATGGTATGGTCCAAGATGACATAAGGACCCCATACACAGCAGAGCATGTGAGAGTAGTTTGGGTCAAACCTCAGTAATCAATATCTGAACCATACAAAGGCAACCAGGCTCCATGATTCCAGCAAACTATTAAACTGCACATTAGTGAAACAGTTTCTAGAACTTTGCGAACAAACCTGGGCACCTATTCAAGCAAGCGAGACCTTGAATACAATTTTGCCTCAAAACCACATGAAGCTTATTGTTTCATGCAATTTTGATGGAAAAACACAGCTGTACTGACAGCTCTTGTCATGATTCAATGTCCTTTTTGGAGCATCTCATTGACAAGCTGGCAACTGGCCACAAGCATGGCAAGAAAATAAATGAAATGTACCTTCCTGTTTCCATCCAATTCTGAAAAAGGCACTTTACTGCAGCAAGTGATAAGTCAACACACGCCTGCTACGAGTTTCTTTCTTACACTTTTTTTAATCAATTACGAATGTTAATAATGTAAGGTTTATATAAGTAATTGGTTCTGTATAACCTTGTACACAGTTTTAAGCTCCAACAGAAAAAAGAAATTAAAGCACTATTTAAAATATACATTTATGTAAAAGATGCCTAAGAAACATAGAAATTAACCGGCGATTCACATGGTTTTAAGCCAACCTCTGCCTCTCCTCATGCTGGAAGTGGAAGAAGAGTCACGCAAGCCTGGCTCTTTGCCTGGGCTGGCCAGCCCTTGCAGGAAGGGCGTCTCTGTTCATACAGCACTTTTCTGGGATATAAGCTTCCATCTGTACAACCTGCTGCACTGTATCATGCACTACCCAGCACCTGATTGCTGCACTGTACTTCTGCAGGCCTTACTACATTTATACTCAGGCAAGAATCCCTTTATTTCAATAATAGTTTTGTTATGAGTAAAAGCTTATGTTTGTTTACACATTTTAGTAGTTACAGTAATGCATATTCTCTCCCGGTTCGTAACATTTTTTTCAATAGTACTAAAAGGTCAACCCAATAAATAATTATGAAATGCTCCCATAATACTCATTTTACTATTATAAAACTGTAGAAGTGAGCCTCCCTGCTCAATAATGGATAAAAGGAGAGGCAAGCCAATTACTGCCTCTTCTAAAGAATAACTTCCCCCTACGTATACCTCTGCCTCTGCTCTGAGAGTAAAGTGGAAATACTAGCTGTGTCATACTGTCACTGCTTTTGGTGGCCCAGCAGAAGAACCACCACCAGTGGACATGTTTGGGGGTTTATTGTACTGGCACTATCAGGGCACAGTAAACCACTAAGTCTGGGATTAGTAATAGCAGGGTTTGTTTGGACTTCTTTTTCTATACACCTTTTGCACCTGACCATCAAAACCAACAGAAAACAAACCCTGTCCTAGAGGATGTAGCATTGCTTAAGTGCTCAGCAAGCCAGTTCAAATGAAATAGCAGTTTCCCACAGCCTGGAAAACACATGGATGGTGTCCTTTGATTAGCTAGCGTCTATGCTAATACGACAGTTCGCAACAGGGCTCCTGGGACAGTACAGTAGAACTATTTAAGCATAATAGTTAAACAAAACAAAAAGGGAGAAAATGGAAGCACACATTTACACGCATCCTTCCATATCCTACATTAAGCAGCAGATAAAACCCATAATGCTGTTTCTTCACAGGAAAATAATTCTTGTTTTTCACAATGCTGGCTAAATGGCTCCACAAGTCTCTTGCCATTCCCCTGCTTTGCATGTAATTCTTCTTGTGATCCCTCTCCAGAGCAGTCAAACACAGCAGCTGTGGGCTCACCACTCCCCTTCTCAAATCCCCCACTCCCAGCCAGCTGGGCTCCCTGCTCTGCTTCTCAAACAAGTCTTTGTCCCAGATCTCACAGCACTTCCTTCAAACTGCTCCTGCTGCGCCATGCCCCAGCCCAGGGACACCCAGGGGTCTCCACCGGCGGGGGAGAGGAGGAATGAAGTGGCAGCTTCATATGCTCTCACATGACGGTCAGAGATAACCGAAGCTTTCACCTTACTTCATGATTATGTACAATTTCACACTTTGCATTCTTCAGCTGCAGAAAAATCACAACCTCATCACCACTACACTCATTACATCAGTTCCTGATTACTATTATTTTTCCACAATATACCTATCACTCCAATATTTAACACTAATGAGTCACTGTAAATCTTAACTGAAAGTTCAAGGTTACCTTTATTGGAAATGTCAGGTCCTACAAGGAAATAACAGAGCCAGAGGCAGAACAATGATGGGGAAAGTTTCTCTGGAGATTCAATAGGATGGTAAGTCACCTTTTCAACAAGGGGTTTATTTCAGGATTTTGGCTCAGCTCAGATTGTCACCAACACAGATTTTATATTAAAAAAAACCCAAATAGCCTAATCCTTCCAAAGATAGTTTAATAAAGAGGATAATCGACAACCACCACATAGCAAACTAAACAAGGCAGCAACTATGGTTCTCCTGCACTCCTACTTCTTGCCACTTAACATTGCTTTGCCTTGGTGCTCCTAAGTGCTAGATACCCTCCTTTTGAAATGATAGTCAGAAATCAGGTCCCAGCCAGTAGTGATTCCCTAAGTTAAATGTTGCAGCCCAGCCAGCGGTTACTTTTTTTTAAGGATATCTCTGGACAACATGAAATCAAGGTCTGGAAACTCCATCTGGGAAGTGCTAAAGCAGCACAGATTCATATGTAATATAAACTTGGGTATGACTTACAAATGTTTTAAAAATGCGTAATGAAAATAGGCTCAGAATCTACTTCCAATGTTACAAAAATATTTTAATTTTAATAGGAATGCCCTCTTCCTTTTAACCCGCCATTCTGATGATCCCGGACTATCTGAACCAACATATGATCTGCTGCATTCCCTTGCCTGTAAAATGAACTGTTTGTGTATCACTCTGTCTCAGTGAACACCAGCAGACTATCAGGCAGAGACACCCGAACAGCCTTCTGCTTTGTAGGTTGATCATGGTGATTTTGTACATATTCCTGACACTCCAGAGCACCAGTGGAGTGGATGCTTGGGGATGGGGGGGACACGCACAGGACGGGACCACCAAATGTCTGAGGAAAGGACAATTCGTAGAGCTTTAACATTTCTATCATCCACTTGGCATACAGTTGCAGCTCTTCTAATACTAAGTTAACTTAACACACAGGAAAAGCTGTTGCAGATGCACAGAACACATGCACAGCCTCCTAAGCGAGACTGATAATGGCTTCCTTACCACAATGTGACTAACTAAATTTTTTTACTGAAGGGTGGCTTTGAAACCCACCATAAAAGGGCTGCAAAAGGAGATATTAGACCACATACATTTTTTCTTTATGAGGTAAAGTGCAATATTTCAATGAGTCCATACTAAATTTTAAGAAACTGTGTCCCATTTGAGTGCACACAGTTTTAACTATTACTGCCGTTATACTCGACTAGGAGTGCCTCATTAAGAAGCTAACAGCAGAAGCCACTGGTTATCCAAAAACCCACTGCTTAGGGGAAACTCTTCTTTAAAAGCAGCCATACCAAACAGCATGGAAACATTAGGTTGACACTTACAAGCAGCCTGATCAAAAGAAAAATGTACAGAACTCATGACAACAGTCATCAAAGCAAAAAAGGTGTCCTTTTGGAAGGAGGAGGAATATACATGGCTTTCCAGCACACTCTCTGGTAACAGACACCTGGAGCTCCCATCAATAACAATAACATGTTTCAAAGAAGCAGGAAACATCTTGGCCAATATAACATTTTCCTTTGACAGTGGTAATACATCATTTTATTTGTTATGGTGACAGTTCCTGCAGCACTTACGTTGCAGGCAGCAGAAGTAAGACAATTCACCTCTTTCAAAAATTGCCCCAGTTCTCAAGTAAGCTCAGGAGTCTGTTGCAAGGCAGACTAGTTTAGAGAAGCTGGAAAACCCCAACATGCAGTTTTGCCAAAAAAAAACTAAAAAGAATATTTTGTCAAATTTTTTGAAAAGATGAAAAATGTTTCAGTGTTCTGATCTTTTCTATTCAGCTCCTTATTGATGTAAAAAACGAGTGGGCAGATTCAGTATGTTCTTTGCCAGTCTATTCTGTTCACAATCTGTACACAGTTCCTGTCCATCTTGAAGAAATATGGATCAGACAGAAAAAACAAAACAAAAAATGCTATAGATTTGCCAACGTCTCCTTCCAATTCTAGTATGCCTTAAGACCTATTAACCATTTCCCTTTGCTACTAATAAAAAACCCCCTCTTACCTGCTAAAGATGCACTTCCACTACCAGTGTCATCCTTCTGTTCTCAGGGCAAGACCTTCCCTGGATTGGCAACGGCAGGCATCATGCCTCTCAAAAGGGTCACGTAACTCAGCAGTAAAACTGTTGGCTCTTATGTACAGCTCCAACCTCTGCTGTTTGAAGCCTCTGCACAATTATGATCTCCTTTTAAAGTAATTACCTTGATAAGCTACATATTAATCTTTGGGAGGGTCATCAGTAATGATTTCGTGCTCAATCCTTCTGTTTCTCATTTCAAAACAAGAGTTGCCATCCAATGTATTTACTCATTTTCTGTTGTTTTGAAAGGCTTCTCCAAAGTCACCACATAGTAGAATCAGTAACAGGATTATTCTGCAAAAGGATGGGTTTATATGCACAAATGGCTGGTTAATATAAAAACATACATCAATAAATAGTATTAATAAACATAAGGAAGCTTATATGTTTCCTAGGAACCACTGAACATAGCTACACAATGCTGGTGGCTTCCTTTATGTAGCTTTTTATGGACAACCAAAAAAATCCACCCCGGACACTCAAACCAAACACCCCCCCCCCAACATACACACATACATATATATTTATACTTTGTCCTGTAAAAGGTCTTCCCCTATCCTGTCTCTCCCTGCTCCTACACAGTAGGCAGTAAAATAGATTTTCTTCACTGATTTGCAAAAGCTATTTTTCCCAGCTGGGTTCTTAAAACCGCACACTGCACCCTGTAAAAAATATTTAGCCTGATTTGCAAAATCTATTTCTCTCCTTGGGCCTTTAAGCTGCTGTTGCAGAAGTGATAAAGGTGTTATCATTCAGACTTTTATTGTTTCTGGGCCCCTTGCCACCTGTTTTTATTTTCTCCCTCTTCCACTTTCTTCCCATCTCCCTCGTACAGGTGCCACACTTGTCCACCAGAGCTGATTCTGCGTAACAGGAGACAGGCTTTCACACGATATCTAATCCATAACCAAGGGGTAGGAGGTAGCAATCCAACTGATATGCCTTGGCAGGAGGTAAATTTGATCAGAAAGTAACTTTAGAAAAACTGAGAAATATCGGATTATCATTTTTATCATATCCAGTAGAATTTGAAAACAGATTTGCTTACATTTAATTCAGTGTCTTCTATTCACAATCATAACACCTCCCCTCTGTCATCATTCCCTATGCCAATCAAAGTGCTCTCTGTGAAAGCCCATATGTGCTTGAGTCCACTTTGAGCCTCACACAGCTTTTGTTCTTTCATAAGTCTGCTCTTGTTTCATTAGAGCACCTCATTTCAGAAGCAAATTTCATATAGATTCAAATAGTTACCGTTGTTAGGAGCAACAATTACAAAATCTCTAATAATTTTGTAAACCGCATCTGAGGTCTCTATTTAGACTCAAGCTCACAGTGCTAAAGATACCATGAGTCCAGGCTACAGTGAACTACAATTTCAACAACTACCAAAATCCTGGGAAAAAAGCAATGACCTGAAATGCTCAGATAAGCTCATTTCTGCTCAAAAGCAAAAATTGTCGCAACTGTCAATTAAAATGCTGTTGTAGAGATTAAATTTCAGGTTCAATCAAATCTACATATATTTAAATATAATCCAATTTAGCTTTATGTACTCTCAATTATTTTCTCCTCTCAAGCCATAATTGCTCTTTGATGGTCTGTTTTTTGAATCATCACGTTTGTCCCTTGTCCCATCACATCTCCTGTGGTCTGGTGAGTAGGGGGAGGTGTTGGCACCTGAGCAGAGCACACCCATGCGTAAAGTAAGCTGTTGCCTTACGGCTAACAGGATTCTAAATATTGTGCTTCGAAGTGAATGGCAAAACCATTAAAAAATAACAAAGCCATTTCAGATGCATTTATTTTTTTTTAATACTACTCCATGCTTGGCCTACAGCCTTCTTCTACTATGTCAAAACTTAAATGCTCAAGATGCTTTGTTACTATAAAAAAAAGTTCAAATATTTATGCTGCAGAAGGCCCGCCAGTTGTAGAAAGAAGCTTAATTGCACTGCACAGTGGCTCTAAGCCTGCAAAAAAAACCCCAAGGTGGTATCACATGGGGCTCCAGGCAATGTGCAGTGCCGTATGATGAGACCTACCCAGTCTGCAGTCCCGGACTGTGCATACCCCATCTCGTAGGAGGCTACACCCACCTCACGCCTCAGAGCTAATGGCACCTTCAACATCACGTCTCTGCAGTTTCCTTTGACAGAAATGCCTGCAGTTCCTTTGTTTCAATTACAATCTGATTCACTGAAAAGCAAAACAAAATATCTCAATGTCCCAATATTTTCACAAGAAAAGATGAAAACTGCCTGTAAAATAAGACGCTACATGAAGCTTCTTTGCCTTTTGTTTTTTGAGAGGAAAACTACCAACTATTAAGCATATTTTGCATTTGTGCACATCATGTTAATTATGCATGTGGTTTTGTCCATCAAATTCATGCATATCAGCGAGTACGTAACGCAGAAGCAGAAACAGAGATAAAAATGACAAAAAAATGAAAAAAGCTAACACAAAACAATTAGTTGCTTATTGCGTTTCAACAAAAAGTTTACTGAAAGCACACTCATTTTTTATCGGATAGATCTACCTCCACTGTAGCCTCAGATGAGATAATAAATGTGACTTAGTATAAGTATCTTTTTTCTTAGTATCTGCCCTCATTAACATATTCTACTTCAAAGGAATGGAGTAGTTCATACAGAGTTCAAATGAATATGGTTTGATTTTGCAAAAAATATCTTTTCTTTGAGTGTTGCCACTTACTGCATCACTTCAGCATGAATTAAACATGAATTCATGATAAAATCATCAAAATGCAAAAACAAAGAGATGGTAGAGGGATCAAAGGCACCTTCTAGTTGCCAGAGAAACCAAAACAGCAAATGAATTTGAAGTACACAGTACTCGCACAATCTCCTAGGACAAGTGCACATGAAGCGTATGAAGAAACTCTTCATCTATGTGTTTCAGCAGCAGAACTGAAATGAACAGAGAATAAATTCATTAGTATTATGCTCAGATGGGTTAACAGTCATTGGATTAGTGGGCGGCACTTCTGAAAAGCGCTGTGGCAGGTCACCCAGAAGTTCACACTGTCACTGCGCAAGTCGAGTGGGTACAAGAAACTCAGATCCAAGTTTTTCAGAGTGCTACTAATCAGGAACTCATCATTTGCATTAGTTCTGAGAGCCCAGAAGAAACTAGATTAAAGAGTTCAGAGTCACAGACTGTGAGTATGAAGTGCAGCTTTCTAGGCTGGGCGTTCAAAAACATCCCCCCACAAAAAAGCATGTAGCATAGGACTGAATTTTTATCAGGAGTTCTCACTTCCCCCATGCTCCTCTCTGCTATCTTCAGCTAGTGGGCAGAGGCTCCAAAGATGCTGCCTGCAGTATTATTTTATGTAATATGGAACCTGTCCAGTCTACTTACTCATTTAACAGAGATGACAGACAAAATAGCACATGGTAATAATTTTCAGTCATGGCTGCCCTTGCTGGGATTTGAAAGGGGAAAGGCTCTGTATCCATTACTGGCTCCCTGAAAATCGCATCCTCCAGGGAGTAAGAATTGACTCCTTTGTTAGCTATTCTAATTCTCCAATTAATAAATGTAGTTTTGATTTACATATGGGCAAGAGAAGCAGCAAAGTCATGTAAGTGCAGTAGAACTGATTACAATGTAACCAGCAGTGCCACACTGCTCTGAGGGGACCCAAAAGCCCCGGTGATCCATACATCCCAACACAGGAGCCACTTTATAGGTTTTATTAAGCCAGCTGCTGTGGTACATACCTCTACAGAGAGGTCTCTGGTGGGGGCGGAAAGAGCAGCATGTCCCCCTACTCCTTCGCTGCGGGCAGCCCTGGCTATCAGGATGGGCTTTGGTTTCCCACTCAGGTGAAGCCTCCAAGTCCAAGAAAACCCCCTTCCCCAGCACGACATCCCAGGGCTGCTGGACCTCCTGGGGCCACCTCATGGCTGGGAGCGCTCCGCCTCTGCGGCACCCCACCTGCACCCATCAGGCCTCCTGAAAGGAGCAAAACCCTGAGAGGTGGAAACCAGCTGCAAGGCAGGTGGTCTTCTAGAACAAGGGCAAACTACTTCAAGTATGTCAGGCAATGAGGCATGTAGGACAAACTTTGCATGCCCTGTTCCCCTAATTATCTGCTGTGGGTCCAAACATGATGTCGTAAATGGCTGAATCACAAATGTTCTTTATTTTAAAGCATTAAGGAAGGATAACACGCTAATGTTTTTTTAGATGATGTTTCAAGGAAGAGGAGAACGTAAGGCAAATATTTCTGAAGTTCACCTTAATGTAGCCTGTGCAGTAGCCTTGAAGGACTAAGCAGCGCTGGTCCTGGCACATTCATCATTCTGCTCTTGTCACAGCACTTGATGGAATGTTTTTTCAGGAGGTAGAGATTAAAATGAACCAGAACTAATTGAAGGTATATTTAATAAAAGCATCTTCATTGTAATGAGTATACAACTGCTATGTTAATGCTGAATAATGTTTAAGCTACTGAACAAGTCCATATTGTTTCACCTAATGGGATTCACCGATTACCAAATAATGAATTCTACTCTAATTTTGCAACACCATGTGGAAATGTGAAACCCACTCATAAATTAATTAATGCCCAAGTCAATAAAAGAGACAAGTGTCTGGGACTTACCACTGCTTCTCCTGAAATCAATCAAGGCATTATCACTTACTTTGAGCCATACAGGATTCGTTTTGGCTCTTCAAGTATTTCGCCTAGTTATTACATTGTAATCATGTGTAATACAAGTCTGGCAGACATGGGCAAACACTGAGCAGCCAGATCTGCTCTGAACCTTTTACTCAGCTTCGATTACGCTCACGTCCCTTCTCACAGCTTCAAAACTCTTTTACTTGCATTCTCACTATTTTTCCCACCCTGTCACAAGCCCTTTGTGTAGATGTCTTGCACTTCTGGTCAGGACATTGAATCTGAAGATATTGTTACGGCTCCTTACTTCCCATTTTCCAGTTCAGTTGCACAGGCTATTGGCACATTCGTTGTGGACACTGTTCACAGAGCAAGGAAAGCAAACAGCCTAACAGACCAACTCTTTAAACTCAACTATTTTTGAAAATAAAAACTAAACCCAAACCGAAACAAAAACCAAAAATAAAAAAGGAAATAAATCAGCTACGGTCACAAATCACAGTATATATCGTAATTCCTGGAAATACCTTTGCAAGCAGCCTCAAGCCTAGAGCCACTCTGAGTTTAATGGAGATTGGGATAAATTCAGCAAGTGGTCTCTAGGTTCATTTGTGTAGTCATGGCTCTAACTATTATGTTAGGACCAGTGTGTTTTAGATTTCCTCCTTCACCCTTTTTACCCTACATACTTCACAACTGCTGGAATAGGCAGCACTTCATCCAATGAATAACAACAACTACTGAGCCCCGTGTATGGTCATGTAGACCTGACAAGTACATCCACAGAGATTTCTGTAGTCCTTCCACAACCAACTGAATTAATAAATACACAAGAAAATAAGGGCAACAACATTAGTCTTTAAACAGGACAGGGCAAAAACTCTCCCATTTAGGCAAAGAAATGCTCTCATTAGACCTTTAACTATTCTTACGCATATGGAAAGGAACTGGCACCAGTATTACCTTCAGCATTTATGGTCAATAATTGGGCTTCTTCCACATATGGCCTCCAGCTCATATCCAGACCTCAAAGCACAGCCTTGCCAATAACACCAGAAGGTTGTCCCTTGCCTCCTTACATACAAAAGCTGTGCTCCACCAAGATCAGGGCTCAGCTCTCCATGGTGCTGCCCTTGCTGGTCTGTGACAGAAGAAAGGTCACCCAAAACCTTTTGTTTTTTCAGAGCAGGGGACTTGTCAAGGTGGGGAAGAGAGGACAGGAGAGCAGAAGGTTGCCAAGGTTCAACACCTGCCCCCATGGCATGGTGTGATATTTAGTTCATTGCAAGACCTGGGGTGCCCTGAGACCAGGTCCCCCTCCATGGCTTATTCCTCTCCACTACACCATTATCCTGTGATGCCTGCATTTAAACTCTGGCTCCATTTCTCATTCACTGTTTACGGGTGTTAAACCATTGAGACAAATATGCTTGCAAGGTATTTGCCAGATCTTGAGCTATAGGAACCAAGTACTCAGCAGGTTTTAAAAAGTGATCCAAAATGTCATAACTGGGCCCCACCACAAAGCCCGTTAAGCACAAAGTCATTGCACACATTTGAAAGTCCTGAAGATAACTGGAGAAAGCGCTATCTGGGCTATGGCCTGCTTGGTGGTGAAGCTGCTGGCACGGCACAGCAGACACCGAGACAGCAAGGCAAACCATAAGTAGTGATTCCTTACCCAGCTGCCCTGCAGTGCTAGCAGAGATAGTGCCAAAAGAGATTCTAACACAGCAAAGGGTGTGCCAGAATGCTGCTACTTTCGTTTAATCTCTCTAACCAGATAAACTTAAAAAGCTTTCAGTCAAGGATTTGAACAAGCACCCGAGTTCTTCATTCTGTCTTGAAACTGCTGTAAAAATGTCTTTTTAAGGTCCCTGGTGTTTAAAACAAAAACCTGACCAAACATAGGAAAGCGTGTGCTGGTGCTCTTGATTTCTCCCTCCACAGTTTTCAAAGGAAATTCCAGAAAACTTTGAAGTTATCTTGGAAGCCTTATGGATAACAAAGAAATGTCAGAATCCTGCAAATTTCCCTCCTTAGAATCTTAGAATCATAGTATGGTAAGGGTTGGAAGGGACCTGAAAGATCACCTGGTACCAATCCCCCTACCATGAGCAGGGACACCTTCCACTAGACCAGGTCGCTCAGAGCTCCATCCAACCTGGCCTTGAACACTGCCAGGGAGGGGACATCCACAGCTTCTCCGGGCAACCTGTTCCAGTACCTGACCACGCTCATAGTAAAGAATTTCTCCTAATATCTAATCTAAATCTGCCCTCTTTCAGTTTACAGCCATTCCCCTTTGTCCTATCCCTACACACCCTTGCGAAAAGTCCCTCTCCATCCTTCCTGTAGGCCCCCTTCAGGTACAGAAAGGCTGCTGTAAGGTCACCCCGGAGCCTTCTCTTCTCCAGGCTGAACAGCCCCAACTCCGTCAGCCTGTCCTCGTAGGAGTGGTGCTCCAGCCCTCTGATCATCTTCGTGGCCCTCCTCTGGACCCGCTCCAACACATACATGTCCTTCTTATGCTGTGGGCTCCAGAGCTGGACGCAGTACTCCAGGTGGGGTCTCACAAGAGCAGAATAAAGGGGCAGAATCACCTCCCTAGACCTGCTGGCCACAATTTTCTTGACGCAGCCCAGGACACGGTTGGCTTTCTGGGCTGCCAGCGCACATTGCTGGCTCATGTTGAGCTTCTCATCCACCGGTACCCCCAAGTCCTTCTCCTCAGGGCTGCTCTCGAGCCACTCTCCACCCAGCCTGTACTTGTGTTTGGGATTGCCCTTCTGCCTTTCAACGCCAGCAAAAAGGCATTCAGCTCCCTTCTACTTGGCTGACTTGCCTTAATTAATGTATGGGCCTCATGGTACAGAAACCTGAAAAGTTAAAGTTTGTTAAAAATGCAAGAGCCAAGAGAATGTAGCAATCAGTGCTACACAATGAGTTAGACAACAGTTCCAACATCATGTATGAACAGTGTACAAATGACACAATCATTTGCAAACTATTTAAAAAAGAAACCAAAATCCCCAAGCTCCAAAAAACTCTCACATGAATAAGATGAATTTTACTTGTGTGCATCTTAAAAGAAAAGTAAGACAAGAGATATTTCCCATAAGATGCAGAAAAACTACTAAGGTTTCCAGGTGCCTTATCGCCTCCTGGTAGCTTGGCAGTTCTTTTTCATTTCTAACATCATATCAGTCCTAAATCAAAAGAGACCAGAAACATAATAGGTGGCAAAAAACATCTAGAAGGTGAGACAACTCCAAACGAGTGGAGCTGCCTATGGCATATAGCCGTTAAATTGGCAAAAGGAAGTGAAAATGGAAATAATCAACTCCAACCTGGCCTGGAGAGCAGACAGAAAGCCAGGACACATCCAGCCTCTCTGACTGCCCTGGTCTGTAAGGACACTACATCAAAGCATTAAAAGGCAGCAGATGAATACTTTTCCTTTTTTCTTTTAAACAAGAGACTGTAGAAATCTTCCTGATTCCTGGCCATAGAAATTTTGAAACAATGGCTATGCAAGATCCCCTAAACACAGAAGAGGGAAATGCAAAGACTACTGCCGGTTTCTCAACAGAGTCCCAAGAGAGGTTGCAACTGTCTTGTGTTTTACAAGCATTCATACAAAGCCAAACATGCCCTAAAACATTTACAGTCCAAATAGGCAATACCTGAAAAGCAAACATTACTACACCTATCTTAAAGCGGGAAGACTCGGGTACTTGTTAGTTTATCTGGAGTATCTGTAGCAGCAAAATGGAACTGAGATTCCTGTCTCCATTAATCACAAAACTGTCCTTTCTCATAAAATTATTCTTAATTCCATTATTTCTCTTTTTTCTCTGCTGTCCTCTCCATAATATTAATTGTACTAATAAATAGTAGAAGATAAGTGTATTAATTTACAGTGTAATTAATTAACAGTTTAAATGAATCTGTAACCAAATTGTTCTACGAGGCAAATAATTATAAATGTCCTACAAAAGCGAGTGGATTCACTCTACCTAACAGAACTTTTCTCGTCTGGTCTCATATCTTTCCTAAACTGATGTCTTATTTCCTCTCAGTCCATGAGATTTACAGCAGAGGGTTAGGGTGGCTAATGCTCCATAACATCTGAAGTTTGTTCTGAGGGAGAGACTTAAAGTATCTCGTGCACAGGTCAGGGACATGTGAATGGGATTCAAGACTCCTCATCACTGTATCCGTAATTCAGTTCAGTCCCTACAGAGTCCCACTCAAAGCCTGCGAAAATCAGCGGATGTCTTTCAACTGACCTCAATTTTTATATCAGGCCGAGGTCTATGGGAATAAAAAATGGCAGACTAATTCACAGCTAAAATCTGCTCTCTGAGTCCCTGATTGCTTAAGGAAAATAAATAGCCAGTGCTTGATTAATGCAATTATTCATCATGTACAGGGCATTAAAATCCAGCATTTCTAACACCTTGGCACAGATCTGAATTAGCCTGGAGTCTCCAATGACATGACCATCTTCTTCAAATGCAGGGAGGTTACAAACAGCCTTTCGTCTAGTTTGAGAACTGCGTAGCACACGCTGATAAACACACAGGCTGGTATCAGCTTGGCGGCTTCCTCCACAGGGATATTGCCTCGGTGTCTCTGGTATGCTCAAGTGCTCATTCCCACTGGCTGTGCATGCCCACGTGTATGAGGCTCACATCTTATTAATGCTATTCACAGTCATAAAATATTTATTGCAGTATAGAGGCACTGAGAAGGTCAGACGCTTGCATTCAGTTTAGCAGACTTCATAATTATTACTGGTTTTGTGGAATAATTTGTCTCTAATTTTTTGTTTGCTGAGGAAAAAGGAGTAATTTTATTTCCGATAACAGCTGCGTTCAAAATAATTGCAATCCTCTCTCTTTTGCCTCTTCTGTCACTTCTCCTCACCTGCATGCATGTACACACGTGCACTTGCTCCCTCTCAACCTGGCCGTGTGTTCTGCTCAGTAGTTGTCCTAGGCAGACTGGAAGCATAGGGTTTGAATTATTTCAGGCAGAGAACACGTTCCTCTTTTGAGTTAAACCACACATGTGGGGCTTCTTGTTAACGATCCTTAGTCAATGAGGCCCTATATAATATCAAGAGCCATGCCATGTAATTTAATGAATCACACAGGAAGAAGTCTACCTTTGTTTAAAGGGAGTGACATTCACTCCATACCAATTAAGTTACATATATTGGGCAGTACATCATGCCTTTGCTGGTATAAATTAGAAAAGCATCATTAATTTCACAATATTCATAGCTATAATGGATAATACAGTATAAATAATTAAGGTAGGGAAGTAGCTTTGCTTTGTTTTAATTATTGAAATCACTGCAATCATTCTGATTTACATGAGGTAGTTCTTGACTTACTCTTTCCATAAAAAGAGAAAAATACCTTTGTAAAGGTTAACAGTTTAGTATACTTTGAAATCAAATTGATGATTTCTCCTGCCAAAATTTAGATATTAAGAAGGCACAAAAGCGAAGACTGCGTCTTTAGAACGATGATGTGAAAGCACAAGTAAATGCATTTGATGGCATCTTTTGACCTGTTAGCAACTAATGTTGGGAACAGCCTTCATGAGAACGCAGGCACACAAAGTTTCACTCCCATGACTCCGAAGTTCAGCAAACGTAAAGTATATAATCTCTGCCAAGTAACCTTAACGATAGATGCTTCTCTCACTCCACTAAGACAGAAAATCTCTAGACTGTTTATACAATAGGTGGAAAAAAAGAGGCAACCTTCCACATGCAATTTGCCAATTTTAAAGGACAAAATTTCTTTTTTTTTTCTGTCTGTCCTGGTTTAACACGGCAGCTAAGCACCACACAGCCGCTCACCGGCAACTAGGATCATGCAAGCACTCACTTGCTCCTTCCCACCCCCAATGTGATGAGGAGGAGAATGGACAAAAAGTAAAACCTGCGGGTTGAGATAACAACAGTTCAATAAGACAACAAAGGAAGGAATAATAGTAATAAAGAATTTGCAAAACAAGTGATATACAGCACAATTTTTCTCACCACCCAACGACTGACTGCACAACCAGTCCCCAAGCAGCACTCGCAGAAACCCTGAAACTCACAGAACTTGTGGACCCCTGCCCCCCAGCCAACCCCCGTTTATATACTGAGCATGACATCTGCGGCACGGAATATTTCTGTTGGCCAGCTTGGGGTAGCTGCCTAGCTACGCTCCCTCCCAGCTCTTGTACACCTTCTCATTAGTCCAACATGGGAAACTTAAAAAAAGTCCTTGATTTCTTAGCAACAACTAAAAACATCAGTGTATTATCAACATTATTCTCACACTAAATCCAAAACACAGCAGCTACTGAGAAAAAAATTAACTCTATCCCAGCTGAAACCAGGACACTGTCTTATACGTGCCCTAATGAATTATTATTCAGAAATTCCGTCTCACCAAATATTCCTTCCAATAACATACTGTAAATTAAAATCACATGAAGGAAGGCAGAACAAATTATTTTTCTTTGTTAGTTTATCCATCTTACTAGCTCTATTTTGAAAGCTAATTACTAGAGTGAATTATTATTCAATACATAGACGTTCAATTTAAACAGCAAATCATTTTTCCTCTTCCACTAAAATCTTTTTCTGTAACATAATGTTTGCACTGGTTTGTGACCATTTTAAACAATCAAGGTAAAAATATGGTATGAGTTGAAGCAACTTAAAAAACATGATTTAGGAAATTAAGCCTGGTGATAAAGTAAAGAAGTCAGGCAACGTCCTACAAGATGAGGTAATTGTAATTCTTTGGAGAGGAAATCAATAAGTAAATGCAGTTCAGCACTGTTCTTTATGACCATTCACTGCTTCCTGTACAAACTCACTTCCAAACAGTACCAATGTGTTACTCTGGAAGTAAAATGATAATTTCTTTGTGATTACTCAGTGATTTGATGATTATTCCTTGCAATGTCTATCCAGGTGACAAGTGGAAAAGCCCAATGCATTCACTTGTTTCATCTGTCCTTACCTACACATAAGATGTGTACATGGCATCCCTCATCTAGTCTGTGAAACAGTCCAGAGCTCTGAGAATACCACATTTTCTTGGATTCCTTGGATTGCCAGAACTCTTAGAGTATTTCTGTGGAGAAATAAAATTTTGTTTCTTTTCAAATCTAATTAAATAAGATTATTTCTTACTTGTAACTGTCCTTCAGTATGCCGGAAAAGAACAGAAAGCAGCATCTAGGATAGCCCTACAAGACAAAAAGTAAAATAATTCAGGAAGCACATTATATATAAACAAGATAATGCAAATGCCATTGCACAAATTCTTTCATGAAAAATACTTCGAAATCCTACAGGAAAAAATATTCCATTACTTAAATTATCAGAAGAAGGATTAAGACAACAGAGAACAACTTTGTGCAGTTTGGTGAGCTTTTTACATTTTCAGTAAAGTCCTAAACATGCACTCACCAGAAATCAATAGGGATACAAATATATGTAATTAAGCTGTAGCTTTGATTGTATTAAGAACTGTAGGCATCTAAAGACTTCTGTATGAGAAGTGCTCCTTTCTAGTTGTGTACATACCTCATTGATTTGTGCCATCCACCTTGATCATGATAACAAAAATGAAACTTTCTGCTCACAAATGGAAGTTTAACATTTTTGCATACATTTCTTTGGTGAAGATACTGCAGCTATAAGTCCTGCCACTATAAAACGAAAAGTGAAAATGTATTTATCACCTACAACACAAAGCTTTATTAATTTTATTTTTCTTTTAAACTTTTATGATTTTCTATACACTACGATGAACTATACTTTTCAGTGAATTAAGGATTTTATTATTAGTAAATTAATAGTAAGCTATAATAATGATTTTGAATACGGTATATAATTATCCTATTTCTATGTACGTAGAAATGAAAATGCAGAGCTGTATTCTTCTTTATCTGCATGTGAGTTCCAAAACAACCCATGGGACCTCTTACATGTGTCAATTCAAACCTGTTTAGAGTGTCATTAAAACCTAGGGGTAAGCTGTTTTCTGCTATTTCTCCACTGTATCTAGGATGAATTTAATGATTTCATCACTAGTCTGAAGCCTCTGTTTCTCCATACCATTTCCTCCCTTTTAGTTTCCATCTCACACAGTTAAATGATGTCGATAAGCTATTTATATATTCACACACAATGATGTATCACTGAACATAAAGTTTAAGTGTAGAAGTTTTTTATGACTATTTATTTTTTTCTTTTGAAAAAAAAGAGTTGTTCATTTAAACCAAAAACAGCTGTGCTCTCTTCTGGGTCATCTTCAAGCTACCCTGTATTTGATTTATTTTTCTTTGAGGTCTGACTCCTAGTCTAATTTTTCCCCTGTATTTTCAAAGTTCATGCTGTGTGACTCCAATTTAAATCAATATCTAAACCCTATGGAATTAAGTGGTTTTGCAAATGCAACCTTTTGTGACAGAGTATCTGCATGCACTCTAAGTCGATTCAGTAAAAATAAAATAATCCTTGCAAAATTTGCAGCCAGATCCTTCTCACTTCCCTGTAGTCACTGAATCCTTAACTAGCACCATGGGTTTCCACGCAGTCTAGCCCTTCTTGAGTCGGAGACGTTATAGATGGCAAGCCAGTAATCGAGGCACTGTGGTACCAGCTAGCAGAGAACAACCACGCTGTTTCGAAAGAACTCATGGGATCCTCACAGCTTGAGCGCAGGAGGCATCCTACAAGATGAGACAGTTTCCCACAGTGCAGAAGCTTCTATAAGCTAATGCACACATCCCAGAGATGTTCTTGCTGGCTGCTTTTAGAGATACATACCCTGCTATTCAAACTGTGTTGACTTCCCTTTTGACTGATCAATGTCTATCAATCACCCCATACATCCAAAAATAGTAAGCTTTGCCCAGAGCGTTTCAATTTCTGAGTTGTGGTTTCTCTGGTAGAAACAGGCATAATCAGCTTTTTAACTGAAAGACATACACTAAACATCTTACTCCCCGTGAGTCTCAACCCTACCCATAATGATCCTTATTGAAATGCTGCTAAACTAGAGATACAGTAAGGAGCTAATAACGAGTATTAGCAAATTCTTTCCTTAGAGAGTCACTTGTTACTTTTATTTATTTAAAAAAAGAAATTGTTCAAAAAAAGAAGCACGTGAAAGTGAGGTCATCACCCTTTCTGATGAACCTGCTGGAGGAGGCATTTCAGAGCGGCCAGCGTTTCATTTTAGCATGCGGAGCACCAGACGCTACAGCAGTGTTTCCAGAAGGATGAGGTGCTTTCATCCAAAAAGCGTGAGAGATGGCTGCACTCTACCCACACAAGTGTCACGCAGGTGCCCCAAGCTGCCTCTGAAACACCATGCTTTCTCCTGCCAGTGACCTCATCCCTGCCCACACAAGTCTGATAAAAAGAAGAACATGCACCTGATGTTCAAGCCTAGAAGTTTGTCACCTTGGCTGACCTTCAGGTGAGTGATACTCCTCCCTTTCTAGCCTGAAAGACGAACATAACATTTAGAAGACTTGCTTGTGACTTTAGGGACACCTGGGCGAAAGGCAGCAGCCATGGCCTGAGCATGGTCCCCTCTGCAGCAGTGCACCTGAGCCACAGCCCTGACGGGGGAAAATTGGAAACCTGAGTCACTGCTGCCCGAAGAGGGAGAACTTCTCCCGACAGACTTGCAGTCAGCCAGCTCCCAGGTTCAGCAGGAGAGAAGGCAAGGCGCTCTCTCATTATCACTTCCTCCAGCAAAGTAACTAGGAGAAGCTGTTTTCTTCACCAAGGAGGTCCGTTGCCATCACTTTGTGGGGAATAAGGGGAGAAGAGGAGAGGACAGGTAAACATCTGATTTTCCTTCCTCCCTCATGTATGAAAAGGGCTCAGTCCAGACCATCACTGACAAATAAACAATTATGGGGAAGGAAACAAAATCAAACAAAATGTTGGCTTTTTAGGTTATTACATTTTAGATTTCACTGCTGCTTGCTCTTCCAAAAGAACATCAGGCTGCTGTCAAGCAGCCCTGTTCCTCTGGGGCACTGATAGGACTCAAGCCTTCTTCAGACAAATACTTGCAGCTACCTTTAACGAATGAGGCATCAGTCGTTTTCAGATGTATAAATGAGTTTAATAAGGGTCCCAGCAAGACTCTGAAATCATGCTTGACTTGTTACACCTCCAGCCCCCCAGGCTACATTTTGTTATTGATCTGTTTATTGCTTCCACTGAGCGAACACTGTCAATCCACCTATGTCAGAACCCAGCCTTCAGCATGCAGCGGACACTGTTATTACTATTTAAGTGATAAATGAGACATGCATTTCATTCAGCATGTTTGTGAAACAGAAAATATTCATTTTTTTTAAAGCACTGATATGTAGGAAAGTCAGCAATTCCGTTCCTTTTTGTTTCATGCTGCAAATAGTAATCAGTTTTACCGAGCTCCAGGTAGAAATCACACATGAAACAAAATGTTGCTATTAAACTTAGGGGTTTTGATTGAACCTCTTTGCAATAAATATTACAGGATTAAAAAAATAAAAAAAAGGAGGAAAGAAAGGGCCCAATCCAAGGCCTGCTGAATTCTGTGAGAGTTTTACTGTGTACTTCACTAAGTATTTTTTATAAAAAAGCTTGGAAAAATAGAAAGATTCAGCCCAGTCTCGGCGTTCATGTGTTTCTCGCCAGTTCCTTCCATCACACATGGGAGCACTGCAGTTTACACCTCTCTCCCCTGCGCACAGAGAGGGAGAGGCTTGCTCCTGCCTGGGGATGCCTGCTGATTCTGCCCCTCCTGGAAAGAGACATTTCAGGCCATGGAAGAGCTGGCTCGTTGCCCACATGGCTCGTCCCGGAGGGTGCAGCGAACCACTTACGTCTTCCTGACAAGCCAATATGGTGAACACCTCAGCCACTCAGGCCCGGAACCAGCGAGTCACTGACTGCCGCGCACAGGCATGCAAGGGGCTTACGCCCCAGCGAGACTATTTCCATGCCCAAAGCCGAACACACAGATAAGGAGTACGAGGCTTGCTGAACTCACCTCATTAGGAAGGGAGATGGAGATTTTTTACTTCATTACTATTGTTTCTCCAGTGGCCCTGCAGACCCTGCAATTTCAGTGCAGGTCTGTGATCTTATTAAAGGCTTTACCAGGCATTTGTTTGTTTGCTGTCTTGAAGCAGATAATGGCGAAGACATAAGAGGAGACAAAGCCTGCTTACATCTGAGGAAGGTTCTGTCTCATGATTATAGTCAGAGCATATTTACATTCAACGCATACTTTTTTTTTGCTGCTTTAAGTCATCCTGAAGAACACGGAGTGGATTCAGAACAACAAATCACCTCAGCAGCTTTTGCACTTTCCAAAGGGGATCAAGATGAAAGGAAAGATTGTGCTTCTTCCTGCTCATCACGTTCTTCCTTACTCACTAAATACTAGTTGCTTACTGGAAAAGGAGTCATTTCCCGAATCAACAACAGAAAGACCCCGTTCTCATTTGCATCAGCTGCACCTTTTCAGCCTAACTCTGTACCAGCCATACAAACCAAGGCTGATTTCACTACTGTAGTGCAGCTGAGCAGCCATGGGTTTCACTGAGAAAAGGACTATTAAGCCATCTTGAGACTAAGGAGCAGGTGAGACTCTCATCTGTAGGTGACCCTGCTTCGGCAGGAGGGTTGGACTAGATGACCCACAGAGGTCTCTTCCAACCCTTACTATTCTGTGATTCTGTGAGTGTTGTTGGCCTGTCTCAAGGTATCTTGTGGATATGAATATTTTAAGGAAACTGCGTGTGAGAGCTAGAGGTGCGGACAAGTTACCAAGCACTTACTGAATTCATTATGACAGACAATCCATTGCTCTCCTACAGAACAAAACTCACAGGATGCCTTTTTTTAACCTCCCAAACATCATGTCCTATGCTTAATGGAATAATAAAAGAAAAAAACCTGCAAATTCACCCTTGGTGAGACAAATGCCAACCCTGGTCTGTTGAAATCAAGGAGAACCCTTGACATAAGTGGTGAATTAGACTTCAATTTCATAGACACTACAAATTACCACTACAAAGTCTCCGTTTGGTTTGCCGTGGTCCTTCACAACACAGGGGCTGTTAGCCTGAGATTTCAAAATCCACATAGGAGAACAGAGTAACCTTCTCCCTGTAAGAAGATTCATCTAGAAAATGTGAGAGGTGACCCCATATTCTTACCCAAATTGCTAAGAGGACATTATCATAAAATTAAAATCTAGAGGACGCAAGAATTTATTTCCAGTTTGCTTCCCACAATGCTCTGAGCTATGATTCACATAAAGAATATTTCGAACTGTTTATGAATGAGCAGGTACATATACATTTTCAATATGGCAATGCCAAGGAATTGCTGACGAATATACTCAATGAAAAGATACGGATTTTTTTTCACAGACCGAGCGTAGAAAGGTTTGAATAATTCTCTTTTTTCCATTTTTTAGTTTTCTTCTTCTTCCCTTGCTTAACAACAAAGATTAAATATGAATCTAACAAACTTCAAACTTTCAGGTGTATTTTTTGCTGAGATAGTAACTTGTCTTTCACATGCCTTCCAGTGTCATATTCAGACTGACAAAAAACATTAGTTTTTCCCTCACTGAGGACACATTCAAGCAAGATGACACCAAAACCCTTGTGTCAACCAGGGTTGCCTCCCGCAACAAGACAAGAGCCCGTGTTTCTGGCCAACGCTGGGCTCGGAGTGCTGGAGGGAAGGGACTCAGGGCCGGGCTGCAGAGCAGGAGCACTTCTCCACGGGAGGAAAGGAAGTTGTGTGTGGGAATCAGCTGGGCCGTAGGCGGCCTTGACGGTCTTGATGGAATAGAGCCATATCTATGAGCTAATTACTTTGTGCACCTGTGGTTGAAGAACAGGAGGAAAGGAACGAAGAAACAGGATGGGAAAATCCCAACTCTTCGATAAGCATGAAGGTTGTGTGAACGGACACATGATGACCAATCAGAAGAACAAAGGACCTACATGCCAAAAGACCCTCACCAATGAGACTCTGGGGGTGGGGGACAAGGGGATATAAAAATGTTATCATTAACCATTAAAGTGCTTCTGCTGCTGCTTCTGCTTGCTTTGTGACTGCCGTCACTTATTTTGGCGTGCTGCCACAGTTGTGATCTGACCTTTCTGCCATGACACACTCAAAAGCCATCTTCACATCTTCGGAACAGCTGATCTATTGCTGGCTATCAGCCAGGATCATCAGGGTTAAATATGCTCGATCCCAGGATTTAGAAACTATGCTAGTTGCAACAGCTGGAAAATTTATTCCATACCAGTTCATTCACTCCTAAATCATGACTGACTAGTGTTTTCCTCACCTTTTATGCTGAAATCATAGAACACACTGTTTCCCCATCCCCTGGGTACCCTTTCTGTTCCTGATAAAACATGATAAACAGTCTGTTACCTAACCTTGAGTTGACAAGTCCTTTAAAGCTTACAATACATCATTCTTCCTGGGACTGAAAATGTGGAAAGCACTCGCCCACTTAGACAAACAATCTAAAACCAAACGAAATCTGCAAGTGCTTCTTCCAGTACTTAAACTTGATTTACGACAATTATTGAGAAGGCTGTTACACGATACATGCTATCTTAGTAGATAAATCCAAAACCGATCAAGAATCAATGTGAAACATTGCTAACATTCAATATGCCCTGTATTATATTATTTAATAGAAAATAAGATTTAACATGGCATTGTTAAAAACCTTTTTCCCCTCAAACAGTCCTAGCCTAGTTTTTGAAATACAAGATTAAAAAATAAAGGAAAAAAAGTCTTCTGTTTCAAATTGTAAGAGAATAGAGGAGAAGGGCTACACTGAGATAATCCCTAAAAGCTGTTTATTGAAACATGTAAACATGAAAAAATTCAAGCAGTATCTGAGCATCCTTAGAGCCCTAAAAGCTGCCAATATATGTATTGGTCCCACATCTGGACCAGGATCCATGACTGATTGCTTTCAGGTAGGATCAAAGCACCCTAAAAGCTGAATGCAGTTTTACAAAACCAGAATGCAAAAAGTGAACTGCAGGGTCAAAAAAGGTCTATCCATCCATGGTCTTCTTCCAAATATTTCTACCTTTATAGGTTGGTTTGGGGAAGGAAGAACAGGAATTCTACTTATCTTCTAATTAAATCTCAGACTGTACTGTAAAAAAGGAAGCAGGTTTCATGGCCCCCAGTTTACACTTAGTGAAAGAAAGATGTAACTTATCTAAGATCCACGGCACAGACGTGAGCATCACCTTCTCTGCAGCAAGTCCTTCGAGTGTGACTGTCCTAATATGCCCCATTCAGGCACACCAGCAGCAGAAAGAGAAAGACGGCAAGCAGCGCTGCCCTCTTCGCAAGCACTGGGGAACAGGAGTGGACCCTTCACAGAGGCAGGGCAGCCATGGTATATCTTGCAGTGCCCTGAAAGCTTTACCTCTTCATGTTTCCTTGGTATCGTACATTTCTGTCTTGGTTGCAACAGGATCTGCCACTGCCCACCTCTCATTAGATAGCTGGTTTGCCAGTAACCAACAGACACCCTGGTCAAGTTATAAACTAAAAATAAAGGTGCTGCACAGTTTTCATCCTGCATTAAAGACAATCAGACAAACACTACTCTTCCAATTCTATTTCCATAGTTTCAAAACTTCATAAAACCCTTCTCCAACTGTTTCCCCTGGCTTTATTGCCAGTTGGTTGGTGATAAGCATATCTGTGTGATTTCTTATTTCCAGTACAACGGGAGGATAGTTATTCTCAGTAGTGTAACCGAGCTGTAAAAAACCACCTGTTTCTGATGTGAGATGGAACTGAATAATCCCCAGTTATGGTCAGTCAGCTCTCTTTGGCAAACGCTGCGCCCAGCCTGGGCTCCAAACTACTCTCCGGCACCTCGGTAACCTCCAGCAACCCTGTACAGGAAGGAACAAGCAGATGGGGAAATTCTGCCTGGAGACATTTCTAGCAGAAGAGCTTCATGGAGGGAGGTGGAATGAAGTGGCTCTCTGCTGGGAGAAACTGTCGAGAAAAACGGTTACAGGAGTGGGAAAGTCTATTAGATCTGAGAAAGAAAATGAACACATCAGTTTGGGAACGATTACCTTTAGGGAAGGACTGGAGCAAGTTAAGGGGGAGGGAGGGCTGGATCCAGACTTTGCACTTTCAAGCTTTGTTTCTTAATAAGCTCTGCGAATAGTTTAGTCCACAGAACTGCTAAAATGTGTTTCTGACTTAAAATATCCCAGAAACACTAAAGCAAATCAGTGTTATATACTGCAGTAACTAGTATATCTCTTTCTCTCTCACAGAATTCACAGTTTGGGATTTCACACAGCATATTTTAAAAATATATTTGTCATCTGTGATCTATTAAGCCTTCTATCTACATCAAGCTAATGAGACTTTTTGAAAATTATGCCAGTTACCAGCTACATCCAGAACTACAGACAGAAAGGATTATACCCTAAGGTGCATTCATATATATAGCACATGCTGTTTGGATTAGACAGCACAATGGGAAGAATTCACTGAAACATCATGGTACCATGCCCAGATTATATTATTTTCTAAGACATAATCAGTGAGGGCACTAGCCTTTCCCACAGATGTAAAAGGAAAACTTTTCACAAATTTTTTTTCTAGAAAAGGTAGCATTGGTCCCTGAAAGATTACAATACACAGGACAAGAAAATCACCTTGTTTACAAATGAAGTGACATAGGTGTCTGTGGCCACCAAAGATCCAAAATAGACCTGAAGATTGAGGGATTTGGACAAGGGAAAGTAAAGAAAGGGAGAAACAGAGCAGGCAAGACACAAATACCCTACCACACAGCTGAAAGCAACACATGCATATAATGAGGCTGGAGAAAATGGCCTTTTGTCTGCCAAATACATGGACAGAGCAGAACGAAAAACTCTGAAGCAAAGTCCTATTAATTCTCCCTTGCTCCAAGAAGGACTTGCTGCTCCACAGCTGTGTGATGTACAGGGACAACACAAGAAGTCCAAGCCAAAATGCCAGCAAATGCCAGGGATGGGTGGGCCAGAGGCCAGAAATGCTGCGGGGGGAGCCATCCCTCTGGAGCAGGCACAGAACTCCATGGGAAGGCTGCTCGGAGACCTGCCATGCGGATGCCAATGGAGACCCTGCCCAGACCTCTCTTCTGAGACCACACATCCTTCTCTGCACCTGGCCACCACCAGACTGAGGAACATCAACAGCCTGTTCTTAGGGAGGGGACTCGCCAAGTCCAGGTGCTGAGCAATATTTAATCCTATTTCTATTCTTAAATGGATTTTGCCTTGCTTACAAAACAGCCTTGTGGGTGGGTTGCAAGGGCAGGAAAACAATTAGAACAACACATGAAATTATTCATGTTTTCCTTAAACTCCTGTGAATTGTTTCATTCCGATACTTGGCATAGAGCTGGCAAAGCTGTAACCTAGGCACCAGGTTAAAAATAGGTATTTGAGCCAAACTGCTGGCAGCAGAAGAGCCCCTTTCCCTCTCAGTAGAAAATAACTACATCTGAGGTAGTCCTGGGTGTACTTATCATAGACGTAGGTTGGGTCTCTTCTGTGTGGCAAGCTCAGTTATCAATATTTCAGATGCATTTCTGTGGGGTATCAAGTACTAAATTGGTCCTAAATTTTTAAAAATCTACTGTTTAATTTTATTATTCCATTATTATTTCCATTATCTTTTAATTATGTATCCAACCAGTCACTAGGTCTAGCACCTTCTCATTTTCATTAGCAAAAAATAATTCAAAATCAAAGCTTCTTCTCCCGGGCATGGAGACCCTCCACTTGTCCTGCACTGCTTGGCTTTGCCTGGTAGCTTCCACACCTTCGATGAAACGCAACATTTGCACTTCACATGTTCTTCTTGATTTAGACTAACCAAATTGCTTTTAATCTCTCTGTAGAGTGTGATCCCATGAAATATTTTATGACCACATAAGGATGAAAGAGAAGTTGGGTTTTCTCTGGTTTACAGCTGGGGAAAGGGCAGCAAGAAATCTTTACCACTCCAGCACACGGTATATAAAAAGCATGCAAAGATTTGCAGCCTGCTCCTTGCTGCTTGGTGTTTTCTGTCTCCCTGCTGCTTTGGAAGGATGGATAGGTAAACAGTGAGCTCTGAAACAGCAGATGGGTTCTGGAACAGACTGAGACTTCTCTTGTCTGCTTGGTCTATTGCCTCTGGAGGAACTAGAGGATCGTGGGCCAGCCTGGCGTCTGCTGATGTCTCCCAAGAGATGAATATTATTGAGCAAATAGCACAGATCTTCAACAAATTTATTACTCAGTTCATACACTTCTACTTTCATCTGGATATTGTAATAACGTTACTTATGTGTTACCTTATTCCTAGAAATAGCACTTTATTTCTTCACCCTAGCTGCAATGCTATTTCCATAGTATTTTTCTTATAATTCAACAATCTCAGTAAATGCAGTTATACCCTTCTGTTGTTAAAAATGCCATCAAACCATGCAGGCTTTTCTATAACAATAGGATATACAGAACTTCCAGTCTCACAGACTGACCATACAGGCACATAATGCAGCTTCACCATCTAACAGAAATACAGCCCCTAACATTCAAGGGATCACAGGGATCTTGGTGCCGTCCAGGTTATTTTACTATGATAATGGTGGGCACAGAGAGCCCACACAGCGAGCATATTTGCTATCAACAGTTCAGTTACACAGAAAAGTTCTATAGATTTCAGTAGATCTTTTCCGTACTTCACACACTTTCCTTTTTTTTTTTTTTTTTTTT
>Ga0065711_1031083_pt1 | contig 30608 bp, 17 predicted proteins | sample Hoacrofraction12_FD_59098 | JGI IMG/M metagenome (GOLD analysis project Ga0065711, IMG submission 59098) | Hoatzin crop microbial communities from Cojedes, Venezuela - Epithelial fraction 12 v2 (version 2) | ecosystem: Host-associated > Birds > Digestive system > Esophagus > Crop | place... | reverse complement strand
TCCACCCCCCCTGCCGAAGCAGGGTCACCTACAGCAGGCTGCACAGGACCTTGTCCAGGCGGGTCTTGAATATCTCCAGAGAAGGAGACTTCACGCCAGGCCGTGCTACATGACCGGCAATGAAGCTGATGCTGGTGCAGGGGGTGCTGGTCAATGCACAGCCCTGGCTGTAGGAGACAGCGCACCAGGAGCCACTTCCAGACCCAGATAAGATTTGTGCTGGAGCCATGGTACCATAGGAATAAGATGTAATTTACTGCATGTGAACTGCTCCTGGGATTCATCTAATCCTTGGCAATCTGAGGGACACAGAGGTCTTACCGCTTGGCCATCTGAAGATTTCTGTATGTGACCCACAGGGGATGCAAAACTGGATACAGCTGGGTGAGGGTGTCAAGCATAATGCCACATGATACTGCATTGACCATGATAGGTACAGGCAGGGAAGTTCAGTATGTTGATCCCTTCTTCCCAAGAGGATGGTAGGGATCATATGCTTCCACGTGAAATAGTCTAATTTTAAAAGATAAATAAACTCATAGTTTAATCAATGCTAGAAACAGTTAAAATCCTTCTGTGTTCAACTGTTGGAATGTATCACAAGCTACAGTATTTAAATATCTTTGCTGAAAGCAACTATCTCAAAAAAGGCAATTGTATGTCCGGCGCAACTGCCCAAGCAAAAAGCAGCTTATCTAAAAAGGGGGCAAATTATTAATACTGAGCTATTTCCTAGCCTATCTGGAAGTCTGTGTCTCAGGAAGAAAACAATACTTGCATCAATTTAAAAATACAGTGCCGCAAACAAAAGAAATTCGTTGTACTTCACAGAATCACAGAAGGGTTGAGGTTAGCAGGGACCTCTAAAGATCGTCTAGTCCAACCCCACCACACAAGCAGGGTCAAGTACAGCAGGCTGCTCAGGGCCATGTTCAGTTAGGTTTTTAGCATCTCCCAGGACTAAGAATCCACAACTTCTCTGCACAACCTGTGCCAGTGTTTGATCACCCTCACAGTGAATTATACTTTTTTAATGTTTAAATGGAATTTCCTGTATTTCAATTTGAGCCCACTGCCTGTTATCTTTTTCTTGGGCACCACTGAGAAGAGCCTGGCTCCATCTTCTTCACTGCTTCCCATCAGATATTTATACACACTGTTAATATAGTTCACGTCTTTTGACACGTTGGATATCAGCCATGAGCTCGTCTCCGTTACTGACTGCTAATTTTAGCAGCTGTTCACATCACAAAAATTTTTATTGCTAGAAAGTTATTTCATGGCAGTGGTTACTAAAAATCACGGCAGTAGTGTCACGTTTTGTAGGTCATTTCTGTTTGGGCTTTTTCCCCTTGAAATTCTCAAGTCATGTGATTTTTTTTTTTTCATTTTTAATGCCAATGCATGAGAGGAAATAAAATTATTATTAGTTGCTGGGAGTGAAAGCCTGAAGTTTGCCTCTCACATTTGCTGCAAAAAATGTTCATCTCTCAAATTTCATTTGCTTCAGAAATAGTGAAAATGAGGGATTTCGGAAATGTATTAATTACTAAATCCTACTCTATGAAAAAAAAATTCTATTCAGCTAAAAATTCACATTAAGGATAAATTACTCTTCTACTAGGTGAAATCAATCAATATTTACAATGTCAGAAAATCCACAAAAATGGTGGGATAAGTGAAGGCTTCAGTGGCCAAAGCAATCTCCAAACCAGCTCTTCTGGGGACTCCCAAGCTATGTAGGTGACACTATCAGTTAGGCAGGTGTGATGAGGAGATGCAGGAATCTTATCTGGGAGACAGCCAAGAGTGATTTTCCTGACCATACTCAGGTAATCAAGAAAAACTTAGCCCTTTCCTCTAACACAAATGAGCTTCATATCACTGGAAGCAGAAATGCAATTTTAATTTCCCTATGCCTTTTATGACAAATAAAGCTTATCAACTGAATCTGGATTTAAGAACACACTAGACCTCATCTTGGGAAAAGCAAGATACATAAATTATATGGAAGTACAAGTGGTCAGTACCTGTCAGCATATCTGCCCTACTGGTATAATATGTGGCTGTGATATAAAGGACGCTGAAATTATTAAGAATCCCTTTTTGAAGCGTTATGAAGCAGAGGTTTGAAATAAAGATGCGCTAATAATGATGCATTTCTGTCATCTCTAATCAGCATAGGCTGCAGAGACTTACATTATGAACAAATTAATTTTGCATGTTTCACTGCATTTGGTAAACATATGTAACTTACTAAACCTTACTAAACTAAAAATATTACTTTTACCACATTGCTTCATTGATAAGCCTCCCAGTAGTGCTCACTATTGTTAAGTGGCAGTACCCTAAGTAGTTTGGTATCGTTTGTACATCCACCCATCAAGAACAACCTAGGGTAGCCAGCTTTCAGGGTAAGAGCTGCTTTCTCTTTTGTCCTTACAGAATGTTTGTCCTTAGTTAAAAACTAAAAAAAAAGAATCAAATCTGGCCTCAGAGGTAGAACTACAAACTTCTAATAAGTGCTACTGAATAAAGATATTATCTTATTAACGAAGATGTTTCTGGAGCAGCTTTTGGAAGAAAATCATGTGGGCACCCACAGACATTAGAAAAAAGCAGCCGGTACCTCCAAAAACTGAAACTATGCAGCTGTTCATAGACAAGAAACAGGAGCAGTTATCAGTAACACGAATGACACCTCAAGGTCACTTCAGAGCACTTAAACGCCAAACATCTTCAAAGTACTCCTACACACAACCAGAAGTTAGTGTGTAGTTTTAACCCTGCTTAGTTTCATAGCAGCTGAGATACTGAATACCAGAGTAGGTAACCAGGTATCTCCTGGAAAAGGGAGCATGGAGCCAGCTCCATTGGCACTAGATGCCATCTTGAAATATATTTTCCAGTCAGTCAAGCATTCCATTAGCAAATTCACATCAAAAGTCTTTGGCAAGGCAGGAACACTGTACTCTCTTGCTGTGGGTAGTTACACAGACTAAGTGAATTTGACAGCCATTTTGATACCTGGTAATATGCTTCAATGCACACTAACTGTTCTGTTTTTAAAACTGAGCAAGGCCAGCACATATGTTTGAGAGTGGATATCTGTCTATGCTGGGCACTATTTCATGAAAGTCAGGTTTCTGTCACAGATCTAAGGCAAATATTACAATTTACAGGAAAGAAATGAGGACATCAATACATTGTGCGTTATTGGAGACGTACAGCCTTTATAACACGGTGGCTTTCACTATGATCTCCGGGTTTTCTATGTCCTTTTTGCTTTGGACCATTCTCAGTTCCAGTTGGGCTGAGTTTGGTTTGTTTCCTTCTCCAGCTTGTGCTAAAAAGATGACATCAGAATGTCATTAGAAACAGCAGTATAAAAAGAAATAACCTACATGGTTCTGTTGACTCACTATTTTTTCAACCCTTTTCCCCTCCCCTGTCTGCCTTGCTACCCCCTGCTAAAGGCTTCCAAGGTGGAAGATCCAGGTCACCACTGTGATTTCTTATCACCCCTGTTCTGCACCTCTCTCCAGGAGAGGAATATAGCTCTGCTGTTATTAGAAGGACATGCTCCGAGAACCCACAGACCCCATCTGGATCTCCTTAGGAATTGAAAGGCATGGGAACTCCAGGAGGAGATAAACTGAAAAAAAATTGCTCCTCACATGGCCAACACAGCACACAGACAGTTTATTTTAGTTGATAAACCCCTCTCAATACGAAACACGTGGACCCAAGGGGAAAGTGAGCGAGCTACACTTAAAACAGAAGTTCTCTTGCACGTCAAACTTGGAATCTTCCTACATTCTTCTGCCACTGTTTTGCAAAGCAGTCAAGCACAGTCAGCATGACTGTGATCCCACTACAAGCTGAATAGTGACATCTTCAGTCGGGTGTTGTCAAAAATAGGCTTGGAGGACACAGCAAAGAACATGCATGGACAAGACTACCAAGCTCTCATTCTGTAAATTCTCTGGCTGCTTTTACACTGAGGGCTGCCTTTAGTCAGGAAACCCAGAAAGTTCTTTGAATGTTTCTTCTGATGCAAATCCAAACAGAACAAGGGAATAAGGTTTGAATGAATTACCTTTTGCACTCTTAATGGTTCTTTGCAGAACATGTTGCATGGCTGACACAGTCTTTTCACATGCCACCTGCATTAACATAACATATTCAGGCTTTAGTAAAATTTCAGCTGCCTAGTTTAATATTATTATTTCAAAAACACTGCTATTAAGAGGCAAACATAACTGACAAGACACCAACAGCATGACAACTACGTAATGCAGAGCTTAGGGAAAAAAAATTTTAGACTCTCTTAATTCTCCCTAAACAGGTATTAGAAACCACACACCTGTATCAAACACTCTATGTGCTTAAGGGAAAGAAACAGAAAAATAGACCTGATTTTCAGTGCTTATTATGAAGTGAGGGTAAAAAATATAATTACAAACACACATGCAGTCTCTGTCTCTAGAGAGAACAACATCTTATTTGGCAGAATTACAAAATCCATGTAACTGTAATGTGACCGTCCAAAGTTATACAAGCTAAAATGTTTTAGCTAAAGGGAAATTCTGCTTTTTTTTTCCTCTGAGGTTAGGAAAAAAAGCCAAAACAGAAGAGAATCTTTAAATAATATCACTGATAAAAAGTAATTAAAAAAAAGAAACATAGTCTAAACTTGCAGAGAGACGAGAAACTTCTCCACACCTTCAGATTGTTTGGATGCTTATGTGTCCATGCCAAAAGCATAGCAGCGAACAAGTCTCCTGTTCCAACAAAGACAGCATCCACTTTAGGAGACTCCACTCGAATTCTTTGTGTCACCTTGGTACCATCTGCTTTAGCTACAACACAGATAGACAGGGAAGTAACAGACTCAGCAATTAACACAATAGCATTTACTATAATTTAAAAGCAATCACCAGGTTTTAATTCCTTTGTTGTTTGAACGTAAAGATGCTAAGGAGTATTGCAAACTTTGTACCAGCTTTTAAAAGGTGCAACCTTTCAAAGTTTTGCCAAATTGGGATAGCATTTACAACTTCTATACTGTACATATGGCACTTAAGATGGAGCAGGTAGCTAGCACCTTCCTTTCATGAGGGATTGAGAGCAGCATCAGTCTGTTCAGGAAGCCGCGTATTTATGGAGACTGCTGAATGAGGAGGCATCCCAAACCATAATCTAGAGTACCTCTGGGTTGTATGGAGGCACAAGAGCAGCTGTAGACATCCGCAGAGAATATCTGATCCATGTGCCATAGTGTAATCACCATTGGAATGACCAGACATTCCAGATGTGGCATGTACTGAGTGGTAAGACCCACCAAATGATACTTAGTGGAATCTGTGTTAAATATCAAGACTTTTTCAGTCTCTCAGCAGTCCAGAATGTGATGCCCACATTTAAATCCCTTAGATGAACACGAAAATGAGATCATAAACCATCCCACATAACTATACCCTTCTCAGGTAAATACATCCTGCGACAGTCCAAATACACAGCGAATCCTGGTGATGGTATAGAAGGGGATATATATGAATAAGCAGAAAGACATTTTACAGCCTATCAGGGGAGGAACAATCTGCTAACAGGACAGTGTGGCTCTTCCTAAAAGCATTCAAAACATTCAAGGTTCCTGCTTTATACCACTAGTAAATGTCAGGGCCACTACTAGGGGTTTTAATAGCCCTGATCAACCTCACCTAGAGCATCGTCCACCCGTGGACCCTCTGCCCACTTGCCCAGGAGCTGCACGGAAGTTCAGGCCTGGATACAAGCATCCTTACCTGAGCTATGTTGTAGGTGTAGCTGTGTACAGCCCTGCTGTCCTGACTTACTGATGGGATCTTCCAGATTAATCTTGACCTTTCTCCAATGACCACTGGACTGTCAATGGGACCTGCCCGCCACCACCACCCCTGTTCTGCTCACCTTATTCATATACTGTGGGCCTGTGCCCTGTTGGTGAGGGCAGTGCTCTGCCTGTGCTATGACCACGCTCAGCTCCCAGCTTGTCTTCCCTCATGGAGCAGCCCCACTCTTACCGCTCTCTGATACTACTCTAGTAGAAGTTCACTTAGGGATCCAGGCTCCTTCCACACACTACAGATGGGTCTGACGAAACTACTTGCTAAAAAAAGTAACTGAAAGCACAGCACAGGTTAAAAGAAAGCACAGTTTAACAAAGGAGTTCATGACTTACTTTTTCTGTGGCTTCCCAGAGCAATTAGGTAGTCGTTTCCTAGAGGCGCCTGTAGATCTGAGCTTGTGATCACCACAGTCTCCGGTCCCATGGCGTGGAGCATATCCATGACCTTTCCATGTGCAAAAAGGCAGGAATCAATGATGGCAATGTATGTTCATTAAACCTTGCATCATTCATACCACTGAAGATTTTTGACAAGCACCCTATTTTGGCATGTTTGTAAAGAGAAAAAACAGTTTCTACTCAAAGCATTCACTTGATATAGGGGAATTAATTTGAAATAGGGGAATCAAAACATAAATTTTTAAATATATATGGTTGCTAGAATATATCAGCATCTCTGTATTATCTTTGGATGCTCCTCTGAAAAGAATACTCTGTTTCGGCTGTGATCAGAATTTTTGTCTGCATCATGCTTTCAGAACATTTATTATCAAAAGAATAAGACAAACAGATACATGCACCTGAGCTGGCATCTTGAAACACTTGCTTGAAAGCCAATAACTATAGATCATAAAGTCTTACCTAGCTACTACTACAAGAGTTAGCAAAAATGAAGAGTTAAAGAGCTAAATCAGAGGCACAAGTGTGTCTGCCTCAATCGTCTTTCCTCATTCTGTTTCAAACCCCAAATTACACCTGTAAATTGTGTACCTTTGCAGGTGTATTGCCACTCTGTGTGTTCCTCACCTAAACTCATTAATACTCTACTTGTGACATCACAGTTGGTTGCTTCAGAAGTGATTTCAATTTCACAGAAGAAAGAATTACTTCAATAATGAGTTTAGCATAAAACACTGATAAAATATTAATTCTCCCAGAATATCTTAACTAAAAATCCTCTCAGACTAGCTATGACTCATGAGCAGCTCAATGATAAGGATTTATTTCTGCTATTTTTTTAATTCTCTATTGCTTTTCTTTCTTGTCTAAGCCTCCAAGTTTCTTCAACTGTGAGACCTCTTTGCACAGACATTGGTTGGGTTTTAAAGAAGCAGTAAATCCACCAGCATATGCTGACATAATCAACCTGCGAAGTAACATTAAACTCAATTTCTCAGTAACAATTCACCAAGAACCTAATCACCAGGATTTCTAGTTGTAGGTCTTAGCACCTTCTACATTAATATTATGTCATATTTAATATTATATTAGAACACTATACTGTCATCACTAGTCTTTCTAAAGAAACGAACGAAAGCATGTCACCATGGAAATCAATGCCAGAATTCCTACTGCCTCCAAAGGGGACAAATTCTAGCATGGATTATTACTCAGAAAGGTATACATATGACATGCAGCTGGGGAGACACAGATTAAAATATATCATCTTGCAAGCAACTGTTTTTAAAATGTTTCTGTTCCTAAGTATAATTTCATCTCTTTAGAAGAGGTTTTTTAAAAACCCCTCACAAATAAGAGCTATCATATGAATCAGACAGTCAGAAAACTAATTTTTAAAATTGTTCAGCACATGCGTCTTGTGTTTGCAGCTGCAATTTGCAAACCTACAACTAATGGCTGCTCAGGTAACAGTGTTGTTCTCAAGACTGTGGTTCCACTGGTGAGGATGAGAATAGAATAACTGAGTTGTGGTCAGCAGCTAGCGGCATGAAGCACAGTTCATCACCCTTACCCAGCACAGTGGGGTAATGTAAAACTGGGGGGCGGGACGAATTAAAAAAGCCGAGATCTTTGGAGCTGCTTCCTGCTGTGAAGAGATGGTAACCAACCCATGTTGCATGAGGTTGCTGCAGCAAAAAAAACAACAAACATTTGGGCTGACAGACCCCAGCTACTCTCCAGGGTGCCACTGCAGCTACCATTTGTTTAAAGATTTTGTGTTCCTTTGAAGTTCAAAACCAAACGGAAGAAATAACATCAGTCCATTACGAAAGCACTTGACTAGTCAACAAAACAAAGAGTTCAGCCTTTCTCAAGACACTGGTAAAATCATGTTCCTATTTTGTCCTTCATCACCAAGCCCTGCAGCTTTTTATTTTCTTCAGTTTGTATAAAAGGGTAAATGCTTACACCCCACTGCAGTATATTTGCAGACCACCTACAATCTCTGTGTGGTGATGACAGCAGCTATCAATGCTGCAGATTTGTCTGTCTTTCACCAGGAAGTACCCGAAGGCCATCACTCCCAGTCTGGTTTCTCATCTATGCCATCTATCCTTTTGCAACCCAGGTCTCATCCCCTTTGAGTCAATTTAAGGAAGAGAAAAAGCACCAGCAAACACTACCAGGAAAAGATTCAGGGAGCATTCAGTCAAACCTTGTAAGAGTTTGCTAGTAAGCTCTCCTCCTTGCAAACAGCCTGTGTGGGAGCAGGAGCAGTGGCTGTGCCAACGCTCAGCGCTGCTGTTGCACGCCTCGCATGGGGACAGCAGAGGGAGCGGCTCACGCAGGTTTCTAACGCCCAGGGCCACCAGTGCATCTCCACAGCGCTGACAGCCTGTGGTGACCTGCCGCTGTGCTGCTGCTACCCTGATCACACTGCAGGAGAATCAGCTCACAGAGATCTACTCAGCGCTGCTGTAATGCCTCCTTCTGTAGTTCTGTCGGGAAGTTTCCTCAGAAGGCTGACGCTAGAACAGAAAGTGCTCTGCGCCTGGAGTGCGCAAACTTTAATGATCAATGGCGAGAAAGGATAGAGGCCAGAGTGACTTCAGGGTTAAAGACAAATGGCACACTGCAGCACTGCACACATACAGCAAGAGACCTTATGCCATATACCTTGCCTACTTACCTCTAAGGCTTCTTTTTCTGTGTGAATCTTCCGGCCCGTCAGTAACCTGAGAATGAAACAGAAATCTTAGAAGAGCACGAGTTCTCCAGGCAACGGTTGCCCTGCTTACTCTTTGAAAGGAGAAAAGCTTGGACTGCACCATACAGGCCTCAATGGTTTGTAGCTACATGCTCTGCTGCACCAGACCTCTGTCTTTAAAAGTTTTGTGCGCAGACACACAGTGCTTCTGACGCAGACTCACACCAGTCTTAACTTGTCTCCTGTAGATATCCCTGTATCATAAAATTCCCTCACAAGTGTCTTCTCTCCATCTCCCACGCAGCTAATGGGTCCCCTTAGGGGGACGGCCTGTGATGTATCACAACAGACAATCTCCTGACCAAACAGTCACAGCTATGTCAACAGGACAGGCAAGGGGTGTTCAAATTCTCAACTCCTGTGAGATGTTGCCATGGTGGTATTTCTGAATCTAATTTGGGGGGTCTGAGTCAAGCTATTACAGTTTTGATATTGCGACACATAATATAAATTTTCCCAGGAATGGGTAAGGATGGGGAAGGGAAGAAAGGTATTTTTTCAACCTGCCCTAGATACAGGCTTCTGGAGACGGCAAGAAGTAATCATGAAAACGAGAGACTGGAGAAAACAAGAGAAATATTTTCCTCACATAACTCCCAGATTTCAATATGGAACAGCTGGAGGTTTGATGAAAAGCACCACTTGAAAGTAGCAGCTAAAACCCAAAACCAAACATATACATACGTATGGCACTGTATTGAAAGAAACAAAAGAATGGGTATCAGTCTCCTCTGCTTTTATCCCCAGGTTTATTTGGCTATAAAAGGAAATAAGTACTCACTCAGCTTCAAACTGGTTAGGAGTAATTATATCAGCAACAGGTACAACTTTGTCCCTGTAGACTGGGAGGAGATCCTTGGGCACATACTAGGGGAGAAGAAACAGTATCAAATGTTGTCAGTGGCATCTGAGATGCGAGACTGAAGCTCTCCTTCCCTCAGCTATCGTTCAAGCTGTCATTGAGTAACCTGACAGCTCCCAGTGTACTGTTAGGCAGCAGTAACTAAAGTGGCTGCACATCCTCCAGCTGGTGACAGTACAACCAACAGCCCTTCTTTCACTGGAGGCAACGGGAAGCACTGCTAATCGGACAGGCATAAACTGGCAGCATTAAGTGAATATTAATGGCTATTAACGTCACCAGCGTTGACACAGCAGCATGGGGAACCCTTTCTCATGTCCTTACCTTCAAAAGAAACTACTTTGTTGTCATACGGACAGTACACAGGCCCTTTGCTGTGGCAGCGTGTGCCCATATTGATAGTGTTGCATCGTGGGGCTCAGGAATGAGTAACATCCATGCAATCCATTATTTTGCCTCCTTCTTTCAGTGAAGTATTTCTGGGGTGGTGCTGTACATCAGTATGTGCGAACGGGAATCAGATTTGTAATTTGTTTAACTTAATTTATAAAGCAGTTCTCTACATTAAAAATATTTTCCTTGCGTTGCACCCAAGTCTAATAAAACGCTAGCTAGCTGACTTTGCTACTTGCAGAATCAGCTCCTCAAGTAAAGAGGGCCAGTGTTCCTGTCTGCCTGTCTGTTCCATTTCTATCCCATCTTTATTAGCTAAATACAGCCCATCAGCAAAGGGAGAATCATTGTCTAAGTAGGTGACATACACTAAGATGTAACAGAAGCCCACCAGCCTGTGTGCTCTTCAGACTCCAACTTGAAAAGCATCAGCTGTTTGGGACACACTGGAGCTCAGCTAGGAGTTCGGGTTAGATGAGTGTACCTTCCTGTGTCCTGCTGTAACTCAATTTAACAACACCTTTAACAAAGTTCATTGTTTACTAGTAGCTGATATTCTTCGGCAGAACCCCATTTGCTAAATCAGGATTAATGCCCGCTTTGTCCATGTTTTATTTCTCTGTTAGTCTTACAAGCTGCACATGGCATGGTGCATGTATACATGTGCCCACGTGTTACTGTCTTCCATTCCAATCGTACCAGCGACAGACACAACCCCACCACACTGCTGACCACTAGGAACACCCATCATACCGATCCTGAGCTCACTTCCACAGTCACGGGAAGTGATGGTGTCACAGGGACTCTGCATTTAGACAGAAATGCAAGACTAGGTCATGTCCAAACCATGGTGTTTTAATTAATGACTTTATTACTTTTTATGGCAGGAATGAGTTGGTAAGTTGTGTGTTAAATTTTCTCTCCTCTTCTTCCATCTACCCTGTCTTCCACCCAGAAGACACAGGTAGGCCCCTGGTTATGACTTCTTCCAAGAGCTAAGGTTTTACAAGGTGACTCTACAGCTATTAGATCTCTACCTTGTTAGAAAAAGCCAAGGGCAATAAACATTGCAATAGACATAAAATGAAAGAATAGAACACAAAAGTAATGGCAAATTTATTACTAAGTGCTATTTCACGTGATATTTTATGAACAGGTAAATTGTGAAAGAGGAATTCATAGTCCATGACTAGCTAAGGCAGAAGAGAACATAAAATGTCATTATTGCTGTTGTCTTCCCACTTCGCATTTTTACTGAAATTATTTGCTAGTTTTGATCAAAAAGGGATGTTTCTTTGTCAGTATGCAGTCTGGTATTGGCACACAGAACCTTTCTGTCACTAATCACAGCCCAACGCCTAACAGCTGTTGGATCTCACACGAAATAAATCATACTCATTTAGGTTCAAGTGGTATGTCAATTCACACAGTCACTGACAATGCCAGCCAGGCTACCAGCCAAAACAGAGCTCTTGACAGAAGATGAGGGAACTCCAGTGAGACAAGGAGGGGGAGTAGGGGGATATTTTCCTACGGACAGGGTTTGCATTCCACTTGTTGTCTCAGCAGAGAATTAGAAATAATCCCAGGGCTATGCAGTCATCGTTCTTCCCAGATACTAAACTCCTTCAAATACAAGAAATTAAAGTACAAACTTACTTGACACTGGGATCCAAAGGCACACTTACAGTAGCTTAGTTTTGGTGTTTAAAAATTAATATATTTTTATATAGCAGATATTCCCTGTACAAAGAATCCAAATAGATAAGTACTAACCATAGAGCCTTCTCCATTCCATTTGTCACCCATCACTGGATCGCATACTGTAACAGAATAAATCTAGCTTTAGAAATGAGGGACAGTCACAGAGACCTTGGTGGGAGGGAAAAGTTTTAGGTAACAGTAGTTGCTATGTAACAGTATTGAGCACCTGATAGCTCATACAGTCATTCAGCTCTTGCAACACACTCAACCAGAAATTTATAACCAGTGGCTGCCAATTCTGAAATTGTAGGCAATGTGTCTTAAACAATTGTCAGAGGGTTGTAGCCACCTTCTCTTACCTGCTTGCATGTTGTTATGTCTGAAGGTGATGAGTATGAGAGCGTCTGACTGCTGGGAGTGAAGGGGCTTTTGTTACGGGAAATGCAGAGTCCTCCCCTTCACTCCCCAACCCAAAAGCCTGGAATAGTAGTATGATGGGGAAGAAATGTGGGAGAAGCTAATAGAATCGCTCTGTGAAGAAAGTCCTATTTTTACTTCAGTGTAAAAAGAAACACGCCAAACATACACACCAAAATGCTGTGTGTACACATAAAAAAACCCCTATATGTATTGTAATGAAACAAGAAGAAAATCCATACCAAAGTACATAAACTCGTACTCGGCACAACAGTATTAACGCACATTTGGCACAGGCTCTGAATCATCAGCAGCATTAACAACATATTCCAAGTGCCCTCAGTTTCAAAGTGAGAATGAAAACAGCCTAACCTTGTTCTTTAACAAGGAACATTGTTCATTGTATTAAAAGAGCTTCTAGCACGATAAAAAAGAAATACAAATCCAAATGTATCAATGTACAATCACTATTTAAGGAAGTTTCTGTGAGTAAAAAGAGGGTAATTCTGTTCACATTTTAAAAGTATTTTCCTTACATTATCATATATTTGTTAAATATAAAGCATCTTAGAAATCTAGCTGTGTTCACACCATCTGACCACTTCCTTCCTGTTCTATACAGCTAGATGTCTCTTTCTGCTCACACTCCAACAGAGTTTTTAGCTTTCACTTACTAGTACAAGGCTCTGAAGAACCTGACAATACAACAGTGTTAATAAAGGCTAATATGCAACAAAATCCACGCTCGTTAAGAAATATCTGCTACATTTTTCTACATGAGAACTGTGCTTTGTTAATTTTAAGCGAAATATCACACTCCGCAGTATTACACATTGCAAATCCTGCGAACCGTTCTAGATGTTTCCTGACCACACAGTTTACTGAATCTGAAGACGACAGGCTCAACCCATCATTCACAGCTTTTTATCCCACTAAATCCCCACTGACTTCACCCTGTCACTCTAAACCTTTTGCTTAATTCAAGCCTATGCTGATTATGTTCAGAAGTCCTGGAAACACTCAGAGAGTCAGGAAGGAAAAAGGAGAATTTCTTCTCACAGGTTGAAGCCTGACATGACACATTAATGGCAACAGTTGCTAGAGTCTGTTGCTCTCTGAGTGGTCCTAGGTAATCTTAGCAGAGGGCACCAGAGTTAACAAAGCCTTGGAGTTTAAGTTCAGTTATGACACTTATAAGGCACAGTAAGACACTTCTCAGATGTAACATCAAACCATGGTAGGGCAACATGGTAGAGTCTATCCTGCTTTTGACTGACTTGGATATCGAGAAGATGCTTCAGCTATCAGCACTTACAGCCTGTGCCTCTGAACTATGAACAGCAGCAGCTGGCTGGGATTTTACAAGCGTTTCTTTGATACAGAAGATCAGTCCTCAAGGCACATTCTCCTTGGGATAGCATAATAGGAGAAACATACTGAAAGGCATAAAATCAGAAAGATAAACACCCATATCCCTCAACACTTTAGCAACGCTGAAACGAAACTTCACTAGAGCCTCAGTGGGTCCCAGGCAGATCAGAGCACAAGATGGTTGTGACATGTTGGGCAACATCATAGCAGTGTTTTCATCCTAAAACATGAAAATGATGGGCACATACAATGATGAAGCAGAAAGGATTATAATATACATCCTTACCATATACTAGGTTAGAATTCTGTTGCTTCAACTCCTGGACAATATCCACCACCATTGCAAGAAACGATGTGTCTCTTGTATACCCTTTGGGAAAAAAAAACACTTTTGAAGTCTATTTTCATGAACGCTTTTTTTTTTTGTTTAAATTTTGGACAGGAATGCTGCATACTTCTCATTCATTGGAACAATGCATTTTTAGAACAAAGGCGTTCTAGTATTTCATTGAAGAATAATAGGTGGAAGACAAATTCAGCCAGTGCTTGCACAACTACAAACACAACCTTAAAATTCCATTTACTAAGTGCTTTACATATGCAGGGCTCATGCAACCTCAAAATGCATGAACATGTATACAAAAAGGTCAGGCTGAAAGGAAAAAACATTCCTTTTCTTCAAAACAGCAGTTCAAATCAGTACTATTTATCACGTAGTAAATAAGAAATATTTTAAATTCCATCTACTTTTCTCGTATTCTAGTTTGAAGCAGGTATTTTTATTATTGTTAATGTTGGTGCTGATACAGTCCAACACATTAATGCAATGGAGAACTAATCTTGAGTATTTTAGAGCAATGGCCAACATAACCATAAAAGTCCTATTTTTAGGCTTGACAGTGAAATAAACTGGAAATAAGTCGTCTTATATCTCAAGGCCCTAATAACAATGCCATCACCACAATATTCTTACTTAATCATTATGTTATAGATGTTTATTTATATCTTTATTTTACGTATTAACTTTATTTACAAAATTTATCAATTATTTGATTTTAATTTATTTTAGTTCATTCAATAGTATTATTTTTAGCAAGGTAGCTTCTTCAAACCTTCAGCTTGGAAATGTCCATTCTACTAAAATGTTTAAAAATACATTTTGGAGTTTTTGGAGTTTTTTACTTGCAAAATTGATCAATTCTTAGATGTTGCAGAGAAATGGAAAAAGCTTCCAAGATTTTTGGCCAAAATGCATTGTCTGATGTCTATGAAATGTTGATAATCAGTCAAAAAAGCCAAGCGAAGATTTTTGTTTAAAATGACCTGTGATGGTAGGCTGGCTGAAAAAAAAAATTACAGAGTTTGATTAACATTACTGACAGAGGTATTTCAAGAAATTTAAACTGAATTGGATTTTATCTCTTACCTTGAACGTTTTACTGTAAATTAAACAAATATATTAAGATCTACAAGGAATTAACAGTCACAAAAGTGAACGAAGTGTTATTTTGTATAATGAGCCCAAAGATAATCATTTCCATCTCAGCCAAGATATCTACAGTCATCAGACATACATTTACAGCCAAATCCCATCTGCCAACAAATTAATTTATTTTCAGTGTTTGAATAATCATATCTAGGTTGTCGGAGGTACAAAGTACAGTTGTGCATTATAGTGAATGACTGTTCCTGTTTGAAGAGAAAAATCTGTCTTTTGGCCCTGAAAGAAAAAAACTGAATTTTAAGTTCAGCCGCAGGGCAACTGAACACTAAAACACTGAGAGTGTTATTAGATCTTAAGAAATGAGTGCCATTCTTTTTGTCCATACTGAAAATGGCTACACCGAATGGGAGTTTTAAACAAACATGAATATCACATTGACCCATCTATCCACAAATCCTATTTTTAAAAGGATATAAATAAGTATTCATTTTTTTTTCTCCAAAATGTCTTTTTGCTGAAGGTTTCTATTTTTCCTGCTACTATTTTATATCTTTTACATCCATTTTGCCAGTACAAGACAGTGACAGGAACGGAGCTGGGGTCTCGTCCAAAAGTTAAAGGTAAAATAAAAAAGGAACATTTCAGCTAAAAGAATACTCTAACATTATTTACAAATTTTGCGTACTAACATCTCCTGAAAACTCCTATAATACAGTGCGCTTTTCCTGGAAATGTCCTCTGTGTGAGTTCTTTCAAGGCAAGAAAGGGTGTTTGTCTATTTTTCAATCACAAAGAACCCATTCATGCTGAAATTAATTTCTTAACCTTAGTTCATTCTATTTTCTATTTGGTCTCCTTTACTTTGGAGATATTCCCTGAAAACGAACTGACAGTAACTCTTCAGACGTGCCACACCCTTCAAAGCCAGAATGACTGCTTTGGGGTTATAATCCGTACACTTAGAGTTTCCAGGTTTCCCTGTGTATTAAGCACTGTCCTACATACGGATGCCAGGAAATCAATCAAATCTGGCGATAGCTTTCTGTTTACCTTTAAAAAGTGACTGTTCACTGCTATAAAAAATTGATACTGTAATCTAAACCAGATGTATAGCTCTTACTGAGGTGAAACCTGATCAGTCATCTGCATTTGACAAGCAGGAACTGGACGAGAAGCAGCTTTTAATAAAAAACTGCATACAGAATCTCTCCTTTCTATAAACCATTCTACAAGAAGTTCTCTTTGCCTGTATTTATAAACATTTTGCACCTAGTGGCAAGCAAAGGAAAACACTGCACAGTCATTATGTCCTGCAGAACTGTATCCACTCGGAGAACCTATGCAGTAACAAGAGCAAAAAATCAAGCAACATGACGGAGTCAAAACCAAAATCCAACCCTGCTTACACTTTGCTCTGTATCCGAAGCACTATCCCTTAAAGATCAAGTAGAAAAAACAAGGACAGACAACTGTGTATAAAATCCTGCTATAGTACCACAGAGTGCCAGTACTGCAAATTTACGAGAAAGGGTTAAACTTATGGCTTCATAATAAATTTAAATATAATACTCTGACATTCCTCATCCTTTTTGCAGCAGAGGCACTCCCAAAACATTAATTAAGCCTGTACATGACTGGCCTGTACAAGTCTGTAAACTGTAAAAGGGGATAAATCTACCCATCCAGTTACAACCTTTAGGCTGGAGAACACTGGCTGTTTCAAATTAAACAGTATGAGCAGTTGAGACCATAAAATACAGATGAAATTGCAGGAGGAATCAAAGGAGGGAAAATGTAATTGCTTGGTTTGGAATAAGAAGGGATATGGTTTATATTTCTTTACTTTTGTTTACATCTCATGAGAACTCCAAGGAACAAGCTCTTCTTACCTGTGAGTACATAATCATACCGGTTGACCTTGTTCAGCTTAAGTCCTTCATACAGTTCATGAAGTTCATCTGAATTTAACACCTGACCCTTCCAATGGGCATAACCTGCAAAGTAAATGCAAGTTCATTTTTCAAGAGCTAGATTTTCTATTTACCATCACACAGATTATACACTTGGAGGAACCGTGTCAGGTATTAGCACCAGAAAGCATTTCCACCTCCTCTTCTGTAAAACGCTGTTGCCAAACTAAAGCTGTTGTCAGCAGAACAGTTAATGTGCTCAACTTCTTCTTAGCACCTCTGTTTCCCAGAGGAACTAGAGTGACTAAACTGGAATTTGAGACTGTCCATTTATCAGCAAATCGAGCAGAGCACACATAAGCTGCTGCAGGTTTTCCCATGGAGCCTACACAACTATTCCTTTCCCATGTAGAGGGGGACAAACGTATGTTTTAGACTTCACTGAAGGAGAGTATCAGTATAATCTATTTTTATTATTGAATACTACAAAAAAAGAGAAAGAGATTGACAGCTACACAACAAGCTTAAACTGTCTTGTGGATCTGTCTGGACACAGGCATGCAGCACTGCTGCACCCATCAGACACAGCATTCTCTGGGACCTGCATGTAACGAACAGAGTGACCACAGTAGAACAGTCCTGGATGCCTTTTAAAAATACAATGTCATCTGACAGACTTTCTTCTAAAATTAGCACAGTTTCAATGCTGAGGATCCTGGAGGAGGCAAATGAGTATCAGAAAGACACTATAAACAGACAAATAATATCCTTACACTCCTATCCTTGAATGGACTCTTGAGAATTACAAGCCGATATTCTTGGCTGAGAAGTGGATGGAAGATGAATCTACTTGGGAAAAGCTGAACTGATTTCAGCCAACCATGGACCAAGGTCCACCGCAGGCAATTTCAAGGGGGGGTGAGGGGGGGAAATCTACCTGGACAGGCTCTAAACATGTATTGAGGCATGAATGCACCTTGCACCTTTGCATCAAAGCCTACCCATCTAGATGACAGCCATCATTGCCTTGTATATAAGAACAGGCCTTCCTCCAGGATATTAGATGAATGAAGCACCCACAATTTAAGTCTTCCAACCTCCATAAACTCAGAGTTTATTAAAAAGCTTATCTTTTTATTAACTGAAATTAGGATAAATGAAGTGTTAAATGAGGTATCTTCTTCCACACCACCCGCACGTGAAGACAACGGTATTTTGTTTAAGTTCTGCTCTTGGAGTTAGAAAATTCTGTGATAAAAACTGTTGGCTTTGATTATCACTCTAAACTGTGTTATTAGAGAAACTGCCAAAAGGTGCCTAGAGCCTAGGATAAGCACATTTTTCAGTTTTCCTTCTTAAGAATGCACATACACCCACAGTCGGGTGAGCAGATGGATCATATTGTTCTCTTCAACTCACGAAGGCCTAGCCTCTAAAACACGACTCACTGCCAGCTGGTTGACTCACATCAGCCACGACAATCCCTTCCCCAGCAAACGCCTTCTCAAAAGTCTTTGTGAAGAAAGGGACAAGTGAGGGATTCCCGTATGGCAGGGTTCTAGTCGCATTGTGGAACAGTGATATCCAAAATGGCAACGCTTAACACCTCAGCACACGTCTAGCCCCAAGTATATGGGAAACCCTTGACTACAACTAACTGAAGTATTCGGCTTCTTTAACACATATGCGGATGTTTGTTCTGTCACATCTGCAGCATCAGAGAGAATTACCTGCCCTCTCCTCCTCCCCCAATCTCTGCTTCTATTAGCACTGCAAAGCCAGACTGCACAGGGACACAACACAGCCCCTTTTACTTCATTGTGCCCATCAATGGAACCAAGTGCAGTTTTCACCCAGAGTCAAGGTCAGCTGGCAAGAACAGTCATTCCTCTTACACATGGCCATAAAAACAACTACGATAGATTGTCCATACAATCTAGATACTCTTGGGAGCCATTTCTATAAACGGACCCTGCACATTCACTATTTAACTAAGAGTTCATCTTCTTATGTCAAGCCATCTTAAACAGTCAACACACAGGGTCCGTGCCACACATCCTCCACCAAGGGAGGGAAATAAATATGGAAACAAAATGTTAGGTAGCAGCCCAGCTTAGCTCAGAAACTGGTAAGTTACCCACATGGGGCAGGGACATTGTCCCAACTCTGTAGCAATGATTTCCAAGGGTATCTACAGGATCCTTTTTACCCCCTGGTAACACATGCAATACAACCTGAAGTCTAATCACACGATAGCTGGAGGAGAAAAAAGCTTTAGGGAAGCCCCAGCTATTCAGACAGAAGAAAAAGGGCGATGCTTTCACTGGATCCGCAGAGAACTGTGATCTCACTAGGAGATGAATTACGTTCGAGTAAGAAGAAACAAACAAAATCAAAACTGGCAGCAAGGTGGAAACCACCCTAAGCCCTTCCCCCAGGGCAACTTCATGTAACTTGACGAACAAGGGGCAAAACCCACGACTCTGCATTTATCCTACTCTCCTGGTGGAATAACAAGCAAAAAGCAGCTTCTGTAGTGGACAGAAGAAAAAGCCAGTTACTGATGTTCAAAAAGGGTTTCACTAACTTAAGGATGGATACCCTGTGGTCCCAGGAAAAGGGAGAGGGACTGTCTTGAAAGGGGAAAGGCATGAGGGTAAGGTCCAGCAAAAATCCAGACAGATACTGTGTGGTCAAAAAACCACTGCATAGCCCTGAACCCAAAGCTAGTTAGCAGGGAATGCCAACAGCAAGGTTAAACATGTGAGGTCCAATGAGCTTTAGGGAAAAGTATGAGAGTAGAGTTAAGGATGTTAACGAGGAATCACTGTCTTCCTTGGCTAGGCATGAGAACTCAGCTGGCAATGAGCACATTTGAAGGCACAGAGTTGCCTTGCAAGACCTAAAATAAAGTCAGCTTCCTAGAAATGTTACCCCTGTGCCTACACCACTTCATATGAATATCTGAAAAACAGCAACTGAAAACACACAATCTTCTGCTTAACTGTCCGCTTACTGTAACTCCTACTCTGCAATAGTATTTCCACTGTGGCACTCCTCATCAATACAGAAGTTCAGTCTCACAGTACCTGGCTCTTTGCACACGTCATACAAGAACCACAGCCAAGAAAACTAAGAATGAATTTCAAGTTTGCACTTTGCAAAACAACTGCATCCCATTAGGACACTACAGAGCTGATGAGGCATAGCAGCTAGATCAAATGATGACTCTCTTATCTTAGATATGAAGGTGAGATCTTGGCTTGTATCTTCCACAGAGGAAGAAAGCCGAGTCTCAGTGCTGGGCTGAGAGAGCAGAGAGAATCATGATGCAGCTCTCCAAAACTGCACTTGGCTCGGACTGACTGCATTAGTCTCCCAGATTAGTAATAATTTTAACCATACGGATGAACATTTAAACATCTTTATACCTCTTATGCATATCGGTGTTATGGCCTTTTATTGCAATTAAATGTTATATATTTGCTTTTAAGCAGACAATGGAATGTAAAACAGTTAAGATAGGATGCCTCTTTCACTTATCCCTCTAAAATGATAAACGTATTCATTAGTCACCAAGGAAATATCTTGGTTCATCTGTATGAAAAATAAAAAAAGAACACAACTAAGAGAGGCAGATAATACCACACCCAAGATGAATTTACGTACTTTTCTTTCCTGCCTTCCTCCACTGGTACATGTTTTTCTCCTTTGGAATGTATTTGTAAGCCCCTTAATTACTTCCAAACACAAGGAAAAAAGAAAAGATAAAATAATCCCAGGCATACCAGAAAAAAAAAACAACCCACACCACAAACCAAAAAAACCAAACAAACCAAAAAAACCAAGCTACCACTTAAGTACAGCAAGGCATGTAAGATTTCTGTTTTCCAACCCAGAACATTCTGTTCTGAGGTGTGAGTTCCTCCTGTGGTGCTCCCTGAAAAACTATTCCAAGCAGCTTCAGTAACCAAGTACTTCACACGGGAACAAGGAAGAAAGACCTAGTGTTTAAGGCACACGATGGGAAGGTAATCTGGTCCCAGCTGTGTCACAAAATTCACATGCAAAATCTGGCAGACAACCTGGTCCAAACACGACTTAATCTTCAGCTACCAGCAGGCCTTCAACACAACCAAATTCTCCACTGGATTTTTCACAGTTAGTCAGTGTGGGAGTGAAATGCTACCAGTGCATGCACAAGAGGAGATCTTTTCCTTTTGTCCCGCACTACACAGGTGTGAATGACTGTCTATGGGCGGCAGACTGTGAAGAATCACAACAATGAGATGTAATTATAATTTCTCATGTATTAGACCCACCAGCCAACCCAACTACCCACTACATACCCACTAAGTGGAAGTCAAAAGTGCTTTGCTTAAAAAGAAAATGCAAAGGAACAGAAAAAAAACTAGGCTATTTGTTCTGGAGCAGTTTCAAAGGTAGGATCTGGATGGCAAAATAAGCACATTATATGCTACCATTAGCTTAAAAACAAAAATGCAAAGCATTGAAGAATTAAAAATGCACCCCCAAAAAAATCAACAATACAATACAAAAAAAAAAAATCTAGATTTTTATTTTTGCACAGCAGACAATGAGATGCTTCTGCAAACAATACAGTAAAACAGAATAAAAAGCACAGAATCTTTGTAAGTTGCATGACAGCTTCTTTTATTTGTACATGAAGCATGATGCCATTCAAGGGTGAGTCATTCTAATCATAAAAGCTCCTCACCAAGCAACATGACAAACTGTGCTCCCAGGGGGACTGATTCAAAGCACATTTTCTGAATTTCAGGATTATCAGGGACTTAAGAAAGCTGAATTTTCTGAGCAGCAGTCAGCAGAAATAGGCCCATGGTATCTTACTAATTCAAAAACTGGGCAAAAGAAAAAGCAATGATTCACCAAAGAAAGTCTGTTAGTCATAAATTCTCTCTGCATTTTATCTTTTGCTGACAAGACCAGGTTTAAAGACAGGGATGGGGAAAGAAAGAACGCCATGTCCGAAACCTCACACACTTTGCTACCTGTGCCCCCTCTGGTATGCCACATTCTTTTAGAAACTGGAGTTCACAGATTTTGAAGCAAATATTTGCCCTTCAGCATTAATGCTGACCACAGAAAGGGTTCTCGTACAATCTTGTTCTTGTAGGAAAAGCAAGTTATCTTTGCCAGTTCATCCAGCACATGATTCCTGTGTACTGCGGCACTGCTCCAGAAACAAGCCACAGCCCACAGGCAGTCTCTGTTCATTAATCCTGCAGTGACACAGACAGCACGTATGTTGATTTGCAGGTACCAGTGCAAATTTGTGCGCAGGAACGCGTAAATGTTCAAGCTTGGAAAAGTCTTCGTATAAGCACATGACATGTTCCTACATGCTTCTCTCCAAGAGGAGGTGCAAAGCCACTGGGCTTAGAACCTATCCTTCAATTTAAGAAAGGGTAGAAAGGATTTAATGGAAAAAATGCTGTGTTAGAAAACCAGACCTGCCATAAAAGGGAATGTGTACCCTTCCTTTCTTTTCCATTCCTTCCCCTTTCAGTCAAATGACCAATACTTCTAAATATCATCTCCTCTAACTCATGCTTGGCAAGTGCCAAACACTTACCATATTGTGACTTCTTTTTTTCTGAAAGCTCTGCCTCACAAAGTCAGGAGATTGTGCACCAACTGTTTTTGTTTCTTTTTTAAATATAATAACGTGATTCCTAAAGACAAGGAGAAAAAATAAAAGCTCCAAAGATTTTCGACTTGTGATCGTTGAGACATTTTTGGTTTTGGGATGTCCATTCAGGCCTTCTTGATGGGAGGGAATCACTACTTTGTTGTTCCTTCTACTATCTTCACTGTCTGCCAAACCTTGAATGAAGCACTGGTAATCTTTCTCCAGCTATGATACTAACAAAAATCTCCCTTCTCTTCTGTTTTAAGAATCTCATCATCCTATTGATAATGTAATTTTCCTACTTTCAGACACATTCAGTTAATGGTCCAATAAAACCTCTATTAAGCTCTTTTAATGGCCTAGAAAGCCGATTTAATCTTGAAACTGAAAGCCAATAAATGACAGGTGCTCATCCTTTTTGAGCGCTGAGTTATTCCATGTGAAAAAACTGCTTCATTTCTAGAAGATTACAACTGTTTAACCCAGCTATCAAAAACTAAAAAACAAAAAATCCCAAACTCCAAAACTAAACATATTAAAGAAACGTAAGTCAAATCTAAGTATCTCGTAAAAACACGAGACAACCTTTGTACTGTGCCAAAGGATACAAGCGAAATAAGCAGCTTTTTGCCTGAGCCAGGAAGACTCCCACCTCTTGTTTAATTATTACCTCTTTTGTGCCTTTCCTCAACCAGCATAGATGGCTTTCTAGCTACCTTTGAAACACTCATTTCTTCTTCCCAGGGTGACACTAAATTCCTTCCATGATAGGAACATCTTATAACCTTTTGAAAGCTGCATGGAGCTCAACATAGTAAGAGAGGACAGAGGCTTCCTTGTCTGCTCTCTGTTCCAAAAAATGAGCAGTTTATTAATAGATCTGGACCTGTAAAACACTAGAAAAATCTCAAACTTTGCCTTTTTTTTTCGTTGAGAAACAATTTTTGCTCTTTTCCAACATGTTAAAGTCAGAATTTGTTCCTGTTTTTTTAAGACACCCTTAGACTTTCTTTATCTAGAGTAGATGTCTCCTCAAACAACCTGCTAGCACCATGACAGTAGATGCGTCTTGATCCAAAAATAGCAAGTCACTTGGAGAGCCTTTATGGGTGAAAGGTATTGCTAAAATAAACATACATTTCAGCTTTCTGTTGAAGAAATAAAGTCCGCTACCACTATGAGAGTTAGGAAGTCCAAAAGCATTATGCGAGTGCATCACGATCAGGCTTAGAACCCAAGTGAAAAATACAATCAAAAGTATTAACACCCCACCCTCTTCCTCCCTTCAGAATGTAATTTTAGGATACTTGCTAGCCACCTGGGTGAGCACAGAGAGAGAGAAAACATCGCATCTAGCTCAGTATTCTTCTGATGTTTGGGTTGGTAACATGGTTATGAGTGTCATAAGGCCATAATGCACAGAAAACAGCACTGAAGACTCCTCCGTTCACAGGCCTGCCTGCGCAGATGGCCGTATTTGTGTTATTTCACTGTCTGAGTTAATTAGATTACTGCCTAACAAAAGAAACTCGCACTATGAAGTATCAGAGCAGGACATTACCACGTCATATCATGCCCTAATTCCAAATCCAGACTTATGTGACATTGAATCAAAACATAAAAACTACATTTCTGTCTTATATCCTGAAAATGTGAGTGAAAACATTAGACCGATCTCCTTTCCACTGTCATGCGATGAGGTGAGCCACATGTTGAGTAGAGCTGAGTGATTGTGAAGTGGTATCTGTAAGACATGTAAAATTTTACCTGTGTGGTTTGAAAACTGGACAGAGTTCACTGTATCGACTTCAAATCCCAAAACCTGTAACAGAACACAGGGGTATTTCTTTTACTAACACAGCTTTGTCCATATGTTATCAATATCACAAAACAGAAGAAAGGATTTATTTCCCAGTGCGTATTTAGAAATCTTGAGCACTGTTTTACAGCAAAAGCTGAGTCAACATACATGCAACATAAATAAACAATGCAGTACTCTACTACAGCAGTGGACATGGAACAAACGTGACATTAGCAACAGCCAAGAAAAACAGAGCTCTGGATCCTCAGGCTAGAGTTCATCTGGGGATAAGGATGGAGAGGCTGGTCCAGCAGCAACCACTGAAGCCCTGAAGAAAGCCTTGGCTACTCTTTCTTGGCAAGAAAAACAGTCTAAATTTCAAGGTACTAAACCAATGCAAAATATGGAGGGAGGATGCTGCTAGTATTCCAGAAAGGCAATCTTACTAAAAGGAGGATAGAAGAATCTTAAAAGGGATCAATGTCATGAGCCATCCTTGGATTTCACAATTCAATACCAAGAGAATAGAAAGACATCAGAGAATTAATTTCAGGAATGATGAGGCAATCAAAGAGAGAGAGCTTTTAAAAACACAAACTAAAAAGAAAGCTAAAGCATGCTCTAGGAGCCACCTGCTACCTTGCATTACCAGCAATCCAAATATTGAAATATGTAAGAATTTGCTAGTGCGATCAACAAACACATTCTTGCTGCCCCAAAGAGATAAACCTCATGAAAAGAAGAACATCAATTCAGAAGAAAACTAATGAAGATTTTTAACCTGACAATACCTGTTTAATACACGCAGGCACTGCTGTTCAAGCCTCTTTTAGACATTTGTATCTGCCATGAAACAAATTCTAATGCAATAGTGACATAACAGTCTGACATTTAATATTTCCTTCCACAACCTACTTGCTCTGAGTAAGAATTCCCCTCAAAAGATAAGCTGCTATATATGGCTTAGTGAGTCATACTGGGAGATAATAGTAATGATGCATCGCTGTTTTCAGGCAATTTGCTGGGGAGGGGGCGTGAACAAATGAAGCTTTCGCCAGTCACGTTTTTCACTGAGACGCACGCCTCTCCTTTTTCATCTCAAAGGCAACCCCTTCACATATATTAAAAATCTCTGGGTGTATCGTGCCAGACATTAGGTTTTCCCTGTGCATGTACTTTCTCTCACACATGAAAGCTGTTAAGTGATAAGCCCCTTATCTCAAACCCTGGGCCATTACAAGATGGAGGTACGTGCTGCAACCGGTAGTTCCTTCTGCTTGCAGGTGCTGCATTTCTGTCATTTCACAGCTCCGAGTCCACACAGGTCTTCACAGAACAAGTCTCTTCCTTCAGTACATAATAAAGCTTTCTGTTCATTCCGAACCAGAAAAAAAGCAATCTTACGTTAATGACAAACAGACTGGTGGGTTGTCTCAGCATGATCAAGTTAAAATTAACCTCAGCTTCTACTCTCACCCCAGTTTCTTGTTTCACCTTGGTGGATTTTATTCTAAAGACCCAGCGATGAAAGGGGTGAGAACATGGCAATACTGTTATGACCTTAACCTTGATGTTTGCACATGCTCTTCAAAGAAATAAATGAGAATACTGCTTCTAATGAGACTGTAATCCCATATTCAATTCCCGTCCCTGTAATGAACAGACCTAAGGATTTCTAATTTAATTCAAACATTGTGGCAACAATTGTGAATTAATCCATTTCTGTGCAATATCTCCAACCATTAAACACCTGACACTACAGAACACACTTACTATGATTTACTAGCTAATCAGGTTTACACCTAGTGCTTTAGGGAAGAGCATACACAACTGTTCATAGGGAGGGCTATTTTATAATACGGATAAGCACTGTACCAGCTGATGGTCACCAGAAACTGCAGTCCTTCTTTGTGGTCTCCACCAGCACTAGTTACCATTTGATTTCTCTACAAGTTTTTTTGTAGGATCAGGGATTTTTGGTTTGCTTTAGCCAGTTTATCTGGTTCAATAAGCAGAAGGGAAAATACAAGGGAGGTCACCACTAACCTGACACCTAGCTGTCTCCAAGAGGCTCAGCTGTACACTTGGTAACAGGGAGTTAAAGAAAGTGCTTTTGAATAGTTGAGGAGAAGTCACAGACAGCTCAAATTCAGCAAAGGACCTTTCTCGCCAGTGCAAAACAGGCTAAAAAACTTTTAAAGGTCTCCCTAACAATCACTTAATGGTGATAGTCAGTTTCTAATTTGCCCTAAAGTTTAGTTTTGAATAAACATATATGACCATAACCTAACACACCCAATTCAGCAGTTCTCTAGTTCTGATTCAGCCCTCAAAATAAGCCACGGTTACTGTACTTCAAGGAATTTCCTTTTACAAAGATTCTTATCAAAACAAAGAGTAATTTAAAGACATAAAATGTCACTTAAAAAAAATCAAAGTACAATTCAACACCCTAATTAATACTACCTTCAAAGTGAGAGCAACAGACGCAGAGGTCCACGCTTAGTATAAAGTATTAAAATAAAAAGAATGTTGAAGTCATGCTAAACCACCACGTGTTTGCTACCAAGTCAAACTGAATTGAAAAGTCTCATGGAATTGACTCATCAGTGGACAACCTGAAGACACAGTATGTTGAACTGCTAAAAGCAGCTTTTGACAGCAATCATCTCTTCTATGGCTAGAGAGAAAATTGTCTTAATTTTAGTTTGTGTAGTTCATTTTAACAACCTGATCATTTAAAGTGGATAAGGAAATGTTATCTTCTTCCTTCTACCAACAAGTAAAAAATAGTACTAGTAGCTAGCATCCTAGCATATCTAAAGGACCATACATATCAGGAACAGGTTCTGTTTCACTGAATGAGGAATACTTTCCCGGCGTACAGAGGCAGCTGTCTTCAAAAAGAGGTCTTGTTAAATGCTTTTAACATTTATTCATGTATTTAAATTCTTGGGCAGAGCTAACTAAAAGCACTGATTTTGAGGTGTTGGGTTTTTTTAATTAAAATGTCTACCCAAAACAGATGTTAAATAAATCTTAAATGAAAGTTAACTACCTGATTAGAAATACACTATTTTCGTATGTACAAACCTAGAAAATTGAGATAAGAGCAAACATATTGAATCAGATACAACATACAAAAAGAAAAGTCTGCCTCTCACATTTACACACAAGAGTGCCAAATATCACCCCAAATTAGGCATTTAGTTGGATATCAATAATTTTTGCAATGACATAAAACCAGTAAGAATCAACCTTTCCTTTGGAAAATAACTAGAAAGTACAAACTCAAAACACGACTAAATTCAATTATATCAAGTTCCTTGGTTGTTGATATGAAACATTTAAATTATTTATTTTAATTCATGCATTTAAAATCAGTCCACCCTAGTTACTGGTGGTTTTTTCTACACAGAGAAACAAGCCTCTCTATCATTGTGAAGTAAGTACATATATATATATATATGCGCCAGTTAAATTGTCACCTCACCTCCTTTCTGTATTTTGTGAGCAATCAAAATGCTGTAATTCAGCAAAGACTGCAAGTGAAATAGTAAATAAATATAAAGTTAGATCTGTACAGTAGTTTTGGGGCATTCAGTCAATGGAAAACATATTCAAGCTGGTAATGATTTATCAGGGTCCACTGAAATCTACAGCTGTCTCTACACTTCACTCAAAAAATACAGTAGGAGGCACAAGTACGACTCTGCCAGGTCCACCTGTGTGAAAAATGCCTTTACACTGACAGTTTCACCCTACTCTCTCTGATGTACCACTTCCCCTTTGCTTCCTGAATTTCTTTGCATATCAGGCTGTGATGTTTGCAAAATGACCCAACTTTGGGTGTTAAACTGTCATTTTTCCATGTGTGTAGGCACGTATGGGTTCTTTGCACCTCTGTGTAAATAAACTGAAGGAACTCATTTCACTTGGATTTTGCCTGTGTCAGAACTAACACCTTCAGACCGTATTTGATTAGTGTGAGGACTGAGCTTACTAAGAAATGCACAATAACAATTTAATGCTTCTCTGTATCAGCTTGTAGACAGTCTATACCTGTGTTACTTCCCCTGCTCCCTGTAGAAATGGTTCTGTGGTGATACTGCTGCCTCTGGTTTTGGAAACATAGGTTATGGCAATTACTTTGCAAGCATCCAGGGCTCCAGCTGCCTGGGACATACATCATCTACGTTACCATTCTCCTCGGTTTTGGATGATCTTGTCTCTTACAGGCCCTCCAGTACAGAACAATTCCTGTTTTCCACTCTCTCCCTCTGCAGTCATTCTGTATAAGTATCATTTGCCCACAGAACTGCAAATCCTGGGCAAATCTAAACCCATAGCCAGTTTGGGTAAGGATGATAAGCACTCTTCAAAGGAAGAGATAACTGAGTTCACCCTAAATCTCTCAGCCTCCAGTCTAAACACACGTCAAACAATGTTTTTTCTTAAGACCCAAACTAAGGTTGCCTATATCACATCATAAAGTGACATTTACACTGATTGAAGTCTCAGAGGAAAATGGATGATTGCAACATATTTTTTAAGTATCTTCAAGCAAAGGAGGCAGAACTGTTACATTTCTAAAAATAAATTACAAAACTTCAAAACCAGAGAAGTTTTGTACTTGGAAGGGCCAGTTGGCAGATCTGAATGACACAGTTCAGAAAAATATTTGGAACATTAAATCAAAATACACACACAGGAACAGAACGCATTTGAAGAAACAGCTAGCATGAAACACATACTCCAACATTATGCATGAGACCAAACTGGGCTTAGCTCTTCCTCACAAATACCTGAAGGAAAGGGACAAACATAATCCAGTTCTTCTCATGCTGTAGAAAGGGCTATCCCAGCCCTGCAAAGAGAAGGTGCATCACCCATGCAGGCACCTAGTCTACAGAACTATCAGAACGTACTAACAAGTGCTCAATGGGAAAAAATCACCACATGAGAAAGGAAAAGACTTCAAAATACATGGACAACCTCTGAAAGTGTTGGCTCTTTTTACAAAACTGGACCAACAGCCTAGTTTTCCTCAAAGAACGTAAGTATTTTAAATTTATATCCACCCACCAAGTCACAAATTAAAAGACAAAAAAATGGATCTCCTTCAGGATTCAAATTTTACAAATGATACCAACAACAACCCAAAGACCTAGACAGACAGAAAATGTCTTAAGTTACATACGTTATACATATAGCTAGATCTCAGTTCTGGTTCACCTCTAAAAATGCAACCTTTTGGACTTTGCCACTGTGTTTATGCATGAATTAGCACTTTCTTTAAAATTTACAGCCTCTCTTCCTCTCCCTTCTAGAAAACATTTCAATCATACATATGCTGAAACATGCTATTTTGTCACTGCAGAGAACTAGTACCTAAGATTGTTAGAAATGAAAGATCACAAACATACATTTCCTGCAAGAGGACAGCCTAAGTTGTGCCTATTATGTGGGGGGGGAAGGGCGACTGTAAAACAACAAGAGAAAGAAAACTGTTCCACATTATGGAAAATTGTGAGCGTAGGAACAGAGAAATTAACAGGAAGATTTTGAAGCAAATGCAACATCTCAAATTCAGTTTTAATGATTGCTAAGCTTTATGTTTATATTGGTGTAATCTACATTATGTACCAGTGGTCTGCAGACAAATAAACGTACTCATTTTTACCTCCTAGTCCTATTTGGTATTTGACTGTTAACACCACCTGAGATGAAAAACTGTTCACTTCAAAGATTAGCTCTGCCTCAGAGTAAATATTAATATAAGTTCTCATTTAGTAATTTTATTTACCCTGATAAATGCTTAGAGAAATGTGAAAAGCCGGTACTGAACTGCTTCTGTTTAAAATTTGTATTGCAGATTTACTATGATTCTGCAAGGAAAAAAGTAAATTTTCAAAAGCATCACACACTTTGTAGTGCTGAAGAAGTTCTCCTTTTCCTTGTCTGTATTCAGTT
>Ga0065711_1002963_pt1 | contig 30608 bp, 19 predicted proteins | sample Hoacrofraction12_FD_59098 | JGI IMG/M metagenome (GOLD analysis project Ga0065711, IMG submission 59098) | Hoatzin crop microbial communities from Cojedes, Venezuela - Epithelial fraction 12 v2 (version 2) | ecosystem: Host-associated > Birds > Digestive system > Esophagus > Crop | place... | reverse complement strand
GTAGCTCCTCATCTTTCTTGAACTGGGGAGCCCAGAACTGGACAGAGTACTCCAGATGGGGCCTCACTAGGGCAGTGTAGAGGGGAAGGAGAACCTCCCTCGACCTGCTGGCCACACTCCTCCTAATGCACTCCAGAATGCCATTGGCTTTCTTGGCAGCCAGGGCACACTGCTGGCTCATGGTTAACCTGTTGTCCACCAGCAAACCCAGGTCCCTGTCCGCAGAGCTGCTCTCCAGCAGGTCCGCCCCAAGCCTGTACTGGTGCAAGGTATGATGGTCCTAGGTTGCAATGACAGAGGCAAATAGTCCCATTTTCTGGGAGGACTTGTGATATTTCAAAACAGTTTTTTTTCAGCTTGTGGTGGGCCAATTATTTTTTTATTACGAAATGTTCTTGAAACCTATATTAGAAGGGGCTGATACCATTTAGTAATTAGAGAATGGTTTATTTACACTGCAGAAGTTCTTAATCTGGGATTTTATTTTGGGTTTTAGTAAATTGCTGAACATTTCAAAGTAAAAAGTCATTCTGAAGTGAAGCATTACTTTTTTTTTCTTTTTTTCATTAAAATGAATCATTTGGGCATCTGTTGTTTCTTTCTTCCCCTGAAGTCTTTACCAGCTCTAGAGACTGAGCGAACCAGGCCATCAACAAACATTGTTGGTTTGGAGGAACTGACATTTGCTGCAGAGGGAAAAGGGTTTGTTTAAGCATCCCCAGTCTGTCCTACTGTGGAGGCAGCAGAGCCAAGAATAGACTTTGCTCTCTGCAATCCTCTGCCTGTCTGTGAGGAGCTGCACATGTCCTTTGTGTGTCCTTCTGGCATCCAAGAACCTCATCTAGGGAGCCGAGCTGGGTCTGTTGGCTTTGCACCCAAGTTGCAGCCCAGCTGCAGAGCATGTGCCAGGAGAAATCCACCCTACTCCTGAACCGTGGCAATAGAATGCAGTGGCTTGCTGTAGGCATCCTCACCCCATGGAGAAGCAATGACAGAAGGGTCTTAGATAAGGACCATACCAGTCACCTTCCTTGATCCGTTTGGTGGGCTCTGGGTTAGTCAAGGGATGACCAAAGTCTGGAATGCACACTCAGGCTGAGCTGACTACGGATTAACTGAAGAGCTGCAGCAGTAGAGATGATGTTTATGAGACACTTCAGAAACCATATGAGAGTTTTCTGGTTTCCCCACAAAAGGACAGCCTTGTTCAGAAGGGTTTTGTGCTGTCCTCTGGCAGCAGACACTTACCCCAGTATCTGGGAATTTGCCCTCCATGTCCTTCTGCTCTCCAGCTCTTCCCATCTGCCTTGTAGCTGCAGGATACTTCTGTACTCAGAAATTACAGTTCTTATTTCCGACATGATATGGAGGAAAAAAGGCACTTAAACAAGCTGTTTTCTAGGGAGTGAGGGATTAGTGTGGAGGGGGAGGGAGTTTTGTTATCCATGCTCAGACTCATTGCCAGATCAGGAAAAAAAAGAAGAAAAAGCTACAAAGTGCAACTCCTGCTGTCTCGTCTCAGCAGGTAACCCGATGCTATGCTACTTGCAGAGGCTCATTGATCCGTCTCTGGCTTTAACTTTCTTGGTCAAAGTCTTCTGAATCACTAGAGAGTCTCAGGTAACCTAAGCTGCCTACAGAAGCTGCAATAAGACCCTTTAGAATGGTCTTTTTCTTGCTTGACTTTCTGCCGTCTGAAAGACTGTGACTGTCTTTCAGGCTGAGGTTTTTTTTCTTTCTTTTCTTCTTCACCTCTCTTTTCCTTCCCAGTTTTTGCTCCGCTTGCACAGGGGAGGGAGGATATCTCAAATGCTGTGTGGGGAGGGGGCACTGGGAAGGGCTGTATGGATCAGTCTTCAGTGAACCAGTGGGGCAGGAAGGTGGAATATCACACCCAGTCCTGTGCCACTCCAAGCTCTAACAGATCGTGAGAAAAGAATGATTTACTGATTCCTACAGGGTCTTGTGATCTTACAGACCCTCAGCTTCCAGTACAAGAAACTATGGCCTCAGCAGTCCCTGTTTTAACTATGCTGTTATGTCCCAAGGTGCAAACCGGAGTCCCTTCAGTAAGGTGGCAATTTGCAGGGGTTTTGCAGTTGCTTGGCATGCTGAAGAAGTCTTTGCAATCATGACTGGGAGATTTTTTTATAGGAAAAGCTTTCTGTATCCTTTCCAGCCATGGGTCAGCTCTTGGTGCCTTCAGAGACCTGGGAGACCGTTTACATGTCAAAGGTACATGACAGTTGTCCTAATCTTCCTAACAATGGTTCAGCCACATGAAGAGCAAATGGCTTCCAGCTCAAATCCTACATTGCTTTGGAAACTTGTAGGTGTCTGGGCTGATCTTCCCCATCAGAGGGGGAAGCTCAGAGTTACTTCAATTGCTATGTTCAATACCGTTGTGTGTCTGAGGTATGTGGGGACGTTTCTCATTGCAACAGGAGGTTGCCAGATAGATGCTGTTGGTACACAATGGCGAGAAAAACATAAATGATGGAGGGAAAAAAAATCACAGGAAATTTGAAGTCTTTTATTTGGTTTGAAAGTCTTCAATCAGTTGATTGGCACTGTTAGCACTGCCAGTCAATGGTGACAAAGGTAGGAATGAACCAGCTGTCAAGATGCCTTGTCTCCAAACAGTGCTTGGTTTGACTCCTCCCCGGTCACAGCTGGTGCTCAGAGAGCCCTGCACAAGGCCTGTGAACCTCTCCATCTGATAGCAAGGGAAAGTGGAGTCATCTTCCCGCAATTGGCCTTGGCACAGAGTGATTCCCACTTCTTCTCAGGTAGTTATCGAAACTGGAGACGGCATTTCAGCCTTCACAGAGGGAAGCACACAGCAGGGGGGCTCCGTGGAGTGACATTGGCCTATTAAGCATTCTCCATTGAGCCTAGATAATCTTTACTCTGTCTGCTGAGGTATGGCTAAAGTACCCATCATTTCACACCTAGGCATTGCCTCTCCTTTGGAGCAGAGGAAATAGCCCCAAGTGTGACAGCTCTCAAATGGCCTTTTGAAATGGGATCGGGGCTTTTAGGCCAGAGAGCAGGAGGAAATTCTTGGGACAGGGAGCATGCCTATTGATAGGGATAAAGCCCCGAGTGAAACAGGGTCTCTTGGGAATCCCATTTCACTGCAGATGGGTGATGACATTGAACAAACCTCACAGAACCAGCCCTGTCCCTTTGAGAGGAACAGCTGATCATGAGTCCTGGAGAGCTGACCCATCACTGTACCTGCATGTTGTGCATCCAGCACTGCTGATGTCCTCCCTTTCCCTAGATGCTATTGTATCCCTTTTGGGAGCACTTTTGCTGCTCCAGTCTACTTAGCAGTGCAGGGCAGAGCTGTGCCCTTCACAGGTTGATTATCTTGGTGGCCGTGCCTGCCTGAGGCAACTCAGGGACAGCACTGGGCACTGTGGACGGCAAGACACAGGCGTGTGGTAAATGTGTTTTGATAACAACCTTCTTCCTTGATTAGCTTGTTTTGCTAGAGGGCAGTGGGGAGGGGCAGGAAGATAATTAGTTTGTGCAGTGGGTTCCAGCAGAAGCTTTCTGCTGATGCAACCTTGTGACTTAGGTGTCCTACTTGAGAATTGTCTCAATCACAGAAACATTAGCAACTCAGGTTTAGCGTTGCAGAAAGTTCAGCTGTTGCAGAGGATGATCTCTGGGGTTTCTTCTTCTCTGATGTAAAACACAGCCATATAGTCTACTGTGGGCTAGGAGGTGTGTCTGGTGCTAGGACATGCAATGAGAAAGGAACAACGTTTTTCAGTGGTATCTGGGGGTCTTCTAGAGGAACTCTGTGTGCTGATTCCCTGCCAGGGGACACACCTTTGTCACCTCAGCATTGCCCTCGCTCTGGGACACTACACACTGGTGGGTGGCATATCTAGATATTCCACAGTACATATCTAGGGTAGCAGCTAGGAAGTGAACAGGGACAGGAGAAAGCTGTATGACCACCCTGATCAGCTTCGAAACCTTGTCAGATGTGCACTGGAGCTGAGATGCAGTTACAGTGGCTACCACAGGGAAGCAGTGTACCCTGACTTAGAGTATAAAGTGGAGGCTGACAGAGTCAGCAAAGACACCTAGATACGGAGTAGCGACATAAGGACTTGACTCAGGTGCCTAAACACCGATGTATGGAGAATGTACAAGGATAATTTGAAATATAGGTGTTTTTTGTTTATGCAAGGAATTCAATTCAGTTGCCCATCCATGCTGTCCACTGCAACTGGAGTGCCTGGGGTATCTGAGATGTTCCACTGGGGCTAGCAAATATGACAGAGTCTAGTGGAGACCCATTCCCTCTGGAGGAAAAGATGGGGACCAGCTGGTGTCCTGAGGACATCTCAAGAGACATTAGACCCTTTGTCTGGGCAACAAAATAGAGCCCAACCCCAACCTGTGATGTCCTCTCCCCACTTGTTCTCGGGGTTACCAAAACCCAAATCTGGGTTTTGCATCTTGACCAGTCTCACTCCTCCCATGAATTTTAAAGTCCTCCAAGTTCCTAATTTGCAATAAACCAGGACTAGGGTTTCCTGCAAAATTGTCCCATGCTCTGGACTAGGCTCATTGTCATGATATATGAACGGTTCTGGAGACTCAGTCTCAGTCCTTGGGCTGTTTCTAGGGAATTGCTTTCCTTCTTGCTGTCAGATGCTCCCTGGTGCCTCTGTGGCCAATGATCTGCCAGTGAGGGAAAATGGCACACCAAACAAGCTCTCCCAAGGGCTGGTGTATGTCTGCCTTCCATTTCCACTGTTTCTTCTGCGACATTTCATCATCCTCAACCTGTGACAGGTCTTAGAAGGGAACACGGGGAGGGGAGAATAGGGAAGATCTTCCTCCTAAATTAAAACAGAGCGAACCTTTAAGGTATGTCTTTCTCCAGACTCACCTTCTCCATGGATTTGCACACACACACTCCTATCCGTAAATACAAACCATCATCTTCTGTTGCACACTCCCACATTCAGAGATCTGCCACCAAATATCCCCGTTTGCCAACAGCACATGTGTCCCCAGACCCTAATTTTCTCTGTTGCTCCCATACCCCTCTGTACTCATTCTGCCAAGCAGAGGTGCAGAGGCTGATCCTTTCCCAGTTGGCTTCTACACCAAGGAGATTTTATCACCCTTCCCTGTAGCACCACAGTCCTGTGTGCAGGTTATGTGAGTTCGCAGGAGCTTCTGAGGTTGAATGCTGTGTAGCTTTTTTTTTTTTTTTGTGGGATCCTCCTTGATTTGCTACAAGCACAGTCTCTTCTTCCTGTCCTGAACAATATATATATTTATTTCTTTTGTTTGATGAGTGGATCTGAGGAACTCATTGTTCTGTTTTCTTGAACATCTTGTTTTCCATCATTTTCCACTTCAGATATGTCCTTCAGCAGCTTTTGAACAGCATATCATCAATAGCAGAAACCATCTACCAAGGCGGATGCAGATGTTTTAGTTCCATGAATTACAGCAGCCAGACAACAACCTGATCTCTGGCCTCGTGGGGAGATATAGAAGTCTCTCCCTCATGTACAATACAACATTTGAGTAAAGCGTCTTTCAAATGAGCCCCACCAGTTGTCCCAGTAGTGAAGAGCAAGGCTGAGTGTCAGATGGCTGCAGGTCTCTGCTGGACTCACCAGTGCAGGTCAGCCACAGAGGAGAGCAGTGAAAAGCAGCGCATTGTCAGGGCAGGGGTTATATGAGAGATGAGTGGCAGATCTGGAGGTGGAACAACATTTCTTGCCTCGTTTTCCAATGCCCAATAGATTGGACCAAATTAATTTCTGCCGGGGGTAATGGGTGCATTTTTAATGGAGTCTTATCCCTGGAGCTGGAGCTAGACTGGAGTGGCTAACACGTCTGGATGCAAGAAACTAGGATATTAAAAAAAAACATGTTTTCTTGCTATACTTCCGCAGGGGAGGCCAAATTCACAGTGAAGAACAGACACATTAGCTGTGAATTTCTTCTGCCACTGACTATGGGCTTCTTTATGCTCTGCAGGGACATGGGGCAGCCCCACTGAAAGCAGGCACGGCTGTATCTTGTAATACAGCATGCACCAGCTCCTGCTAATGGAAGGAGGGGCAGGTTTCTGATTATTTTCCTCCACTATTTTTTTCCCTGCCTAGGAAGTTACACCAGCAATTAGCAAGTCTTCTTATTGATTATCTTGTGGGAAAGACTAAAGAGAAAGTTGGGGGTAGAGAAATACATTGAGGAGGAGCAGAAATGCTGAAGTGTCTGCTGGGACAGAGTGAAGGAGCTGTAGGATGATTCTGCCTAACGTGCCTAAAGGGATTTGAGGGGTTGTGAATAATATGAGGAAGCAGGAATTGGTGTGGGCTGAAGGTCTGGGGCACTGTTAGAAGACAAGATCCAGGACAGTTTCTGACTGGGAAAAACAAGTCCTGGACCCCTTGGTACATTTAGAAAGGGATGCCAGCATGACCCACTGGTTACAAAATTTTCCTTGGAAAAGAGAGAGCAGTATTAGTCTCCCTGCTCTGCCATAGATAACTTGCATGATTTTGGACAAGTTGCTTAGGATGGGATTTATCTCATCTACTACTAGGTTTCTTGACTCAGCAGTGAGTGAAGAGAGAGGCTTTTTCTAAACTCCTTCATTATAATCCTGAAGGTGTTTAAGGCAGTGGGGTGAACTGCCCTCTGGAAGTGCCAGTTTCTTTTAGTAGCTATTGGGGAAGCCTGAACAACTCTATTTTAAACAATACCCAACTTATAATGACTCCAGTTCCTAATTTCCCTGTGTCTTAACCTCTTGCTTATAGGAGAGGAATAACAGATCCTCACCTTGCAGGAGGCTGTGAGGTCCAAAGTCTTAAAGCACTTTGGACAATGAGCAGCTTGCAGAAGTGCGGTAGGGAGCTGGACTTGAGGATTGCAGGCTCCCAGACAGTCCTGGCTATAAAGCATGATGATAATAATCTAATCTCACCGGTGACTGAGTTTTGGGTTTGTTTAATTAAAGCAGAAGAAGCCTTAGCAGACATGGCAAGGTGCAAACACATGTGTAGTTCCTTCTTAGCCCAGGGAACATACCCAAATCACCTGTGCCCTTGTCTGGCTGTTAGAGCAGAGGTGGTACCAGAAGGGTTAAAGCAGGCAGGACGGGGAGGAACGAAGCAAAAGCCCCTGTATCTTTCTTCTCCCTCCCATATCTCATTCCCAATGCCTCCTGCCCCTCTGGCCCCAGGCAGTAAAGGAGATCTACATTTTAATTGAGACATGTTAAGAAAATAATCTCAATCTACCTCACCCATGCCTGGAAGGCTTCTCCCTTGTTAGGCTGGTGCAGATGCTAAGTGCACATTCTGGGTGGGTGGGGGGGGTGTACACTGTATGGCTGTTTCTCGCCTGTATCCCTCCCTGCTTGATTCCTAGGTCTGGGCAGGAGGGCAGAAGGCTGGAGCTGTCACGAAAAAGTAGAGCAAAAAATGGCAGGACCTCATTTAGATCTTCTCCCTCTCTTGCAAATAGGAGTGACATGCAAAACCCAGCCAAGATATGCACCAAGATTTGCAGAGGTACCTGGCAGTGCTGAGCACAGGCCCTTGAGGACCTTGGGAACCAAGTCTTTGCAAGAAGCTGTCCCCTACTTGCAGTTGTGTCCTCTCTCCCCTCCCTCCGATCCTCAATCCTCGCTAGCAGGAGTAGAAAGGAGGCCAGGATGCTTCAGATGTTTGAAACACAGCCTTACCTGCAGCTGGATGGAGAAGGAAAGGGCTGAAGTGAGGACTCTTTAGTCTCTCACCTGTATTAATGGGGTCCAACTCTCATCTCTCAGAGCTGAGGTGGGGATATAACCACAAGAAAACTGGGCTCGTTTTGTTGCAGACCCAGACCTTCACCACACAGAGATGAAAGTTTTATCTGTGGACTTTCTCAGCTGCAGCAGAGAGGCAGAAGCCCCCATGAGCTCCCCTTTCCCTTGACGCCCCAGGAGCTGGGAAGGGATGGTCAGACTCCTCCTGCCTCCAACACCCGCTTGGAAGAGAAGGCCAGCCAGCCCTGCCAAATGAGCACTGGATTATTTTGTGCAGGGCAAGGGGGCAGGATTTCAGTTCAGATAACAATTTCCTATTTCGTCTGTTCCTTGTCTCTTAAAGCTTGCCTGGCCTGTTTTGGTGTTGTCAGAGTGGAGCACCTCTGTTGGATCCACCACTGAGATGTGGCTGGGCCAGAGGTGGCTTTTCTTGACTCCTTGCAGGCTTCCCTGGCCCGTTTCCACTCAGAGCTTCTAAAGAGTCAGACAGTTAATAATTGTAGGAGGATGACTTTGGGATGGTTGCCAAGAGCTTTTGCTGTGTGCTGTACTCAGGGAGAGGAGAGACTGACAATGCAGATGAGAGCAAATGAACCTGATGCCTTCCTCATTTTCACCTAGTCCCAGTCCTGCAAACAAGCTTGCAAGTAACTTTGCGCATATGAGTGACCCAGAAAGTAGAATGATTATTCCATCTTAAGCCTTATGTCTCATAAAACATATTTTCGGGTATGGATCTGAATTCTGCAGTCTCTCTGAGTAGGGTCTCAGTATATCTAGGTATGAACATGATTTTCTGCACAGTAGTGACTTAATTCTTACTAGTACTGCCAGGGCAACTGTGAGTCTCCACTCTCTGTTTCCCTCTCTGCTCTCAAAGACCAGAGGCAGAAAACTGACCTTGAGCATTCCTTCCCAGCTTTAATTGTTGGAGGATCTGGAGAGGTTGGCGAGAAGGGAAGGAGAGCAAAGCCAGAGCATAAACTCATCTGGTCAATTGACAAAATACCATTCGACTGCCTCTTTTGCTGCTCAGGAACACATCAGTCCAGTTATTGAGTGCTCTACTTAATCTCCTATCAATTGGGGTGAGTTGGAAATGGCAGCCTTCTCCGCAACTCCCATTCCCAAATTAAAAACTAAGCGGAGAAATAAATGCTTTGACTTTTCACTCTGACTGGATGTTTAAGGAATTTATCATTAATTAAAAAAAAACCAACAAAAACCCAAAAGAGTAAGAACATGCATGGAATGTTATAGCAAAATTAATTAATACTAACAGTATCTATTAAACATTGCACTCTGAAGTTTTTAAGGGAGTACACTGCTGCTCTGGTATGATCATGACATCATTAACATAATATAAAGAATCAAAAAATCAATAGCTTGCTGAAGCCCAATGTTAAGGCCAAGCAGTGTTACACCATATCTTTAAATATCTGAAAGAGCAACTTGTCTCTGTCATGTCAGAGCTATTTGCAGATGAAACATCTCTCAGAAAGTAGATGGGAATTTGCTGGCCTACCTGTTGCTCCTGCAGCTATCCCCTTGGGATACTTGGCATGAAGGTTAGCTCACTTTTTCCAACAGTGTGGACACACAGCAGAAAATCTGATCAGGTCTACATTGGCATAATCCTGGAGGGACTTCAGAGCAGGCACAGAATCACTGCATGAGTAGACAGATGGACATATCTCTGTAGGACAGAAGCATGGATGAGGTGTCTTCCATCGTCCACTTGGTTTACATTTTATGGAGTTAATATTAAGGAGTTTATTTTGCCTGAGGTACCAGGCTAAGACATTGCACCTCTTCTGCCTGCATTGGAAAAAAAAAGAAATTGAGCCAGGAGAGTCTTTGAGAAGAGCTAGCAGAGCTGTGTGGTCAAAAAGAGACTGGCATGGATCTCAATGAGTGTAGAAAACAAAGGTGGTCAGAGGTAGGACTGATGGTTTTGTGAATTTAGGGATTAAATGCCTATGAAAGACAGCCAGCGTTTAAAATGTGGATAGTCTTGGCCCAAGAGGGAATGGATATAAAGTGAGCATTTAGTGTGAAAGGTAGAAGAAGGTTTCTGGCTGGGAGGAGAATAAGTGTTTGCAGTAATCTTCCACTGGGATTAGTGAGGGTTAAAAATATAGCTAGTTTTATGATAAAGCTTGATAACATTTCTGTATAAGCTGCTGTGGAGGGCTTGCCTACAGAAGCATGGAGTGAATCAGGCAGTCCTTCCCACCTCTGTGCTTTGTGTGTGGGAGAGCTAGAGTCCTTTATTCAGCTGTGCTTAGGACTCTGTGACCTGCTGAGCCTGTGTATGCATGTGTCTCCACCTGAGCTGGGTGCTGAGACCCCGTTGTAGGCCAAGGAGATCCTGCTCCCCATCAGTACAGCCAGTGGAGTTTAAATCGAGACACAGCTCACCCTAAAGTAGATGTGAGGCTCCCTTCAGTTACTGAAACAGGCATTTGGTGGCCTTTTTTTGTTTTGACCAAGACTCCCATAGGTCTTGTGTCACAGTTGCCAACCCCAGGTGGCTTTCTTGGATACCCTATACGTGGTCAACAGAACAGAACACTTGTGGTAGAGCAGCTGAGTTAATTCTCCAGGCTCTGCTGACTGGGCTGAATAAATCCCTTATCTAGGGTGCTCAGGTGTCAGCTCACACACCTAAAGACTGACACATATATTTAAGAGTCTCAGTCTACCATTTTAATCTCACTCCTGCTACCTCTGGACCTCAGATTTTCCATCTGATATCATAATCCTAATGCTCCTTTGCTTTGCTAAGTGTCCAGGAAGACAATGGGGCTTTGGGTCATGGCACAGAACATCAGCTTTTGCCCCTTGGGCAGATGTTACGTAGGTACAAGTGGTGTTGGCAACTCATGGTCCTTAGAGACAAGTGTTGGTTTTTGGGATCGAGGTAGTCAGATTGGAAGCACTTGAGCTAACAGGGAAAGTTACTGATGAAACTTCCAGCAACCATCAGGTTAGAGGAAGGGATGCTCCCCTACGGCAAATTTAAGAGGAAGGAACTCCTTGTAACATGTCGTTAACAGTTGGAGAAAGGGTGAAGAACCACATAAATCAGATCTCCCCCTAAATGATATCCATGTGGCCCCTCGCACCAAGGATATGCCTTCAGGGGCAGAGATCGCAGATGACAGAGAGAAATAAGCTGAACAGTAGGAGGTTTGATCAGCAGGTAAACATCCAGCTGTGTTTCTGAGGACAAGAGGAGTGGCGGCTTCAAGCTGAAAGAGGGTAGATTAAGATTAGATATAAGAAAGAAATTCTTTATTATGAGGGTGGTGAGGCCCTGGCCCAGGTTGTCCAGAGAAACTGTGGCTGCCCGCTCCCTGGAAGTGTTCAAGGCCAGGTTGGACGGGGCTCTGAGCAACCTGGTCTGGTGGAAGGTGTCCCTGCCCATGGCAGGGAGTGGGAACAAGATGATCTGTAAGGACCCTTCCAATCCTAACCACTCTATGATTCTGTGATTCTATGAGTCTATGATCAGAGATTTGCCTGCAAGGTAGAGATATGACAGATCCCATGGGGCATCCATACAGACTCCAACGGCAGTAATCCTGGGGCCCTGGTCCATATAATGTGTATTTGTAGTAGTAATTAAAACCACTCGAGGGAATGTTTTCAGGCACTGGAAGACAACTACCTATAGTGCAAAGTTGTTAGAACATAATTTGGCTTGGGCCAGCTATCAGCCCTTCAAACAATTCCTGGACATATTTGGGAATTAAACGGGTCAGGGAGGATTTCCACTAGATGTTTTGGAAGTTAGCAGAGCTTAATAGCATGAATGTGATCACATCATGTCATTTGGCCCCAGGATAAGAGATTGTTTCCTAGTATTGTTTAATATATTAATGGGATGAAGCCACAGCTCCTAACTGCAAGGAGATAGTAGGAGGGAAATCCTGAAGGAAAGACACAAGCTGTTAAGATAACAGGCTAAAAATCAAGTCTTTTACAGAAGCATTTTCTCAAATGCAAACCCAAGCATGGAGACAGTGTTTTGATGCACAGTTAAGAAAACAGATTAGAAAAAGTTTATAAGGAATAAGGAAACTTCTTCAAATAATGGGTACCAACATAGGAAGGAGCCTGGCTGTTGCTACTTCCGTATAAATTAGGTGAGAAAAAGATTTCGAAGATTGAAACTTATTGTCTAACTGTGAAGTCATAATGAGCCTTTATCCTTGAAAAGTGGTTGGATGGGAACTTCGCAAATTGCAGGTAAGAAACAGAAAAAAATCAGTCCGAATAAATGCCCCTTTTATTCAGGGAACATGAAAACAGACAATCAAATAAAATTAAATATATACTCACTCCTGTGCACATGCTAGTAGTCAGCTTTAAATGAAGATGCTAATAGGATACACAGCCCAAAACCTTGATAGAAGGAAGTTCATCTGTGGCATAAATCACACAGGAAAAGTAGAGGAGGCCAAAATGGTGAAGAAAGGCCTTTTATGTTGAAGACAATGTAAAAATCAAAGAAAGAGAATAGGGTCAATCTGTGCACAAGTAACAAGGTATCCCTAGGGGAGGAAACGGTGTTAAGGCTGATTTATTGACCTCCTGAAGATGGTGAAAGTGACTGTGACATGCTGAGAGAAATCCAAAAGGTTGGGAGGGCAGAAAATGCGGTAATGAGAGACTTCAAGCAGCATCGTATACACCGAGCAAATGTCACAACACTTGAAGCTCGTACCCCATAAACTCACTAAGAGAGAAACAAGTCTGGATTTACTCTGAGATGTGCTGCAGGGCACAGCTATTAATGCATTGCTCTGTAAGAGTGACCACATGATACTCAAACTCAGTGTCCTGTAGAAGCAAAGATAAACAAAACAAAACAAAACAAAACAAAATAAAATAAGATAAAATAAGATAAAATAAAATAAGATAAAATAAGATAAAATAAAATAAAATAAATAAAAATTACAAAGAAGTTCAACTTCAAAGTGGAAACAATGTAAAAATAAGGAAGCTTGTTAAAAGGAGCAGCCACAAATGTAAAGTACTTCATGGTATCCTGGAGACTGCATAAAGACATCATAGAAGAGGTTTATTGTGAAGTTATGTGACCTATGAAAAAAGACCTGAAAGGTGGCGGAAAGGAATGAAAAAAAATTTAAAAACACCTGCTTAAACAGCAAGGTAAAGAGACACTATTCAAACTGGAGGTTGTACTCAAAGGGAAAAATAATAAAAAGATCACTAACTCTACCGTGTGAATTGAAAAACAATCAGAAGGCTGCCCACATAGGAAACACATGGCTAACCTCATAAAAAAGAATGATTATAATTTAACAAGATTCTCCCGGAAGTTTACTTTCTAAAGGGCACAAGCTGTCTGAAGTGTCTGCCACTAGAAGTTTAGTGCAAAATGCTTATAGAGCATGAAAGTGGTATTCACTGAAAGATCCTTAAGAAACTCTGAGATGAAATTGCCATGTTATTAAATCTGTTGTATACCTCATGACTTATACTGGCCTTGACACTGAAGGAATGAAAGGTGGAAAATGTATCTTTTTTTCTTTTTAACTTGGACTCATGAAGGGCCAAAGAAGTAGAATGCAGAAATCTGACTTTTTTTACTTGTGAATTTGGTTGAACCATGATTAAGAACAGACTGAAAAAAAGCATGTGACATGCTGAGGGAGGAGGGTGGGTGTCACAAGTCAATTATTGTTCTTTAAATAAACGAAAGTCCATGTGATGTGGATGATGTGGTTAATACAGAGGAATTAATACTTCTCCCATAGAGAAGAATTTAAACTATGCCGTCATGGGACAGGAAGAAGAGTCTTCTGCTAGATTAGTAACCGGTTCAAAGATGGGAAATAACGATCGGGAATAAAGGGGTATGATGGGGGGGAGAGAATACCCAGAGGGGGTCCCACAAGGCCACGTGTCTGATATATTTAGAAAAGAACTAAAAATGGGGAAAAAGTGAAGCAGAAAAGGTGATAGAGGTTTCTCAGGCTAGTCAAAAGTGGAAAAGTCTGCCAGGAGTCGAAGAAGGAATATACAAAACCAAGTGCAGGGGCAATAGAATTGCAAATGCAGCTCAGGGCAGAAGCGTGCAGGGTTAACCAACAGACGTAACAGGTGGCTGTAGTTTGAGGTGTTCAGTGACCGGTTGTGGGGAAGGAGGTGGTGAAGTCAGCCTGGGCGACTCTCTGCAAACCTCAAACAACACATATAATGCGAGGTATGTTTTGGAAATGAATGGAGAACACAACAGAGAGTATCATTACGTGGCGATCCGCGGTGCTCTCCCATGCCGTGTACACTGGGCGCTTTTGATCATGTAGAGTTAAAATGAATGTAGTCGCCTCAGGAAGGCGGTGGGAAGTGTGGGAAGCAGGAACACGGGTTTCTAATGATCTTTATACAAGGAGAGATTGTATGACTTGGCAATTTTCATCTTATAAGAGAGATGACTGAGAGGGCTATAATACACCCAGACAATCATGAGTGTAATGAAGAGAGTGAATAAGGGATGATTACTCACCAATCCTCATAACACAAGATCTCGGGAACTTCATAGGAGATTATCAAGTGGAATATTAAAACAAACAGAAGAAAGGAGGTTTTCATATAATGTATCATTCATCTGTGCAACATTGTTATGCACATTATGGAGACCAGAAATAACAACCGTCTGGAAAGCAATTAGACCAATTAATGAAAGAAAGATATGTTGAGAGCTGTTCAATACAATGACATCACCGCAGGCTCCAGGTCAGGCAGTCCCCATGCTGTTGCTTGCTGGAAGCTGGGAGTTTAAACCAGGAGAAACTTCACTCTGTAATCTCCATTTTATTACTTTTTTCCACCGAGGTATCTGCTATCGGAGTCAGAGACAGAATGAATGACTATATGAATATTTGGGCTGAGCTGTAACAGCCATTTCTGTGTCCCTGTGTTTTCAAAGACCTCTCACCATGAGTTTGCACATCTCTTAAATAAAAATCCCCTAACCTGTAGCCTTATTATCATGACATGGAGTAATAACAGAATGTTTGGTATAGGGTGAGAGGGATGAGTATTTCTGCTGTGCCCATCCAGCTGGGGGAAGACCTTGGCAGAGCTGCATTTGCTAAACTGCTCTTCACCCTGCCCGGCGTGCCTTGGATCTGGCTTTGGTTCCAGCATGGTGTTGGGGCAAGATAACGTTTGGCAATTGCCCCATGCTGCCTGGAGTGGGGGCTTCTATTCCATTCAGCCACCCCGTGGTCCTGTTCAGAAACTCCATCTCCCTCTCACCAGCTGCGGCTTTTGTTGGAGAGCAGTCCAGCACCGGGCTGAATTGTGTTTGATTAGCTCAGTAACTGCATGAAGGGGAAGCCAAGATCGTTGCGGCAGCCTTTCAGCAGCAACAGCAGGGAGTCCAAATGCCCATTAAAATGTGTGCTCAGCTCATCTCAAGGCAGTCATTTTGCTGTCTCCCTCATCTAGTCCTTTGTTTTCTTGCCTTTGATTACAGTTGATGAAGTTTGTATCAGTGCTGTCATGGTGAGTCTATTATGAAGTGGTCTTTTCCCTAGGGACCAGGCATCAGCATTACTGGTTTCCGTTTAAAACTCTGGCACTGAGGCACGATGGGCAAATGATATTTCTCCTGTAGATCTCAGGTTCTCCATTCTTAAAAACGGTGGCTCAAAAGTTTTACTTCGTCCAGGCATAGAGGGAGTACATGTACTGGATTTATTGATTTCCTCTGGATGTGTGATGAGTGATGCTTTAAGGATGGAGTTTGAATGACAACTTTATCCGCTCATCTAAACGGTTCCAGCATGAGGTGTGTCAATGTCACCACCACAAGCTGCTCTAAAATCCAACCTGCCAGTCATTGTGACAAGGTCACGAGAGATAAGAGGGTGGTGAAATCCCTGAGCTACACGCAGTCTGCAGGGAATTACTGAATGGATCCTCCTGGATCTGAGACTTATTTCCTCCTAGATTTGAGAAATACCTGAATACCGATGTTAGTGCATCTCACCTTGTCATGTGAGAGCTGTACCCACTGTGAGCTCTGGCATGAATAGACTGGTTGAGTGACGGGCATCCATTCTAATCAGACTGGGAATAGAGGAAGGGATACTTTAACAAGGCAAGTTTCTTGTGCCAAAGAGGGTTCTGACTTGCTGCTGCTGCTTCTGGCTGCTCTTTCAGAGCTACCTCCAGACATCAGTGTTTTGGTAGTGAGGATCCCCTTTCTTTGCATATGATAATTGTTAATGATTTGAGTGTGAAAGTAAGGAAAGAAATCTATAAAGTAAACACAAATGGAGATTGAGCTGTGCCTGAAGGGGCGGAGGAAAGCTGGAAGGAAAAAAAACACTCCAGTCTGGTTGCAGGGTAGAAATAAGCAATGACTGCTGGCATCACCCAACACCCTACAGTCTCTGTAACTGCTAGCACAGACTTTCATCTTGTGTTACACGTAAAGCTCCCTTGCTGGAGTGTGTTTCTCAAGATGTTAAGTTTTTAGATATCTTTGAAGCTCTCTGGTTCTCTCTCCCTCATTTCCATATGCGTCATTGCGAACTGGCACTATCACTCACCTGATATACTGATTTCTACTTTGAATTTTGCAAGTACATGTCATGTGTCTAGGGAAGTAACTAGGGCTCCCTGTGTCTGGCTGAACTGAGTTCACCTATTTCCTCCTTTACAAGACAGTGGACAGAAATCCCTGATACTTTCCTCTAAATAGTGTATCCATGAAATCAGAGGGAACAGTTCAAGGGTATTAACGAAACACAGGAGAAGCATTTTTATTGCAGAGGCTGTTCGCAGATTAGGAGATTGCTGAGTGGGAAGAGGGGTTTTCTCTCTCAGAAAGCGCTGGTCCAACTGATGCTTCTTTAGAGCAACGCCAACAAATCACTACATGGGTGCTGCGCATACTTTAATTACATATTGAATCAGTGGCTAGAAATGGGGCCTCCACATGTATCTGAGATCAACATCCCCTACTAGGTGAGCCTGAGCTGGCTGCCTCAGTGAAGGCAGAAGCTTTGTACCTGCCCTTGACCTTCCTCTAATTATTTGGAATCTATATTATGGACCTTGCTGCACAAGGCAGCCAATGCCAGGTTTTTAAATTAATAAGCTGAACCAGGTTTTCTGATCAGTGCTCTGGGCTGTTTGCCATTCCTCTTTCTCTTTGACATCTGATAAAATAACCGAGGGCTTTGGTCAAAGGTATTTCACATGCAGGCTATTGATAGCACTTTGGAAGTGTTTTGTGGTTTGTTTTTTTTTCCTACTGAGAAAGAAAAAAAGAAGTGGAAAACTGATCAAGGCAGGGAAAAAAGTATATCAGAAAGTTGATGTTGGGGGAAGACAGTTTCTAAAGGGAATTGCAAGCATCCACTAGAGATCAAGGTCTAGTTTACAGTACTGCTGGTAATTTTTAGTCCTAGTGAACTCAAAGTACAAGCAGATATAATGCTACCAAGATTTTAACCCATACAGGAACCCATTCAAGCATGAGATGAGCAAGAACAACTCGCCAACTACTAGCTATCTCCTGATAAGTCTGAATAAAGTCCTATTTAATAGCAGGTTGCTCAAGCAGGATCATGTCATCATTATGGCCAAAGCAGCTAGATCCAAATGCTGCAGGTAAAGTAAAAAACAGGTTAGTAGAGGGAGGATCGGAGTGGGACAGGGATTTTGCGTTGTGGTTCATTGGAAGTAAGCTGACAATAAACTGTCACCTGAGACTGCCATCAGCGAAATCCCTGACATGGACATTCATTTGCTTGTGGAGTACTCTTCCTAATAAAAAAGGCAGAAACATATCAATAAGGCATGTAAGAGAAGACTGGGAAACAGCCTGTAGAAGATACTTGAAAAACATACAGAGTGGAGGAAGTGACTTGGGACATGTCCCAATTCCATATTTTGGGGTTGAATAAGTAGGAGGTGCCTGTGGTGCCCATGTAGGTGCCCATTAATGACACAATTGGTCCAACCCCAAAGTTTTACCTGTAAGTGCCATGTGCCATGGATACTTACAGGTAAAACTTTTGGGCTGGACCAACTGTGTCATTAATTTTCTGATTTAATGTTGAGAGATAGTGACTGGGTTCACTGGGGCTGGGAGGGCTCTAGTGTCTTTGGCAGTGGCTGGAGGAAGAGCTTGGCTATCTCCTCCCTCCAGAGGAAGATCCCAAGTGCCCTCAACCTCACAGAGTCCACTCATGGGGATTTTCCTTCCTGGCCCTCTTCAGCAGGGTCTTGTTTCAGTGTTGAAGATTTATTCACTTCTCGGTAGATAGATATCTGCGTACACCTTGTGTGCGTTTCTCATAGAATCATATCACAGAATGACTGAAAACTTTAGGCTCGAAGGGACCATGAAGATGACCTAATTCCAACCCCCTTGCTATGGAGAGGGACACTTTCCACTACAGCATGCTGCTCAAAGCCCCGTCCAGCCTGGCCTTGAACATGGCCAGGGAAGGGGCAGCCACAGCTTCTCTGGGCAACCTGTTCCATATATACAAACCTCACACATTAACTATACTCAAGTGCTATGTAAATTCATATCCACATGCTTTGATGCAAACAGGAGCTCAATGGATGATTGTTTCTCCATACTGATCTCTCTTTCCTTCATGCATCCATGGTGTATCTGGAGTCGCAGTCTCTTTATGGCTGTTTGGTCCTGGTTCAGTTCTTCTTGCTCCTTCTGGCTCACAGCATCCTCCTTGTGCTCCCTTATTCTCTGCTGCACAGTGATTTTTTCTTGCATCAGGGCAGGGGACAGTGACAAAAATAATTTTCATCCGCTTCTTGAGAGGTCAGTAGTTGGTTAACGTCTCTAAATTTCACGCAGACCTCTGGAGGAAGGTCCCAGTTGTCCTTGCTCAGTGGAGTCCCCCATGGGGACTTTCCTTCCTCATCCTCTTTAGCGAGGGCTTGTTCTTAATTTCAACAGCCTTTTTTTTTTTTTTTTTTACCACTGTGCCTGCTGCAAACATGTTAAAAAGAGCAATGAGAAAGATGACTCTGCTCAAGTTGAGAGAGAGGAAAAGTTCCCAGTCCCAGAAAAAAGGCGGGCAGGGAATGTACCAGATCATCTGTCTGTCTGTCCATCTGTCTTTCTGTTTATCTATCTGTCTGTCTATCTCTCTCTCTCTCTCTCTCTCTCTCTCTCTCTCTCTCTCTACCTATCTATCTATCCATTCACCCATTCATCCATCACATTACTATCATGCATGCATAGTAATCCTGGTTGTAGAAAACAAATTTCTCAAGGTATCTCTTCAGTCCTTTCCATCAGATTAGAAATTTATTCAGAACACGGGGACAGTTATTGGTGAGCTTGCTGTTGTGTGGATGCTCTGACAGATTTTTTATTGCGCTTTCCATACCGAGACTGCAAAACCCCAGCCATCCTAGGGCTGCATTTACTTCATCATTTCTTGTGCCTGCTAATGCTGACGCTATTCTGTTTGGCAGCCTCCATTAAGAATGCTTTGCCCCATGATAGTAACAGGCAGTGAAGCTTAGTGCTGATGGATAAAGCGCGGTGTAAAACCTGATTGGAATCAATCAGAGTAATTGTCTGGATGTGTGGTGGTTAATAGGAAATGTCCTGCATATTATTGGCTGTTTTATACAGCAAAGGGATTAGCTTTGTGCTGCCTTTTGTGGCTCACATCCTCCCCTGAGCTGCTGGGGGAGGTGATGGATCTGCTGGGAAGCTCAGGAGACACTGTGCTGGCATTGCGTTCTGCGTCAGTCTAGGAGTCAGGGAGTTTGGAGAAGAGCCCTGTATTTTATGTTTGTCGCAATGGCTATTCTGCATTTACATCCATTGCTAACAACTGGGCAAAGGGCAATTGTCAGCCTGTTTCATGACCAATGCTAAGCCCAGGCCAGGGCTTTGGGAGGCAATGTGCAGCAGAGACCAGGAGAAAGACTGAAGCAGTGGGCCTCTGAGCCTTGTGTATCCTGCAGACTCACACACTGGCAATTAAATACAATATCAAATGCGCTCAGGTCAGCCTGATGTCTCCACAGCTGACCTGCTAGTCTGTGTTTGGAAGAAAGTCTGAAGAGAGACCCGCCGAGAACTGATCATGCCTTAGCATCCGACTGTTGGCCCCAGTTCACAGGCAGAGGCAGCCTGGGAGGACTGAACATGAGCAAGCCCATGCACAGCACAACCTGGTTCAGCCAGGGACCAGAACAACCCATCCTGAAACTGGCTTGACAGACAATAGCAGGCACTGTGGGATGCCACTCACATCCCAGGAGGACCTACACAGTATCTGTCTGATCAGACAGTCTCTGATCAGGCAGTCTAGAGCCAAGCTAAAGCCACTGCGGTTGCAGAAAGCAAGTGGATCATAGCACCTGGAGCATTTACACATAAACTAGGAGCAGTGATGCTTTCCAGCATCATCTTCTTCTGGGAGAGTCTTAAAGAACATAAAGGTCACAGTAGCCCTAAATGCTACTGAGGCTGTGCTTGGAGAGGGTCAGCAACTCCGCAAGGAGTGGGTTTGCTCAGAGCAGTTCTTGCTGGGCAGCCTCTGCTTGCTGAGGGCTCTCAGCTTTCTCTTGCCCACAAGGATTGAGTGTTATTTTCTCTGTTTTGGTATGTTGTTAGTAAGGATAATTCCCACAAAGCACGGGGAAATATCACTTGCATTTCATGAGTAAGGGTCATGAGTGGTGCCTTTAGTTTAAATTCAGTGCTAGAAACTTCTGAATCCCTGGGATGAGATCTTTCTTGCAAACAGAGCTGTTGATGCTGGCTGTGCAGGTGGGAGGAGAGGGAGAGCGGGCTTTGGCTGGGAGAGGCCAGCTCCCCTTGGTGGTCAGAGCCCTGGGTACCATCTGAAGTGCAGCAGGCTGGGTTCCTAATGAAAGAGCTTTTCGAGCACTCTTTTCTTTCCTCAGTGAGTAGAATACTATTAACCTTTAAGGCAAAATTATATTTCATGCCTCTGGGAAGCAGTAACATTTTACCGAGCTGCACTGGGGAATCAGGTAAACAATTGTTAACTCTCTCCAGCCCCATTTTAAGGCCATTTCGGGGCGGCTGTGTGTCTATGTGTGTGCAAACCCTGCCAAGCAGCTGAGCAGAGCTCTGTGCTCAGGAACCCCTAGCTGCTGGAGGTCTGCTGTTCCCTGCTGCAATTCAGCCTGCACGTCCCAACCTCTTTGTTCATTAACTGATATTCGGTTGAACCCATGGTCCTGGCATCTTGGGTCCAAAAGCTCTGAATTGCTATTTTGCCAGTTTCCAGGTCCATGCAGTGGTTGGGCAACAGGTCTGACAGCTGAGGCCGTGGTTTGTCAAGAGTCGGGCCAGAGGACACCATATATGAGCCTGTAGTGTGATGTCTCACACAATTGTAGACAAGGATGCTATACGTGGCACTGCTGTTAAATGGTGCTCTGGAAGGGAGCCCTGCTGTCTCTGAATTGAATATCCAAGTGTGTTTAGAAGCCGTTTCACCCAACAAACTGCTTGTTGCAGCTTTGACAGTCTAGAGGCTTTGACCAAGTCCTGTCTTGCCCTTGGAAATCGTGCGGGATCACAGTATACCAAAGACAGACTTAGAGGCTTGTATGTTTTGGTGTCAGGGTGTAAGAGGCTGGTGCTGGTTGTGAGTTCCATCAAGCGTGCACATGTGCTTTGCACAAGAGCTTCTAAACCTGTCAAGTTCTGGGATCCATTCCTGAGGGGGGGAAAAAAAGGAAGTGAGATCCTTCCTTCCTTCCTTTCTTTTTTCTTCTCTTTCCTTTCCTCCTGTCTCTTCCCCAGTGCATTACTCCAGCTCTACCCTCACTTCTAGCAGTGCTCTCCACTGGACGTGCCCAACACCGTGTGCTGTGGGCTGGGCGGTCAGGGGTAGTGAGGGGGCTCTGAACTGCTTGAGTCTTGGCAGGGAGAAAGCAGGAACCACAATCTGAGAACAAAGTCAACACCTTGGGTGGAAAATTAAATCAATGAAGCAGCGTGAGCCAGAAAGCAAACGATGCAACGGCAGCAAAGCTGGCTTCCAAATTGAAATGTGTTTGCTGGGGATTGTCCATTGGCTTGGGGAGTTATTATTTCCATTTCTCTAGTTATGAATTAATTTCTAGAGAACTTAATCATTCCCTCCCTTGTCCCCTCCACAACCCCCTCTTCCCTTCTCCTTCTAATTTTCCACTTGACTGAGGATTCTCTGACAGTGAAAATTCAGGCTTAGAGGAGGTCCATGCAAGCTGCTCCATTAGACTGGATAATCTCATTGGAACCAGTGGCTTGAATAATAACACCTTCACCTCATGCGCTGCACCAGATTCATATGATGCTTAACACCCCGGGCTGCAGGGATGGCTATGGCAGGGGAAGGAGTGCGTCAGAGCCTGCACCAAGTGCCTTTGTCTCCTGGTGCTGCCAATCTACCCACTTTCCCAGGGACACATCTGCAGTCTGAGATCAACCCTGGTCCAAGCCTCCTCCGACGTCGAGACGTCCACACCATCAGGAGCAGAAACATCCTGAGCTTCGCAGCTCTCTGAACAAGTGGAGCCCAGACCCATACTTTATCTGAGTGAGGAAGGTTTTTGCTGCCTCAGTGGGTCAGGGACCTGCAGATGGGGCCTCATGAGGGCAGAGTAGAGGGGGAGGAGAACCTCCCTTGACCTGCTGGCCACACTCTTCTTAAGGCACCCCAGGATCCCATTGGCCTTCTTGGCAGCCAGGGCACACTGCTGGCTCATGGTCAGCTTGTCATCCAAATTTGTCATCCGTCCATCAAGATGAACGCTTTAAATTCCAAATTCTGGACTGGACATTATAGGGTTGATTTTGAAGGACTCCAAGTCTTGTAGGACTCTCTTGCTCTTCTCAGGTGTAGTTGGTCTCTTGTCCATCGCTTATTATTGTGTTGGGAGAGGATGTGTCTCATACAGGTGGATCACTCCTGAGAGCCAACACCATGAAACTGCACTTGAAATCCTACCTCTTTTAGCATCCCCAGCCCTTTCCCACCACCTGCCCACACTGGACCCGCACTATCAGGACTTATCAACCTGTGTCAGGGCATTGCTGTGCACTGTCACAGCCAGAAGAAGTAATACTTCTCATGGTGACTCCCATTACAGCCACCAACGAAACCTGGCCATCCTTCACACCCATTAGTCTCACAATCGCCCAGAGAGGAGCACCATGCAAGTTTTCTCCAGAAATGACATGCTTTTAAAGGGAAGGAAACTAGGAGAAATTCTGTGGGAGAGGGACACCTGGAATGTATAATGAATGGCTCTGTTGCAATGCATCGGACAACCCAGCCTGCCGGAGGTCATTCACAGCACCACAGCAATTTTTCAGCGTTTAACCCATCCCATGCACGGATGAGGGGAAAGGCATACATCACGTGCCAACAGCTTTTTCATTGCAGCTGGAGCATTAGCTGAGATCCCCAGCAAAGCTGCAGGTCAAAGAGGGCTTTTCTGTGCCTCGTGGTGCGAGGGGCAGGCTCAGTGAGGTGTGCCAGACCGGACTAGGACCTCCTTGTGTGTTTTAGGGGAATAACGCCCGAGGACCTCGTTTTGGCTGAATGGTTAAAGCAGCAGAGGAATGAGGTAGGGATCGTTTCTAAGGTGGTCTGAAGTACTTTTATTTCTTATGGATTGGCTCTGTGTGGACCCTTGCTCAACTCCAAACTTCTCTCCAGAGCCAACTTGCTCTCCTTGCTGGGTAGGCAACCACTGTAGAGGGAGCTCAGGATGCCTGATGTGGCCTTTAGTGTTCAGCAGGGAGAAAAATCTTAGGAGGAGGGGAACTGAGTTTGTCCTCTGACTTTTTGGCTAGAGCAGGCTTGGTCAAAGAAGGGCAGTGAGACAAAGATTAAAATCCTTCCTGTTCTGTTTTTTCCTCCTGTTCTTCTCCCCCCTCAGATTCTCTTTCCTAGTGCACAGTGTGAAAGAGCTGAGCCATGACAGTCAGGATGAGGCATACTTTGAGTAGGGTTTTTATTGCTGTTTGTGTCGGAGTTGGGGTGGAATGGTGACTTAGATAGTTGGGAAGCTCTAGCTCTGACTGAAAGCCTATGCCTCAGTCATGTGAGGGCCTGAAAACTACCATGTCAGCGCATTTTACCCTTTATTTATGACCCTTGAGACAGTTCACCCCCTGTTTTTTCCTTGCTCCAAAGATACAAGTGCCCTAGAGATGGATTGGGAGCTTCAGACACAGTCTGAGTGGGGTTGGTGAGATTGCATGGGTGCCTGTCCTCTTCAGGCAGCAAATCCCATCACAGTGATTTCACATTGCATGGAGAAAGCCAAGACTGGGCTATGTGGTTGCTTGGCTTTTTTTTCCCCGATGAGGCTTAACTCTCCACGTGGAATGCGTCTCCTCTCCAAATGGAGCCATGGGGCAGCCAGAGACTTTTGAGGTCTGCATGGTAATGGGTACTCGATGATATTCTTGCTGTGTTATCCTGTGTTTTTTTCAGGCTTCTAATTGTGTTGCTGCAAAGCAGAGGGAAAGTTTGGGCCCGAAGGGAAGAACTGTCTCTGCCAGCAGCAAATACCAGAGCTACAACACATGTCACTGTCTGTTGGCTCTGCTGCCAGGGGACATGGACAGATGGATGGATGCACACAGGCAGGAGGAGGAGGGAAATGAAGGAGCTAAAGAGTGATGTGAAAAAGGAGATATTGATGAAGGTCGAAAGGAGCAGTGGGGAGGGAGACCCTGGTTAGAGAAACTCCGTGGGGTCCTCTACTCCCTGCACCTTTCTGGCTAAAAGAGTTTAAGGCAGGGTGTTCCTAGAGGTGGGGGATTTCTATAAACAGCTTTCAAGCCCAACCGGTCTATCCTGTGGAAATGTTTTCTCTCTTCATGCTATGCTTCCCCAAGTCGGAACAGCAGATGCTAACAGTGAAAGAGCAATTAAATTACATGCTGGCTGAGTCTGGCAGTGACTCAGTATCTGTGTAAGTGGGGGACCCCTTACAGAGTGCTTCCCGTGGCTCCCCAGACCTCCCTGCAAACCTCCTTGAACACAGATGCTGTGCTCCTCGTCTGCAGTTTTCCTGCCCTGTTTGTGCTGTAAGAGGTGAGGCTGAAGTGGCAGCCAAACCTCCCACCCACCTTTTAGAACTCCCGAGTCTCACTGCAGTCTTAGCAGTGATTTGTTGGGAGACCTTAGGACCACTGATTCGGATCAGCTCTGATCTCTGAGAAACACACACCAAATTTTACCTTTCTGGAGGTGTGGGCACCTCCCGTTGTCTTCACCAATAGATATTTGGCACTTGGGCAACAGTGACAGGGAAAAGACCAAACACATTTCTCTGAGGTTACCTGAGAGAAGCTCCCACAAAGAATTCAGGGATGATGTTCAGAGGCATCAGAATCAGGCCGTGAACAAAGAGCTTCATCCCCTTTGAACAAATTACTTGCACCAGCCCTTGCAGAGGAGAGCAAGTAGGAGCACGGAAGAGCGTAGGTGTTATCTACCCAGGTTCTAGGGAAGACACTCACAAATATTATTAGCATGAATACGAAACGCCATGATAGGATACTCTCTGGGAAAAGTAATTTTGTTCATTAATTACTTGCCTTATCTAGCAACCTTGTTCCCTTTCTCTCACTTTCTTCTTTTTTAATTTTCTTTAAAATGACTATAAGTGAATTCAGGGCTGGGAAAGTTATTTTACTGCCTCCTCAGAGACAGAAGCTTGTATTACTCAGGTAGCCTTCAGCTGAATCTTCAGGGGCTTTTCCATCTTGATTTGAAGCCCCGTCTTTTATGGGCAGATGGCAAAAGATGATTCCAGGCAGATTCCTGTGATTTCTTTCTTGTGGACCACCTCAGTGCTCTGCACTGGCTGCAGTTCATATGCGTGCCTTTGGCTTGAGTTCTGCCTGCTGCTTGTGATTGTGTGCTCCGAGGTTCTCCTCCTGCCTTTAGCTTCCAGGCTTGTGTTGTGCCTGGTTAGTTCAGCTACAAAAGGAGTCAGAGGGCTGTGATTTAAGGAAGAGCATAGCAGAGAACCTGCAGCTTCAGAGATGTCCTTTTCTTGTGTCTTTGACCCTTGCAGGAGGTTGGAAAGTGTCAGTGGATGAAGGCAGGTGATGCCCATCCTCTCAGGTGTCAAACATGCCTGTTGGCTTTTTTCAGACTACTTCTACTGCAGTGAATAGGTTTCTTCCAGGGATCAGTGTGTTTCCAGCACAATTGCTGCTAGTTCCTGCTTCAAGTGAGTTTTCAGTGTCAGGTAGGAATCAACAAATGCCACGGTTCATCAGGGCAGTCTATCTTCATGGCATGGGTCTTGTAGGAAACCAAAGATGATGAAAGTAGAGCTGCCCAGACTGAAATGCCACCGTCACCCTCAGCCTGAGGCTGGGACCCACCTGGAGCCAAGTCCTCACCCCAAAGTTGGTTGATCCTGGAGGCTGACTGATGCTGCAAGGCTTGTTGGGGCTTTTTGAGGTCTCTCTGAACAGGATGGATGTCATGGGAGGAACACAAACTTTCTGTAATGCTGAGCAGGAATGGCTGAGGGGTGTGTTTCCACACCACCTTCCACAGACCCCGTCCTGTCCCTCATTTCCACACTCTCCTCCCCCTGTGCCAGCAAACAATTTCCAATTCTTCATCAGACAAAGGCTCCAAGTTTCTAGGGATTTGCATGTGAAATGCTCCTGTTTATCTCAGGCTTGAATGAGCCATCAAAATACTCATCAGGGATCTGCCTACGGAGGCACACACATGTGTACACACAAATCACTTGTCCGTGGCTGCACCCCAGCAGTGCGTGAGCTGGTGTGGTCCTTAGGCCACCTCTGAACCTTTGTTCGCAGGCGAGGGAGCAGGTTGCATTTGATGGGCCAACCCAGGGCCCCCCCAGGCAAGATTAACACGGACAAGACAATCTGCAGCTCTGGAAACTTGGGGAGGGCAGTGAGGGGAAGGAGAAGGGGCATGAAATCCCCCAAAGCAGGGGGGAGCGATGCTGTTGATGGAGTGCCTGGCTTTGTAGGGCGGGAGACGGAGGAGTAAATCTCTTGCCCCCACGCCCCGCGGGGCTCCGGGGGTGGGCTTACTCAATTGCTGTGACAGAGGGAGGAGCCCACCTGGGGACAGAGATAACGGGCGGGCGGTGGGATTGCCGTTCTGCAGCATAAGCCGGGAGAGTTATCAGGGCAGAAACTCGGCTTCTATTACCATGCATTAGAATAGATTAGCAGGCAAAGCAATTAGCATCCTCACTCTATTTGGCGAAGTGACAGGGGCGGTGGCAGCAGAGAGGAGGTATGCGGGGAAGAGGCAACTATGGCAGGGAGGCATTTCCCTCCCCACACTGCGGCCGAAGGATGGAAGGGCATTCTGATCTCTCACCCCGTGGCTGTCCCCAGTGGGATATTGAAAGAAGTAGGGGTGGGAGTGAGCTTTGATTAGTGGTCTGAAAATTTTTGTGGCTCGTGGTACCTGAAAAATTTCCCAGGGGAGAAGTAAAGCTGCAAAAAGTGAATTTCAGCTTTCTCGAGTTAACTTTTCCATGTGTCTGAGAGAATCCACAGACCTCTGGGTTCCCAAATACTGCCAGTTAAAAAGCCCCACTGCTTTGACTTCCCCAGGTCACCCCAATGGCCTTTTTCCCATCTTTGCCCATGCTCATCTTTGATGCCCAAAGAGCAGGTTTCTCGGGTAGGTGAGCCTATTTGTGGCTAGAGCCAAAGATGAAAATAAGGGTCCAGCGCCTTCCTTGGATGCAAATGAATTTGCTGGAAAAACTTTCGCTCCTCTCACCTCCAGGACAGGTTCCCAGGAATGATCCTGTGCATGATCTCAGCTTGGATTTGTCCTTCTTTCCCTGTAGCATCTCCTGCCTTTCTGTCCTGAGTAGAGTATCCCGGGCAGTGGATGAAATTTAACTCCTTGATGCCAGGGAGAACTAAATTTCGGCTATGCTCTGGTAGGGATGGAGGGCAACCTGGAGACCAGAAAGAGTAGACAAGGAGGAATGGCTATTTGGCACATCACCACACAAAGTTTAAGGTCAATTATGCCTGCGTCTCGACATTTATGGCATTCCTATTCTCAGGATCCCGAGGGAAACTGGAAATGTCAAAACATTGCTAAAACCGACCTTAAACTTTACATGCAAGGGGGACTGAATCTTCTGCCTTTTCCTGACTCCAGCCAGAAAATTGCTTTGGCTCCAGTGGAGGGAAAGGTAAATTTCAGCTGCTCCCTCCTTCCCCAGCCTTGCTTTCCCCTTGTGATAAAGTGATCTCATGAGACCCAAAGCCAGCTCTACATGTTGGTCAGACTTTGGCTAAAACAAGCCCCTTATTACATCCCCAGAACCCTTCAATTGCCCTGTTCCTGTCTCATCCTTCTTCCCAACTGGGAAAGCAAAAACTTTTCTCCAATAAAATATGAAGCTGTCAGATTGCAACTCGTTCTGAAAGAGGTACCAGACTAACGAGACTGCTTCAGACCATCACAGTGAGACAGCTTGAATCTCCAAAGTGTCCTGGAAATGAATGTATCTTGGTGTCCTACAGTCCGTCTCCCGAACTCCTGTCCCCATCCCTGGCTGAAGATGTCATTAGGAAGGTCTGCACTTGGCTTCCACCGAGCTCCCTCTGCTGACCACCTTGCAAAAGGCATCGCCGACCTACCTGGAGTAGACATCCCCTCTGGCCTCTGAGCAAGCACTTCGGGCAGAGCAGGGACGGGGAGCGCTGGGTGACCCTCCGTGCAATGTTTGTGCTGGGAAGGCAGACTGGGGAGACAGGTAGGACATCAGTGACCTTCTTCCAGAAGCTACTTGTCTTTGTCTAGAGAGAAGAATACCCATGAGATGCAGTGGTGCCAGAAGTCTCCCTGTCACCTCCCAGGCTCTGTAGGCTGCCCCAGCTTTGCCTGGGACACAAATGCTGGTGTGGTACCAAGACTGCAGACTTTGAGGAACAGTTATGCTTTCTGTTATTTCATTTTGGGAGAAGTGCCCCTTCCCCTCGGGGGCAAGGAGAGCTGCTACTGGGCCATGCCTGATAGATTTCAGATTCCCAATTTGTAGGTCTTTGCTGAGCTGGGGACAAGGGACTCTCTTCAGTTTGATCCTCGTCAGCTACCTGCAGGTGCAGCCTGCCTCACCATGGGCTCTAGCTGGGCTGGGAAATCTCAGATTTCTCCTTGGAGATGAAGATATGGAAAGAAATGGAAAATCATTGTTGCTTGCCCTGTTTTGCTCGAGGAAGGCTAGGACAATCAGGGCTTTTCAGGGTCTTCAAAATGAGACCTAAATAAGATTTCCCTCAAAGTTTCCGTTCATCCCCTAAACTCTCCTCCTGAACTTTCTCCTTGGATGTATCTATCTAACACACCTGGGCAAAGAGACCACTGGGGGTGGTAGAAGGGTCAGACTGTGAAATGTGGGAAGGAGCGGGAGTGTGTGTGGCTTGGACCACGTGAGTGTTCACAGCAGTCCTGCACATCTCCATCCTCACAAAGAGGCTGCCGGTCCCTCTGTCCCCACCTTCCTCCCCCTCCCCATGTCCCCATCGCTGCTTCACGCATGCACATGTTCTCTGTCCCTCTATCAAATTTTCTCTTGATTGAGTGTGAGGAGATTAGGAGACACATGACAACCCTGGTGATAGGAGTCAAGGAGGCAGACAGACAACATGAGAAGGGAAGAGGGCAGGACCAAAACCCAAGGTGAATTTAAGGGGAAGAGCTGAAGAGACATGGGAAACTGTGTCCAAGCAAAAAATCACAGAACTGGGAAGGGGTGAGGAATGGCAGGGGTACCATCTCCAGCTTACACAAGTTGAGAACCTGGGTATGGGTGACCCCACACCACAACAAAATGTCTATCAATGAACAGGTTGGGGACACAAATGGGGATCCCAGCACTGAGCCAGTATACCATTAAAGTGTCCCATCCTGCCCCGGTGGCCAGTCCTGGCTGGTGTCATTGGGGTTTGCACAGATTCCCACCTGCCACCTCGAGTTTACCAGCACTGGTGGGAAGGTGTAAGGAAAGGGTGGCTGTGATTATTCTGTCAAAGGGTCAGTGAATTTGTCCCCTGCGGGAAATGTCACCGTTTGGAATCAGAACGGAAAGCTGAAATGTCAAAACCTTTTGCAAAACAGCGATGCCTGCAAATTAGCTGTTTGGAAGTGGTGGAAGGGTGTCATTTCAGTTTGCTGAGCTGACCTGAACCATCGAGCTGTCTCTCGTGCTGCTCCCCCCCACCTTTGGCATCAAATAGAGATGCTTCATGTCCCTCTTCTTGCCTGTGAGTCCACTCCACTGGCCAGATTATGAGTCTTGCAATGCAAAAACAGTCAAAAGAAAACTGCTGCTCATCAAATGGTGAGGCTTCTCCAAAAAGGATTAATTTGTTTGGATTTTGTTTCTGGGGATTCATTTATTTTTAATGGTAAGATTATTTTTTTTCCTGAGTAAAAAGATTGTATAACGTGTTAATTGTCATTTGTAAAAAAAAGCCCCTCTGTTCTGAATAGCGATGTCTGATCAGATCCAATCACCACTCTTTTGTCTTAAAAATTGTTTTTAATTGACAAAATTGCAGATAAGACCTTTTCCACTGCCAGAAAACTAACATTATTTTTGTCTTGTATTAGAAAAATTGGATATTTTAGTTTGCTTCTGGGAAAATGAAGAAGAAAAAGAAAAAGAAAACAGAGAATCAAAATTTTCTCATTTTTCAACAGCTATGGGTATGAACAAGAAAAGCTCCGTCAGG